>Ga0334901_1000700_pt1 | contig 42771 bp, 41 predicted proteins | sample GraSluR3_MG_3_FD_207216 | JGI IMG/M metagenome (GOLD analysis project Ga0334901, IMG submission 207216) | Sludge microbial communities from methane-producing bioreactor in Wageningen University, Netherlands - Granular Sludge_15_08-R3 | ecosystem: Engineered > Bioreactor > Anaerobic >...
GGAATGAAGCGGTATTTCAAAGAACGTAACTTTAGTTGTTCACTTTTAATCGACCTTGGTCGAAACTCAAACGACTTTTAGTCGGAAACCAACCTATGGATTTTCAATCCATAGTGGTTCAGTTGTTGCCCGTAAAAATGAAAATTTATTATGTAGCCAATTTCAGAGTGATGCTGAAAAGATGTTGGGATTAAAAATATTTGGAACAATCACTCAATTCCGGGATCTTTTTGAGCAGCTTTTGATTTTTGCGACCCGGGAGCATTTTACATTAATTATTGACGAGTTTCAGGAATTTGAAAGTGTGAATCCTGCTATATTCAGCGATATACAAAACTTATGGGATCAATATAAAGACAAAGCAAGAATTAATTTCATTGCATGCGGTTCTATCTATTCATTAATGATGAAGATATTTGAGAATCGAAAAGAACCGCTTTTTGGACGTCTATCATCTAAAATAATACTACAGCCTTTTTCAGTAAGTGTAACAAAAGAGATACTCAGGGAATATAATGCAAAATATAACCCGGAAGATCTATTATGCTTGTACTTATTGACAGGAGGAGTAGCTAAATACATTGAATTATTGATGGATGCAGGTGCTGTTACACATAAGCAGATGCTTGATATGGTTACACGAGCCGATTCTCCTTTTATAGGAGAGGGAAAAGACTTGCTTATTTCTGAATTTGGTAAAGAGTACGGCACCTATTTTTCAATACTTCAACTGATAGCATCAGGCAAAAACAGGCAAAGTGAGATTGATTCCATTATTGATAAAAATACCGGGGCTTATTTAGTCAATCTCGAAAAGGAGTACTCTCTTATTGTGAGAAATAAACCTATGTTTTCTAAATCTGGCAGTCGTAGAGCAAGATGGAGTGTGAATGACAACTATCTTCGTTTCTGGTTCCGCTTTATCTACCCAAACCAATCTTTAATTGAAATGGGCCGATTTGATTTGCTTCGGGAGTACATCGACAAAAATTATGAGCAGTACAGCGGCCTGATCCTTGAGAAATATTTCCGTGAGAAGATTTCTGAGAGTGTTCGAGTCACGGAAATCGGAAGTTATTGGGATAGTAAAGGTGAAAACGAAATCGATATAGTCGCCTTGAATGATCTGGATAAAACATCCATTATTGCAGAAGTAAAACGCAATGCGAAGAAGATTGATATGGTAAAATTGGAGACGAAGGTTAAAAGTATTCAGAAACATTTAGCAAAATACAAGACAGATATTATTGGTCTTTCAATGGATAATATGTAGAGGGGCTCAATTACAAGCAACAGCATATTAATTTCAAATTTATTTATCGTTCCTTCTATGAACAGTTCAGAATTACTTACTATTCGTCTACATAACCAGTTGCTCACAACGCATGAGATGAAATCGCCGCATGAAATTGTTTCGTGGATGGGGGCGATGCAGGCGCAGGCGCTGGAGATGGCTAAGTGGGCCATCGGCTCGCGACTGCCCGACAGCAGCGCGACAGCGATCACCGACGCGCTCAACAGGGGAGAGGTGATCCGCACCCATATATTACGCCCCACATGGCATTTCGTGGCTGCGGAGGATTTGCGCTGGATGTATGCGCTCTCTTACCCGCGACTGAAACCGGTCTATCGTTCCTACGCGAAGATGCTGGGTGCCGATGAATCGCTGCTGTACCGCTACATACCCCTTATTGAGGAGTTCTTGACAGGAGGTAAACATCTCTCCAAGCAGGAGATTGGTGAAGCTCTGGCTGAGAGGGGCGTGACCCTCGACGACAATCACCTGAAGCTGTTGCTCTCCTTTGCGGAGCTGGAGGGGGTTATCGTGAACGGCGAGCTGGAGGGGAGTAGGCAGACCTTCACGCTGCTGGGGGAGTGGGCGCCCCGCACGATGGAGATATCACGGGAGGAGGCACTGGAGCGACTGGCGCGCCGTTATTTCACCAGCCACGGTCCCGCCACCCTGCAGGATTTCGCCTGGTGGTCGAACCTGACGATGACCGATTGCCGGCAGGCGCTGGAGATGATTGGCTCCGATTTCATGCGGGAGACCATCAACGGGCGGGAGTGCTGGATGCCCGATAATTTGCGGACACCCCCTTCAGATCTGCCTTCGGCACTGCTGCTGGCCCCCTTCGATGAGTTCGTAGTGAGTTATAAGGATCGCTTCGAGATGATTGACGCCGAGCATTACAGCAAGGTGATGACCAAGAACGGTATCTTCTCACCCACCATCATGCTGAACGGCCGCATCATAGGTTCCTGGAAAAAAAGCATGAAGAAAAACGCCCCACAGATCACGCTTACCTTCTTCGAGAAGATGCCCAAAAGGATTGTTTCGCTCTTCCAGCCGGAGATTGAGCGACTGGAGAAATTCTATGCACAGGAGTAGCGTCACTTCAGGCTTTTCTTGAAACGGACAACGGTGAGCAGCTCATCGAGTTGTTCCTGTTCACTGACATTAAATGTCATGGGGATCAACTTCCCAACTGGTTTCATCGCCGCGAACTCATCTTTCTTTTCTTCTGAGATATCCAGGGCGGCGATCGTCTCGAAAAAAAAGGCCAGCAGAGTGTAGGACGGGTCACCCAGCGCACGCTTCAACACCATCTCCGAAGGGAAGATTTCCGGATCCCTCAATTGCATTTGTGATTCCATAGCCAACGATTATGTTTTCACTTTCTCATCCTTTCAGTTTTAGCTTTATTCAGTATCCCTAACAAAATTGGTTATGACACGTCCCTCAATTTTTTTTTCAACAGCTTCTTGTGGATATCTTCGTACCGAATCGATAAAAGAAATCATTGCCTCTAGTCCGCCAGGGAATTCAGGCTGCGTTTCCCATTGGGCTTGCATCGTGCTTGCATGCAAAAGAAAGCAGGCAGTAAATAAAATCGTTGAAATAAGCTTCATAACCTTCAATTGATTTTGTTGAAATTAAAAACTTTATTGAAAAAACGAGTTTTAGATTCTTCAATCATCAACACCAAATTCTTCATTTATACCTTTCCTGCTTTCTTTAAATCTGGATGGTAAACATTATAAGCATTCCTTTCCAATACAAACATGAAAAATCGGTTATTGCCTCATTTTGGAAGCAAATATCGGGAAAGATATTACCCAATATCCCTCTTTCTCCAATTCAGCAGCAAGTTTTACCTTAAAATGCAAATTCATTTCGAATTCTTCTTTCAATCTCTTTAGTTTGTTCAGATCTACTTTATCTTTAAGATAAAATGATGTCGAAACGATTCTCCCTGACGGAATATGTAAATGGAATATTAGTGTTCCTCGTTTTAAAGAACTCAATTCTTCACTAGTAAACAATGCTCTTTCAATGCTGTCCAGTTTTTGTATGGATATGAGTTCAACCGATACCGCACGATTCATTTCTACCGGAGTTGCGAATGTAGGGGGGTACATATATTTGGTACTGTTCTTGTCTTTGTAGCTTATTCGTATTTCATCAGGCGTATCGTTTTTATTTTCTATTTCAAAAATATCATCCGGACAGTTCTGACCATATACTTGTTGCAGGAATAGCTGCAAAAAAATCAGGATTAACATAGTTGCTCTCATAACGCAGTTGTTTTGTATTATTTTTCATAAAACACCCTGAATGATTGACTGATATAACCATGTTCCTTTATTTCTCTTTCAAACTCTAATGTTTGAACTGTTATTTGACTTTTCAGCATTTCTCTATATTCTGCGAATTTCCTAGTATCAACAATCTTTATATCATTATTATTCACATCCCTAAATAGAAATGAAACTGCTCCTATTTCCTTTGTTTTACTATTGATATAAATCGTTGCGACAATTCGATATTTTCTTAATTGGATAATTTCATCTTCACTGAAAATAATTTTTTCCATCTCATTTCTCTCTTTCTTGAAATGAACATCTATAGCACTTAAGTTGATTGGGATATTCCTACTGTCCCGGGGAGATCTATTGCTTTGATCCTCATTGATATCGGTTAGATATACTTCTTTTCTCTCCTGATTTGCCTGGATGCAAAAACCATTTTCGAGGTTGTTGTCTTGGGCATTAATCTCTAAAAAGAGGAAAATGCCACAAAATGTTGCAAATAAAATGAAAAAATTTCTCATAATAAAAACTTTAAAAACAGTTTGAACTCCCAATCAAATCTCGTAAAGCTAAGGGAAGTAACAAGTTAATACTGGTAGCTGAACCATATTCTGGATCATATTGATCAAAAAGAGCCAACCATTTGGTGTAATCCGAATCGCTGAAAGAACGGTCTGGTTTAAAACGTACTGATTCAATCCAGAAAAAATAATTGTTTCGTATTTCTACTGGTATATGATCTCCTCTAAATGCCAAACAACACGAAGCATCTTCTCCTTCGATAATATCTTGATATAACTTTGCCTCAAACTCAATATTCACTTTTCCCACATTCAAATATTGAGCAATACCACCTGAATAATAAGCATTCTGCCATGCATGAAACAACTCTTCTTTCAGTACTGCGCTTGTGATGCTTGTATTATCACTAAACAACAATTCGCCAGTTTTTGGATTGTAGCCACCTGGAGCAGTGTTAGTCTTCATCCCGAAATTAAGCTTCACATTTCTCGCAATTAATGCATCGTACAACGCTTTTTGCATACAACCTTCATCTTGTAAATCATTGAAAGCCTGTATTAGCAATTCGAATTGAGGGGTACTTAGCGAGTGTGAGCTGATCAACGGATGCATCTCATCCGGGAGCTCTTCAACGTACTCCGGCCTTGGAATTAGATCAAGCCCGCCCTCGGGAAATGTGGGAGTACTGTTGCCTGAACTGCTTCCACCTCCGCCAACACTTCCCCCACCGGAATTATCTCCACCACCTACTGATCCTGATCCACCATAGTTACTCGATCCACCTGTATAACTGCTGCCTCCTGAATCACCACCCGATGTGCTTCCACCGGACGATCCAGAGGAAGGAAATGAGGGTGGTGTATAGCCCGGGATTGAGCCCCCACCGGCTGCAGGGGGTGGAGCATAAGTGCCACCGCTTGAGCCATAATCACTACAATAGAAATGTACATACTCATCCACATCATTGATGACTCCATATCCACCGTCACCATAAGTCATGATGTACTGCTGGGTATTCTGTATCAATTCATAACTGCAATCAATCATTCGGGTCCCTACCACTTCATTTATCGTATCGATAGCCAAATAGCCGACTCTTTGCGAAACAAAGATTCCATCCGGTTCTCTTTGATGGACTTCAATATGAACATTCTCTCCGTCATTCACTGCGGTTGCCCAAACAGCAAGATATTCATCCTTTGGCAACATCTTGATAAAGGAGAAGTGATCGTCGCCTCTGATGGTGATCACAAGTACCAGCTTGTTCAGGATCGCATTGTCCTCAAAATCGTTGTTACAAAGGATAAAGACATCCGCTTCTTCCTCGTTGTAAGAGACCACTTTTGCTGATTCCCATTGAGGGACCGGCACAAATTTAAAGAACTTTTCAACAAAAGAGAATCGTTCATCAAATCTGCCTTTTTCATACTCTATTACTTCAGTGATTTCTGAATCCACACTCCTAGTACCCATAGATGGAGTCAACATCCAGGCTTCAAATGGCCGCATTGCAGAAAATCCAACAGACTCCACATCCTCTACCATCATTTGCTTTTCTTCAATATTGTCAAGATCGCTGTTGCAGGCAGTCAGGGACAACAGGACAATGAGAATAAGAAAACAGAAGGGTTGCAGGAATCCCATTCTGGTCAGCCTTGAATCGCTTTGCAAAATTTCTGGCGATTCGGACTGACAACCGGAAGTAGTTGTCTGTTTTTGCATTTTCCTGATCGATTAAAAAATAGAATTACGATTTTAAAGTTGCGAAAGGTTATACAAACATTCAAATTAATTAACATAAAATATGATAATTCGATCACGAAATCAATCAAGAACATCACTCTCAGCAGAAGTTTAAAATTCATAAACCTGTCTGAGAACTTTTCTCAGAACTGAAATGATAGATGTTATTCGATAATTGAAAAAAAGAGGGGATTCACACTGTGATATCCCCTCTTTCAAAATGAAATCAGAACTTTGTCCAGATAAATGTCAGGTTTTCTTACCGATCAACCGTCAGCACTTGCTTCGGCCCAACCGTCAGATCTTCTTCCCGATATAGAAGACATAGCCGTAGTAGTCTTTGTACTTGTCGTACAACACCCGCTCGCGTCGCTGTTCGCGGACCAGCATCTCTGCTGTGGGGTTGCCCGCGTGCTGCCGGAGGAAAATCTCCTCCACAGCCGGCTGAGGGGAATAGAAATGGTCGGTCCAGCACTCCTCCCGAAGGATAAAGGTTGCCACGGGGAGATAGCCCGCCTGCTCCATCTTTGCTACATTCCGTGAAATGGTGTCAATCTCCGGATAGGCATCCATCCAGAAATCGTGGATCTCGGCGGGACGTTCAACAGTGAACCAGGATGCCTCCGTCACGGCAAGATAGCCCCCCTTTTTCAGGAACCGCCGCCACTCGTTCACCCCTTTTTCAAAACCGATGTGGTAGATGGCTCCCTCCGACCAGATCAGGTCCAGCTCCTCCTCCGCGAAGGGGAGTGCCGCCATGTCGCCCTGAACTCCCTTCACCCGATGCTGCAGGTTAAGCGTTGCCGCGTTCCTGTTGAAGAGATCGATGAAAGTGGTAAAGAGATCGATGCCGGTGATCTGTCCCGGGCAGTGCTGCGCCAGCGTCATGGTCTGTCCCCCGGTACCGCAGCCGATATCTGCGATGCGGGCACTCTCCGTGAGCGGCTCAATGAAGCTGAGCGCTCGCAGTGTAGCCTCGGGACTGCCGGGTCCCTGCCGTTCCATGTGTGAGAAATATTCGCAGATCAGGTTGAAGTCGAAATCGTGTATAGAAATGTTATCAATACTCATGATGTTTAAAAAATATGTTGATGCAACAGCTCTTTTTCGATCCTGCTGGCAATCTTTTATTCGTGAATTAAATATATGAAAACAGCTCTGGCAGGAAACTGCCGGAGAAAAACTGAGGGATAACCTTTGGTGGTAAGCTCAAAGGTTATTTACTTCACCCGATCCATGTTGTTCTTAAACATCCAAACGTGTTAGTGGTGACAAAGATAACATCGATTTGGAAAAAAGAAACCATCTGGATCTTTTTTTTTCTATTCGATGCTACTACTGATGTGTTTTTATTATATTTGCAACATGCATGGTGCGCGTATATGCCATGCTATTTAGTTGAAACTATTCACTTAAACACTCAACATTATGTGCGAGAAAACACAACGAAGCGGTTCAGCGGGTGATGCTGTATACGGACTGGGAGTGATCGGCGCGGCTGTCTGGTACATCTCTACCGCAGCCACCTTCTGGATGGGAGTATTGGGATTCCTCAAAGCGATCGTATGGCCTGCCTTCCTGGTCTACGAGGCGTTCAGGTATATAGCTGGCTGAAATAACCAGCCACTATTTTTTCGACATTCACTGGATGGTTGATGCTGCCCCGTGAGGGGCGGCATCTCTGCTGTCTGAATAGTTAAATATGGAGTGAAACATTGCTCCGGTAGCGGGAAATCTGAAAAATGCTGTTATATTTGCCTGTGTCATCCGAAGTGGGATGGCACGCAGACCTTTTAATAACCTTGACAGATGATTACGGAAAACACCGGATGCCTGAAGTACCGGACGCTCTCCTTCGGGATGAGCCGTGAGGTGACCCGGCACTACAGCACTTCCTTCTACTCTGCCACGCAACTCTTCCCGCCCACCGTCAGGGAGGCGATACACGGCATCTATGGCTTTGTGCGGTTGGCCGATGAGATCGTTGACTCGTTTCATGGGCAGGACCAGCAGGCGCTGCTCGACCGGTTTGAGGCGGACTATGACTTTGCACAGGAGCAGGGTGTCAGCACCAACCCGGTGATACACGCCTTCCTGATTACGGTCAACCGCTACCACATTGATGATGCCTACATCCGGGCGTTCCTGGCCAGTATGAGGGCCGACCTGGAGAAGAAGGTCTACACTACCCGGCTGGAGGCGGAGCAGTATATCTACGGTTCTGCCGATGTGGTGGGGCTGATGTGCCTGCGCGTCTTCTGCGACGGTGATGAGCGCCTCTTCGGCGAGCTGGTGACTCCCGCCATGAGGCTGGGTTCCGCCTTCCAGAAGGTTAACTTCCTGCGCGACCTGCGGCAGGATGTGATGGAACTGGGACGTGTCTACTTTCCCGGCTTCTCGATGGAGCAGTTCGACGAAACCACCAAGCAGGAGCTGGTACGCGACATCGAGGTCGACTTCGCCGAGGCACTCAAGGGAATCCGTCGACTGCCCGACAGCTCACGCCTGGCAGTACACACTGCCTATCGATACTATATGCGGCTGTTAGACAAGATACGCAATACTCCCGCCGGAGAACTGGTCACCCGTCGTATCCGTGTACCCAACGCAGAGAAGTTCCGCCTGCTATCAGGTGCTGTGATCAAATATAAATTACACATGGAGATTGTATGAGCGACAACGAACTACTGGTGCAGCTGGTCGACGAACAGGACAACCCCCTGGGCACCATGAACAAGCTGGAGGCACATCGCCTGCCCGCACTGCACCGTGCCGTCTCGTTGCTGGTCTTCAACAGTGCCGGCGACTGGCTGTTGCACCGCCGTGCTGCCGGCAAGTACCACTCCGCCTGCCTCTGGACCAATGCCTGCTGTACCCATCCCTATCCGGGAGAGGCGCATGCCGTTGCTGCCCGCCGCCGCCTGCAGGAGGAGATGGGAATGGATGCCGGTGAGGAGCTGCTGCACCTCTTCGACTTTGTCTACCGGGCCAAGGTGGATGAGATGCTGACCGAGTATGAGTACGACCGTGTTTTCACCCTCGTCAGCGACGCACTGCCGCAGCCGCACCCCGAGGAGGTGGATGAGTGGCGCTACATCTCTCCCGATGCCCTGCAGGAGGAGATGAGAGAGCACCCTGAATGCTTCACCGAATGGTTTAAAATGATATATCAAAAAGTTCAAAGTTTATAGTTCATGGTTCAAAAATAAACTGACAACTGATAACTGATAACTGAAAATATGCCCCGTTACACCATCAAAGAGAGAGAGATGATCCGCCGCATCGCGGTGATCTACGCCGTGGGGGTGGCCGGATTCATCATTCCCTTCACGCACCGCTACTTCATGCTGCTGACACCGCTGGTGCTGCTGCTCTCGCTGGCGCTGCTCATCTGGTACGACCGCGACCGCCGCAAAGGGGGGCAGCTCAACAGGATCCTCTTTTACCTCTTCGTCTTCACCGCCGGCTTTCTGGTGGAGATGTGGGGCGTCAACACCGGTGCGCTCTTTGGCAGCTATCTCTACGGCAGCGGACTGGGACCCAAGATCTATGGCACGCCGCCGCTCATCGGCCTCAACTGGGTGCTGATGATCTACCTCACCTCCGCCATCTTCACCCCGCGGCGGCGCAACCTGCTCAACGGCATTGTCTGGCCTTCGCTGCTGATGGTGGGCTACGACCTGATCATGGAGCAGGTGGCTCCGAAGATGGATATGTGGTCCTGGCAAAACGATATGGTCCCCCTGCAGAACTACCTGATGTGGGGGCTTCTGGCGGTCATCTTCCACACCCTGCGTTACCGGATGAAGGTGCGCGATCGCAACGTGATGGCGCTGCCCCTCTTCGTGGTGCAGACGCTCTTCTTCCTGCTGATCCTGCTGAGCAAATGAATGAAAACGACACACAACAGATCATATCACATCGAACGATACTCGTAAGAACAGAAAATAACAACCAATAACAGCGCGATGCTCCGATCGAAACACCACTTCTTCATCTACCCCTTCTTCCAGCACTACACCCGCTGGTTGCTGAAACGCCATTTTCGAGGGGTGACGATTGAGGGGTCGTTTGCCGACCGGGGGAAGCCGGTGTTGCTGATAGGTAACCACATAGGCTGGTGGGACGGCTTTTGGGCGATGTACCTCAAGCTGGAGGTGGTGAAGCGCAGGTTTCACTTCATGATGCAGGAGGATCAGCTGCTCCGCTTCCGCTTCTTCAACTATACCGGTGCCTTCTCGGTCAACAGGAAGAGCCGCGAGGTGGTGGAGTCGCTGCAGTACGCCGCGTCGCTGTTGCAGGACCCGGAGAACATGGTGCTGATCTACCCGCAGGGGAGTCTCCAGTCGCTTTACTGCACCCGCTTCCACTTCGAGAAAGGGATAGAGCGCATTCTGCTGGACAGGGAGGGAGAGGTGCAGCTGCTGATGTCGGTCAACATGATCGACTATCTGGCGCATCCGAAGCCCACGCTCTACATCTACCTGCGCGACTATGAGGGACCGTTTCGGCGTGAAGCACTCGAGGAGGCCTATAACCGCTTTTATACCGATTGTCTTACCATCCAAACCGCACGCACCGAATGATCGAATACATCGCCTGCATCATCCTCGCCTTCGCGCTGCTCCAGCTGCTGGTAGCGCTGGTCAACCTCCTCTTCCGGGAGGGTCTGCCGGCACGCGAGGCAAAGGGTGAGGCTGGTGCTAAAACGAGACAGACAGTGTCGCTGCTGATCCCGGCACGTGACGAGGAGGCGAATATCGGTAATCTGCTGGGCGACCTCACCACCCTCACAGACAGGATACAGGAGATCATCGTCTGCGACGATCAGTCCACCGACAATACTCCTTCCATCGTGGAGCGTTATGCGACAGTCGATTCACGCATCCGGCTGATCCGCAGTGAGGGGCTGCCCGACGGCTGGTTCGGCAAGAACCACGCCTGCCACTGCCTGGCACAGGAGGCAGCGGGCGACTACCTCCTTTTCCTCGATGCCGATGTGCGGGTGGGAGAGGGGGTGATCGACCGTTCCCTGCAATATGTGCAGCGACATCGGTGCGACCTGATGAGCGTTTTCCCCACACAGGAGATGCAGACGCTCGGAGAAAAGATCACTGTGCCCAATATGCAGATCATCCTGCTTACGTTGTTGCCGCTACCACTGGTGCGCCTCTCGGGGTTCCCCTCGCTCTCCGCCGCCAACGGTCAATACATGCTGTTCCGGCATGAGACCTACAAGGAGCTTGAGCCGCATGGTCAGTTCCGCATGAGCCGTGCCGAGGATATCGAGATTGCCCGCCACCTGAAGCGGCAACGCCGCCGGGTGAGCTGCCTCACCGGTATCAGGGGGGTGCGCTGTCGCATGTACCACATCCTGCCGGAAGCGGTGGAGGGGTTCTCGAAAAATGTCACCCACTTCTTCGGCAACTCATCGGTTGCCGCCATCCTCTACTGGCTGGTCACCACACTCGGATTCATCCCCTTCGTCGTTGCCGAAGAATGGGATTGGCTTTGGTTATGGCTAGCAGCCACGCTCCTCACACGCATCGCGGCAACACTGACAGCCGGCATGAGGATGTGCGACAATTTGTTGTTGTTTCTGCCACAACAATTGATGTTGGGAGACTTTATCCTGCGCTCGCTCATCAACAGAAGAAAAAACAGGTTCACCTGGAAAGGACGAAAGATATAATATGATTGAAACGGAACCACAGCTCTCAAAGGAGACACCGCTGACCCTCTGCTGGTTTAGACGCGACCTGCGGTTGGACGACAACCACGCGCTCTGGCAGGCCCTCCGATCCGGTCGACCTGTGCTGCCCCTCTTCATCTTCGACAGCGAGATACTGGATGCCCTCAGTGAGAAAGAGGATCGCAGGGTCGCCTTCATCTACTCCGCCATTGAGGCGATGAACCGGCGCCTGCGGAAGGAGTACCATTCCGGCATCCTCTGTCTGCAGGGGAGACCGGAAGAGCTGTTCGGGCAACTGCTGAACGATTATCAAATTGTGGAAGTATACTGTAACGAGGACTACGAGCCCTACGCCGTGGCGCGCGACCGGCGGGTGGAGCAGCTGCTCGCAAGCAGGGGAGTGCCGCTCCGCCGCTTCAAGGATCAGGTGATCTTCCACAAGGATGAGCTCCTTACCTCCGCGGGAAAACCCTACAGCGTCTACACGCCCTACTCCCGTGCCTGGCTCTCGAAGTACCGCGAGGGGGAGCAGCAGTTCTATCCGTCGGAGGAGCTGCTTGGAAACCTGTTGAAAGAGGTGCCGCCAACGGTGACTCTCGCAGCGATCGGCTTCTGTGATCCCGGTTTTCAATTTCCGCCGGCTGATCCCGACGACGGGGTGATTGCCGACTATGAGCATACACGCGACCTGCCGGCACTGGAGCATGGTGTCACCCGCATGGGAGTACACCTGCGCTTCGGCACCGTGAGCATCCGCAAGCTGGCACTGCGCGCTTCGCTGCTTAGCGAGACCTACCTGAAGGAGCTGATCTGGCGCGAGTTCTTCATGCAGGTGCTCTGGCACTTCCCCTACGTGGCGGAGGGTCCCTTCCGGAAGAAGTATGAGGCGATCCTCTGGGAGAACAACGAAGCGGATTTCGTTCGCTGGTGCAACGGCACCACCGGCTACCCGATGGTCGACGCGGGCATGCGGGAGCTGAATGCCACCGGCTTCATGCACAACCGCGTACGGATGGTGGCTGCCAGCTTTCTTACCAAGCACCTGCTCATTGACTGGCGCCGGGGGGAGGCTTACTTCGCCGCGAAGCTGCTCGACTTCGACCTGGCGGCCAACAATGGCAACTGGCAGTGGGTGGCCGGCACCGGATGCGATGCGGCACCCTACTTCCGGATCTTCAACCCTGCGGAGCAACAGAAACGGTTCGACCCCCAACAGGAGTACATCCGTCGCTGGATCCCCGAGCTGGGCACATCTGGATATCCTGCACCGATGATCGACCACTCCTTCGCCCGCCAACGGGCGCTGGAACGATACAACGTTTAAAGTTCATAGTTCATAGTTCATAGTTCATAGTTCATGGTTCATAGTTCAAGGTTAAAAATTATACTGAAAAACTGAAAACTGATAATGACACAAAAATTAATCACCCTGCTGCTCTTCACCCTCTGCTGCACCCTCGTGACAGCCGGGGAGAAAGAGACCATCTACCAGGCTTACCTGACCAACGACATGGACACCTGGAAAACAACCATCGAGGCGATGCATGCCGAGGTGGACAAGAGCCATGAGCGGGAGCTGGAGCTGCTTAACTATGAATATGGTTACGTCGGCTGGTGCATCGGCAACAACCGCAAGAGCGAGGCAAAGATCTACCTGGAGCGAAGCCTGGAACGGATCGACCGTCTCAAAGCGGCGAACTACCGGATTCCACAGATGCAGGCCTATGAGTCCGCCTACCTGGGCTTCCAGATCGGTCTGGCCAGGCTCAAGGCACCCAGGCTGGGACCCAAAAGCCTCGACGCCGCCAAACAGTCCGTCGCCAACGACGACCAGAACGCGCTGGGCTACATCCAGCTGGGCAACATCGACTACTTCATGCCCCCCCTCTTCGGCGGCTCGAAGGAGCGGGCCATCGAACACTACCGGCACGCCGAGCGGCTGATGGCTCCCACCAGCAAGGGCGACTGGAACTACCTGGCACTGCTGGTGCAGCTTGCTACCGCCTACGAGGAGACCAAAAACATCGCCATGGCCGACAGCATCTACCGCAAATCACTCTCCGTCGCTCCCGGCTTCAGCTGGGTGAGGGATGAGCTCTACCCCGCATTCACCAAAAAACATCAACCATAATGAAGAAGAAAGTAATCATCACCGGCACCGGACTGGGAGGCCTTTCCAGCGGACTGCTATTGCAAAGCAGGGGATATGAGGTGCAGTTTCTCGAGAAGAACAGCCGCCCCGGCGGAAGGCTTAACCGCCTCGAGAAGGAGGGGTTCACCTTCGACACCGGCCCCAGCTTCTTCAGCATGTCTTATGTCTTTACCGACTTCATGAAGCTATGCGGTGTGGAGATGCCCTTCCGCTTCGTGGAGCTCGATCCGCTCTACTCGGTGCACTTTGCCGGGGGGCGCAGCTTCCGTCTGCAAAAGGATATTCATCAACTGGCAGAGCAGTTCCGCGACATCGAGCCCGACTTCGAGGCGAAGATGGAGCGCTACCTGCAGAAGTCGGGAGCCCTCTTCCACGACACCTTCGACATCGTGATCCGCAACAACTTCGACAACTACCTCGAATACTTCGTCACCCTGATGAAGGTCAACCCGGTACACATCCCCGTGCTGATGAAGATGTTCTGGCAGCATGTGAGGAACTACTTCGACTCGCAGGAGGCACGGCAGATCGTCTCGCTGGTGGCTTTCTTCCTGGGCCGCACCCCCTTCGACACGATGGCCATCTACAGCCTGCTCTCCTACACCGAGTTCAGGCACGACGGCTACCACAATGTGGAGGGCGGCATGTACCAGATCGTGGAGGGGATGGTCCAGGCGCTGCAACAGCGGGGTGCCACCTTCCACTACAACACCGAGGTCACGGCGGTGGAGGCGGAGGGCGACCGCGTCAGGCGAATCACCGACAGCGAGGGCAACCACTACGAGGCAGACATCTTCCTGGTCAACGCCGATGCGGCCCTCTTCCGGGGACGGGTGCTGCAACGGAAGAAATTCTCCGAAGCGAAGCTCCGCAAGATGGAGTGGACCATGGGCTACCTCACCATCTACATCGGCATCGACCGCAAGCTGCCCGACCTGGACCTGCACAACTACTTCCTCGGCACCAACTTCGAGGCGTACGCCCACAACGTGCTGAAGAACCCCGACTCGCTGCAGAAACCCTACTACTACGTGAATGCGGTCTCGAAACACAATCCCCAGTGTGCACCGGAGGGGTGCGAGAGCCTCTTCATCGTCTGTCCCGTGCCCAGCCTGCAGTACAAGCCCGACTGGAGCGACCGCGACGAGATCGTCTACAGCATCCTGAGCGATTTCTCCAAACGCATCGGCATCGACATCATGCCCCATATCGTCACCCGCACCATCTACACTCCACTGGAGTGGGAGAAGCAGTTCAACCTCTACATGGGGAGCGGCCTGGGTCTGTCGCACCGGCTGAGCCAGATCGGTGGTCTCCGACCGAAAAACTTCGACGAAGAGTATGGCAACCTCTACTATGTGGGTGCCTCCACCACGCCCGGAGCGGGACTACCCATGGCGGTGATCAGCGCCGAGATGGTATGCAAACGGATATTGGGAGAGTTATATTTGCCCCTATGAACCGCAAGATCATCCATGTCGATATGGATGCGTTCTACGCCTCCATCGAGCAGCGCGACAATCCTGATTATCGCGGTAAGCCGGTCGCTGTGGGCTATGGAGGGAAACGGGGTGTGGTGGCCGCCGCCAGCTATGAGGCGCGGAAGTATGGCATTCACTCCGCCATGCCCTCCGTCACAGCGCTGCGCAAGTGTCCCCACCTGATCTTCGTTATGCCCCGCTTCGAGCACTATCGAAACATCTCCGGCCAGATCATGCAGATCTTCCTCGAGTATACCGACAAGGTGGAGCCACTCTCTCTCGACGAGGCTTTCCTCGATGTCACCATCAACCACAAGGGCAACCGCTCGGCGACCCTCATCGCCCGCGAGATCAAGCAGAAGATCCTCAGTTCAACACGCCTTACTGCTTCCGCCGGCGTCTCCTATAACAAGTTTCTCGCCAAGATCGCATCCGACTACCGGAAGCCGGATGGACTGTTTGTGATTGAGCCGGAGCAGGCCGTGGCGTTCGTGGAGCAGCTGCCGGTCAGCAAGTTCTTCGGAGTGGGGAAGGTGACCGCTGCACGAATGGCCGAGCTGGGCATCCATACCGGTAAGGATCTGAAGCAATGGGAGGAGGTCGACCTGGCACGTGAGTTCGGCAAGGCGGGCAGCACCTACTACCGCTTCGCGCGTGGCACCGACGACCGGGAGGTGGAGTCGGAGCGGGTGCGCAAGTCGCTCGGTGCCGAGGAGACCTATGCCGACGACCTGGAGGAGATGGTCGATATCCTGGCGGCACTCGACCAGCTGGCACTGGAGGTACACCGACGTGCCGACAAGAAGAAGTTCATGGCACGCACACTGACCCTCAAGATCAAATACGCCGATTTTACGGTGATCACCCGCAGTCGCACCGTAGGACATTACATACGCACCTACAGTGAACTCTTCGATCTGGGCAAGGAGCTGCTGCTACAAGCCGACGACCTGTTCGACCGCAAGATCCGCCTGATGGGGCTCACCCTCAAGAATGCCGATGCCGGTCAGGATCTCATGCCGCCCGAGGGGATCCAGCTCTCACTCAACTTCGGGGAGGAAGAATAGGAATGATTCAAAGCGAGTAGGAACAGGATAAGTTTAATCAGAGAATGAAATTCTCCGGCTTCCTGGCCTGGATGTCCTTGTAGTATGATTTGATGTTCACGATGTCCTTCCGGTAGTCGTTGGTGGGGTAGAAGAGATCGAGTACACGTGCTTCTTTTTTTCCATAATCAAGACCGATAAGCAGGATGGGAACTTTCGCCTTCACGGCAATGAAGTAGAACCCTTTCTTCCACTCCTTCACCGGCTTGCGCGTGCCCTCGGGTGTGATACCCAGGTGCATCCATTCGCGTGTCTGGAACTCCTTCGACAGGATGTCGGTCAGCGATCCGCTCTTTCCCCGTTTCACCGGTATCCCTCCGATGCTGCCAAAGAAGAGGTTGAAGGGGAAGAAAAACCACTCCTCCTTGATCAGGAAGTTGGCCTGTCGACCCAGTGAATTGTAAGCCAGCTTGCCCACCACGAAATCCCAGTTGCTGGTATGGGGTGCCACAGCCAGCACACATTTGGGAACCTCGGGGAAAGTGTTGATCACCTTCCATCCCATGATCTTATTGAGTATGAATTTGCTTAGATTGGCCATATATTCGTTAATTCGTTAATTCGTTATTACGTTAGTATGTTATTATGTTATTATGTTAGCAGGTTATTACGTTAGTACGTTTTTATATATTTAGGTAACTGTTGTTCAATTGTATGTGATTGTTCAATAATAAAACGTTGCTTAATTATTGTTGTTCATTTTTTATTATACTTTGAACCTTTGATATCTGTTTTTCTCAGATATCTCATGAATGCAATAATTTTGAAACACAATTTATCAATGTTGTCAAGCATTTTCTCTTTCTCAATCCTGTCGATATAATGAAAATCAAATGCTCTGTATATTTGTGATTTTGCTTCTAAACACGATCCCATCGAGTAAGAGAGAAAGTTGTGAAACTCCTTGTTACCTCCTCTCCCGAATCCCTCTGCAATATTATCCATGATAGAACCTGTTGAGCGAGAAATTTGGTCCCTTAACGCGTAATCTTTCTGGAACATCTCATCCTTGTTGATCAGATTCCGGATATCTTTGCACAATTCCCGGGCATCTTTCCAGATTTCAAGTTCCTCGAAATTGTGAATTGTTGACATAATTGTTCTATTAATCGTTTATTCATCCATCCCAACCTACCAACCTACCAACCTACTAATTTCCCAACTTACCAACCTACCAACCTACCAACCTACCAACCTACCAACCTACCAACCTACCAACCTACTAACCTACTAACTTTTCCAACTCCGTCGTGGTTCGTTCCCAGCTGTTCATCGCCTGATCGAGACGGGCCTTCACCTCCAGGTATTTCTGTAACATATCCATGTTCGAGGCCCCTTCGGGAGTGGCTAGCTGCTCCTCCATCGCCTTCAGCTTCTCCTCGAGCGATGCCACCTTCTTTTCTGCCTCCTCCACCTGCTTCTCCAGACGGCGCTGCTGTCGGTTCATCTCCTTCTGCTCCTGGTAGGAGAGCTTGCTCTCCGATGGCTCATCATGCTTCTCCTCCCTCTTTGAGGTGGGCGATGCGGAGAGCTCCAGCTGCTGCAGCGTCTCCATCTTCTTCTTTGTGAGGAAGTCGTAGATGCCACCCAGGTGCTCCCGTACCTTACCGCCGCCGAACTCATACACCTTGTCCACTAGCCCGTCGAGGAAATCACGGTCGTGCGACACGATGATGGCGGTGCCGTCGAACTCGCGGATCGCCTTTTTCAGTACATCCTTCGATGCCAGGTCCAGGTGGTTCGTCGGCTCGTCGAGGATCAGCAGGTTCACCGGCTCCAGCAGGAGACGTATCATCGCCAGGCGGCTTCGTTCACCACCCGATAGCACCTTCACCTTCTTCTCCGAGGCCTCACCGCCGAACATGAAGGCACCCAGGATGTCACGTATCTTCGTGCGGATGTCACCCACCGCCACATAGTCGATGGTCTCGAACACCGTCATATCCTCATCCAGCAGCTGCGCCTGGTTCTGTGCGAAGTAACCGATCTTCACGTTGTGGCCCAGCTCAAGCCTCCCGCCATGGTCGATCTCCTGCATGATGCACTTCACCAGCGTCGATTTTCCCTCGCCGTTCTTGCCCACGAAGGCGATCTTCTCGCCCCGCTCGATGGTGAGCGTCACGTGGCTGAAGACCAGGTGATCGCCGTAGCGTTTCTCCATCTCCTCCATGATCACAGGGTAGGTGCCGGAGCGAGGGGCAGGTGGGAACCTCAGGTTGAGGCGCGAGTTGTCCACCTCATCCACCTCGATGCGATCCAGCTTATCCAACTGCTTGATGCGCGACTGTACCTGGTTCGACTTGGTCGCCTTGTAGCGGAAGCGCTCGATGAAATCCTCCGTATCCTTGATCTGCTTCTGCTGGTTCTCATAGGCCCGTTGTTGTTGCTCCCGCCGCTCCTTGCGCAGCTCCACATACTTGCTGTAGCTCACCTTGTAGTCGTGGATGTCGCCCAGCATGATCTCCACGGTGCGGGTGGTCACCGCGTCGAGGAAAGCCCTGTCGTGCGACACCAGCATCACCGCGTTGGCGTGTGTGGAGAGGAAGTTCTCCAGCCACTGTATCGACTCGATGTCGAGGTGGTTGGTAGGCTCGTCGAGCAGCAGCACGTCGGGGGCCTGCAAGAGGATCTTGGCCAGCTCAATGCGCATGCGCCAGCCACCGCTGAACTCGCGTGTGGGCCGCTCCAGATCGGCACGTGCGAAGCCCAGCCCCATGAGCGTCTTCTCCACCTCCGCCTCGAAGTTGTGGATGCCTGACATCTGCAGTAGCTCCTGCAGGTCGGTCGCCCGTTCGATCACCTGCTGGTAGGCATCCGACTCGTAGTCGGTCCGCTCCGCCATCTCCCGGTGCAGCCGCTCCAGTTCCTTCTCCATCTTCTGCAGATGCTCGAAGGCGAGCGATGCCTCCTCGCGCACGCTGCGCCCGTCGCTCAGCTTCATCTGCTGGGGCAGGTAGCCAATCGATACCTCCTTCGGGAAGGAGATGTTGCCGGAGGTAGGCTGCTGCAGTCCCGCCATGATCTTGAGTAGGGTCGACTTGCCGGCACCGTTCTTGCCGGTGAGTGCCACCCGCTCGTTCCTGTTCAGCACGAACGATATCTGGTCGAGCAGTGTGAATCCGCCAAATGACACGGTGAGGTTATCGATTGAGACCATTATTCTGAAATTTTGTGCAAAGGAAACGCTTTTTGGGGGAGTTTGAAAATTTTTGCCTATCTTTGTCCCCCGTAACATATCGCGTGCAGGTCCTACTCAATCAGTTCTTCCCCACCATTTGTTAATAAACGTCCTACTCCGGGGTCTGCGGACTGAGGAGAGCGTGAACCGGGTCCTGCCGTCGTACGGTAGGGACGGTCAGAGAGAGAACCATCAACCGCCCTGTAGAAATGGGCATGGGAATCAGGATCCCCACCTACACGCGGTCACAATCACAACAACGCTGCCTCATCAATAAAAAAAGGCAGCCATAGACAAAACGAATGACATTTAACGAATTAGAGATCATGGAGCCGATCTTAAGGGCTCTAAGTGAAAAAGGATACACCACCCCCACACCGATACAGGAGCAGGCCATCATTCCGGCGCTGCACAACAAAGACATCCTGGGACTGGCACAGACGGGTACCGGCAAGACAGCTGCCTTCGCCATCCCCATCATCCAACAGCTCTGTTCAGACAGACCGCTGGGAAAGAAAAGAGAGATCAGAGCGCTGATCCTCACCCCCACGCGCGAACTGGCCATCCAAATCGACGACAGCATCCGTGAGTACAACAAATACACCCGTCTGCGCCACACCGTCATCTTTGGCGGGGTGAAGCAGCATGCACAGGTGAACACCCTCAAAGGGGGCATCGACATCCTCGTCGCCACGCCGGGCCGTTTGCTCGACCTGATCGGCCAGGGGATTATCACCCTGCAGCACATCCGCCACTTCGTCCTCGACGAGGCAGACCGGATGCTCGACATGGGATTCATCCACGACATCAAGCGGTTGCTGCCGCTGCTGCCCAAGCACAAGCAGACGCTCTTCTTCTCGGCCACCATGCCCGACTCCATCGCCACGCTCTCACGCACCATCCTGCATAAGCCGGTACGCGTCGAGGTGACACCGGTCTCGTCGGTGGTGGAGATCATCGACCAGCGCATCTATCTGGTGGAGAAGCCGGATAAGAAGGATCTGCTGATCGACCTGCTGAAGCAGGAACGCGACAAGTCGGTGCTGGTCTTCTCACGCACCAAGCATGGTGCCGACAAGATCGCACGCATACTGACCAAGGCGGGCATAGGGAGCGCGGCCATCCATGGCAACAAGTCGCAGAACGCACGCCAGCGCGCGCTGAGCGAGTTCAAGGCGCGCACCACGAAGGTGCTGATCGCCACCGACATCGCCGCCCGTGGTATCGACATCGATCAGCTTGACCTGGTGATCAACTACGATCTGCCCGACGTGGCTGAGACCTATGTGCATCGCATAGGGCGTACCGGTCGTGCCGGCAACAGCGGACGGGCCCTCACCTTCTGTACGTCGGAGGAGAAACCGATGCTGCGCGACATCCAGAAGCTTACGGGGCGGAAGCTGCCGATTGCGAATTAGCTTTTAGCTAATAGCTTTTAGCTTCGAACTATGAACTAAGAACGAATTAACGTGTTAACATACTAACATACTAACATATTAACGTACTAGCGTACTAACATAAAAACTTTTTAAACGAATCAATGGCAAGATCAAATTCATTCAACAAAAGAGAAATCGAGAAGCAGAAACAGCAGAAGAAGAAAGAGAAACTGAAGAAGAAAGAGGAACGCAAACAGCAGGGCACCAGCTCCTTCGAGGATATGATAGCCTATGTCGATGCCAACGGTGTGATCATCGATACACCGCCTGAACCCATTCAGGAAGAGGAGAAGATTGAACTGGAAGATATCGAGATCTCTGTACCCCGCAAGGAGGTCAGCGAGGAGGCGGGCGATCCGGAAGGACGTGTCGACTTCTACGATGAAACACGTGGCTTCGGATTCATCCGCGAGGGCAACAGCGTCATCAAGTACTTCTTCCACAAGAGCAATGCCGAGCATGGTATTGCGGAGGGCGATCTGGTCACCTACCGGCTGGAGCGCGGTCCCAAGGGAATGAATGCCGTGGATGTGAAGATCATCCAATAAGATCTAGAATGAGGATGTGTCAAAACGCAGTAATTGATGCATCCTCATTTTTTTATTGGTGGCTAAGGCTAAGAAGGCAAGGTGAAACCATCCCCTCTTACCCATCAAGGATAAAAGCAGATAATGCTTCAATATACAGTGAAAACATACTTCCACACACATCATGTAGCTTAATTCTTTCAATCTGTAATGAAAAAGATTGTTGTAACCGTATACGCTGTGTTGGTTCTCCTTTCTGCATATTCGCAGGACAATAAAGGTGCTGAGAGGGAAGTTCAGAAAGAAGAAAAAATCATTCAGCTCGATGAATTGATTGTATATCCGAAGGGTGATATTGAGCTGCTGAAATCACCGGATCGAAAGAATATCAGAGTCGCCATTAAAGGGAAATCAAAAATTGTTTCACAAATAAACCTTGTCACACACAAAGATATCCTCATCAGAGGGATTGAGTTTTACTTTAACTATCGATGTGGTGATTCTGAGAAGGATGGTTTTATTGTAAAGCCGATCATCTTGAATTCAGAAGATCACCAGCCTTCGGCGATACTTTTTGAAGGGCCCGGCTATTTTATTACGAAGAAAATTGATCAAAAGATGTATCTTGATCTTTCAGAGTATGAAATAGAAATAGAGAATAATTCCCCTTTCTACATTGGGTTGGAATTTGTGGAGGCCATCGGGAATTCAGTATTTGAAGATTTTAATATCACCATGTCAATTGTTCCCAAACAGACTGACATCTCTTATGTGAAAGGGAATTGTCCCACTTGCAATTTTGCCTCTTTCAACCTCGATCCCAGTACAGGATTGAGCTTGAAGCATCGGTTGTTTTACTCCTACAAGCAGTGAATTCCCTTCATTGTTTTAATCTGCCTCTCACAATTGCCGCCACCTCGTCCGGGGCAACGCTTGTCTGATCGCCCGACTGCATGTTCTTGAGCGTGATCCTGCCCTCCTTCATCTCGTTCTCGCCCACCATCGCCACGAAGGGGATCCGGTTGCTGTCGGCGTAGGAGAGCTGCTTCTTCATCTTGGTCGATTCCGGATAGAGCTCGCAGCAGATGCCGTCGCGGCGGAGTTGCGCCACCAGGGGCAGCAGCCAGTCCGCCTCCCGTTCGCCGAAGTTGACGAAGAGCAGCTCGGTGGTGTGGGAGAAGCTCTCCGGGAAGAGCTGCAGCTGTGTCAGCACATCGTAGATGCGGTCCGCACCGAAGGAGATACCCACACCCGAGACACCCGGCAGTCCGAAGATGCCGGTCAGGTTGTCGTAGCGGCCGCCGCCGGTGATGCTTCCTATCTGCGCGTCGAGTGCCTTCACCTCGATGATCGCGCCGGTGTAGTAGTTGAGGCCGCGCGCCAGCGTCAGGTCCAGCTCCACCTCGTTGCGAAGCTGCAACGCTTCCGTCTTGGCGATGATGAAGGCCATCTCCTCCACACCATTGGTGCCGGTCTCTGAGGAAGCCAGCAGCTCCCGCAGCTTCGCCAGCTTCTCAGCGGTGCTCCCGCTCAGCAGGATGATTGGCTGCAACCGGTCGATCGCCTCACGTGCGATACCCTTCGATGCCAGCTCCTCGTTCACCTTCTCCAGTCCTATCTTGTCCAGCTTGTCGATTGCCACGGTGATGTCGGTGATCTTGTCCGCCTCGCCGATGATCTCGGCGATGCCGGAGAGGATCTTGCGGTTGTTCAGCTTCACCGCCACGCGGATCCCCAGGCGCGTGAACACCTCGTCGATGATCTGCACCAGCTCCACCTCGTTGAGCAGTGAGTCCGAACCCACGATGTCGGCGTCGCACTGGAAGAACTCGCGGTAGCGACCCTTTTGCGGGCGGTCGGCCCGCCACACCGGTTGTATCTGGTAACGCCGGAAGGGGAAGGTGATCTCGTTGCGGTGCATCACCACGTAGCGCGCGAAGGGCACGGTGAGGTCGTAGCGCAGTCCCTTCTCCGAGATGCGGGTGGCGCTCCTGGCCGCGTTGCCCTCCTTCAGATCCGCCTCGCTCATCGACGCGAGGAAATCGCCCGAGTTGAGGATCTTGAAGAGCAGCTTGTCCCCCTCATCGCCATACTTGCCCATCAGCGTGGAGAGGTTCTCCATCGCCGGTGTCTCAATCTGGCGGAAGCCGTAGAGGCGGTACACCTCACGGATGGTGTCGAAGATATAGTTGCGCTTCGCCGTCTCTTCGGGCGAAAAATCACGCGTCCCCTTGGGTATGGTCGGTTTCTGCATCGTCTGAATTCTTTTTCTGAGATGCAAAGATAATGAAAAATTGGGGAACAGCTATCAGCGGTCAGCTTTCAGCTACCAGCTATCAGCTACAGCAGGTTGCTTGCCAGTTCGGAGAGCTCGCTGCGTTCTCCCTTCACCAGGTTGACATGGCCGAAGAGCGTCTGTCCTTTCATCTTGTCAATCATGTAGGCCAGGCCGTTCGACTGCGTGTCGAGGTAAGGCGAGTCGATCTGCTGCAGGTCGCCCGTGAACACCATCTTGGTGTTCTCACCGGCACGGGTGATGATGGTCTTCACCTCGTGGGGGGTCAGGTTCTGAGCTTCGTCGATGATGCAGAAGGTCTCAGTGAGGCTTCGTCCGCGGATGAAGGCCAGTGCTTCGATCTCCAGTTGTCCTGTCTTCTGCAGCTCCTCAATCACCCTCACGTCGGGACTGTTTTGGCCCAGCTGTGTCTTGATCACGTTGAGGTTGTCGAACAGCGGCTGCATATAGGGGGCCACCTTCTGCTTCTCGTCGCCCGGCAGGTAGCCCAGGTCCTTGTTCGAGAGGGAGACGATGGGGCGCGCCAGCAGTATTTGCCCGTAGATCTTATGCTGCTTGAGCGCCGACGCCAGTGCCAGCAGTGTCTTACCCGTACCCGCCTTGCCGGTGAGTCCCACCAGCTTCACTTCGGGGTCGTTCAGCACCTCGAAGGCGAAGGCCTGCTCCGCGTTGCGCGGCTGGATGCCAAAGTTGTTCTCTTTGTCCACCCTGGTGATCTTCATCGTGAAGGGGTTGTAGCGTGCCAGCACGCTGTTGCGCTCGCTCTTAAGGATGAAGCACTGGTTCGGGTCCGGCTGTGTCTCGAAGCTGAAGGCATCCAGGTCCACTCCTCCGTTCTGTGCGTAGATCTGATCGATCAGGTCGGGGTTCACCCCTTCAATCACCACCTCACCCTGGTCGAAGATGTCGATGTTGGTCACCTTGTCGGTGATGTAATCCTCCGCCAGAATGCCCAGTGAGCGTGCTTTCATGCGCAGGTTGATATCTTTCGATACCAAAACTGTTTTCATCTGCGGGTGTTTCGTTGCGATGTCATCTACTACGGAGAGGATCCGGTTGTCGGGGATCTTCTCCGGGAAGGCATCGTAGATCTTTTTGTTAACGCCCGATGCGTTCACAATATATAGATTGCCCTTGCCCACACCCAGATCGGCTCCGCTTGTGAAAAGATCATCGTCGGTGATCAGGTCCAGCTCCCGCACGAAAGCGCGGGCGTTGAAGTTGATCTGGTCGCTTCCCTTCTTGAACTTGTCCAGTTCCTCCAGCACGATGAAGGGGATGAAGATATCATTTTCCTCGAAGTTGTCAAGGCATTTGTAGTCGTGCAGAATCACGTTGGTGTCGAGGATGAAGTTTTTCTTCGATCCCGCCTTCACGTTCTTGGGCTTGCGTGTGGTGCCTCTGCTTTCCGCCTTGGTAGTAGTGGTTTTTGTTGTCTTCTCTTCACTTTTCTTTGTTGTAGCCATCTGTTATTTCGATTAAGGGTTGTTTATATAAAGCTGTTAGCTGTTAGCTTATAGCTGTTCGCTTTCTGTTTTATCGTTTGTGAAATTATTTGTTGACTCTTTATGAAAGAGGATGAACTCGAGCCAGTGGCGGAACATCGGATCCAGGAATGTCAACTCCCCGCCGCTGTCGTCCAGCACTTCCGATTCGATCAGGCCCCTTTTCACCCTTACCACGTTGGCCGATGTCCCCAGCCGGTACTGCAGCAGCGTCTGCTGTGCGGAGAGCTGCTTCTCACCCGCGATGATCGCCCTGAGGAGACCCATCTGGGTGGCGGAGAAGCGTTCCGTGATGTTGGCGAAGAGCAGCCCCAGCTGTCCCACAATATCTTCGCGGGCGGAGAGGATGATCTCCCTGTTGCACTTCCTGCCGGTCCTGAACCAGCTCTGCTGTGCCAGCTGCTGCACGTAATAGGGGTGGTTCTCCGCCAGTTGCGCAATGAGGCGTGCATCCTCTTCGGATATCTCTTTTCCCGTATCGCTGAATCGCCGACGGATAAAGGAAATCCACTCTTCCGTGCCGATCTTTTTCAGGTAAAGCAGTTCGCCGAACTTGTAGAAGGGCATGGAGCTGTCGGTGAATACCTCCAGCAGCATATGGCGCTTGCTGCCGTAGAGGCAGTAGGTTACATGCCGGTGGTTCTGCCAGCGTGCCCGCAGCTTCTTCTGGAATGCCAGCGGGTCAGCGAAGGAGGCGAGCGACTGGAACTCGTCGATGCAGACGATAATTCTGATCTTCTTCCGTTCCGCTACCCGCTCCGCCAGATCGAGGATCTCCTCGGGATTGCGTTCAATCTCTTCCCATCCCACGCCGAACGATACACCGGTCTGCATGTCGGGAGAGAAGGTGATGGTGGGTACCAGCGCTCCCAGGAACTGTTTGGCATCCTTCACAAACTCCTCCCAGCGGGAGGAGGTGGCTTGCAGCACTCCGTTGGCCAATGCCACGTAAAACTGATGTTCGTTACGGAGATCAAAAATATCGATATGGCATATACGGATATCCTTCTGTTCGAGGGTCAGCTCTTCGGTAACCCTGCGCAACAGGGAGGTTTTGCCCCAGCGGCGCGGCGAGATCAGGATGCTGTTCACCCCCGCCAGGAAATTGCGTTTCAGCAGTGCTATCTCCTCGCTCCGGTTGGTGAAGTCATCCGAAGCGGTCACGCGTCCGTATGTGAATGGTACCGATCTCATTGTCTTGCAACAAATATAGCTTTTTCTTTCGGACTTACAAAATTGTAACTTACAAAAAACGAACTTAGGTTCTTGTTAGCTGTTAGCTATTAGCTATTGGCTGTTAGTTGTTGGTTGTTAGCTGTCAGTTTCGAACGTTTTAAAAAAATAATGTATCTTTGTTTCAAATCTATTTCCCACAAATATATTGAAATATTTATGAAGAAAACCCTATTAATCCTATTTTCTGTAATGATGATGACAATAGCCACGGCAGGAGAGAATCCCTTCTTCAAGCCTTTTGCTACACCGCATGGTACGGCCCCTTTCAATGAGATCAAAATCGAGCATTATGAACCCGCTTTTGAGAAGGCGATGGCTGAGCATCAGGCCGAGATCGACCGGATCGCTTCCAACCCCGATGCAGCTACCTTTGCCAACACCATCGAGGCAATCGAGTATTCCGGTGAGATGATGAGCCGTGTCAGCAGCGTCTTCTTCAACCTGTTGGGCTCGGAGAGCAACGATGAGATGATGGAGATCTCGCAGCGACTCAGTCCCAGGCTGTCGGAACACTCCAACAACATCAACCTGAACGAGGATCTCTTCAAGCGGGTGAAAGCTGTCTACGACAACCGCCATACCGCAGGACTCACGCAAGAGCAGATCCGCCTCACGGAAAAGTACTACGAAGGATTCGAGAACAGTGGTGCCACGCTCACGGCCAAGGGCAAGGAGCAGTACCGCACCCTCTCCATGGAGCTGAGCAAGGCGACGCTCGACTTCGGACAGAACAACCTGCGGGAGACCAACGCATACGAGATGTTGCTCACCGACGAGGCCGATCTGGCGGGACTGCCCGAGAGCCTCACCGACGCTGCCGCTGCCAAGGCGAAGGCCAAGGGTAAGGAGGGTTGGCTGTTCGATCTCTCAGCACCGAGCTACATCGGTTTCATGAAATACTCCTCGCGACGCGACCTGCGACAGAAGCTTTACATGGCCAATGCCACCAAGGGGGTGAAGGATGGTCCGTTCGACAACCGGGAGAATGTGTGCAAGATCGCCACCCTGCGCTTGCAGATTGCCAACCTGCTGGGCTACAAGAGCTACTCCGACTACGTGCTGAAGAACCGCATGGCGAAGAATGCCGCCGGCGTCTTCGGTCTGCTCGACCGCCTGGCAGATGCCTTTGGCGATGTGGCCCGTGACGAGGTAGCTGCCGTGGCGGCCTATGCTTCTGAGGCGGAGGGAAAACCCGTTGAGATTCAACCCTGGGACTGGAGCTTCTATGCCGACAAGCTGAAAGACAACCGCTACGGGGTCAACGACGAGATGACACGTCCCTACTTCGAGCTGGAGAACGTGAAGAAAGGGGTCTTCGGGCTGGCAACGGAGCTCTACGGGTTGCAGTTCGTTCCCAACCCCGACATACAGGTCTACCACCCCGAGGTGGAGGCCTTCGACGTGCTGGATGAGAAGGGCGACTTCCTATCGGTGCTCTACACCGACTTCCACCCGCGCGACGGCAAGCGTTCCGGCGCCTGGATGTCCTCCTTTAAGAGCCAGTACATGAAAAATGGTGTGGATAGCCGTCCTCACGTCACCATCGTGATGAACTTCACCCGTCCCACCGACAGCAAGCCGGCGCTGCTCACCTTCGACGAGGTAGAGACCTTCCTCCACGAGTTCGGCCACGCCCTCCACGGCATGCTGGCAAGAAGTACCTACGAAACACTCTCCGGTACCAGCGTTTATCGCGACTTCGTGGAGCTTCCCTCTCATATCATGGAGAACTGGCTCACCGAGAAGGAGTATCTCGACCGGTTCGCCTTCCATTACGAAACCGGTGAGAAGATGCCCGACGCGTTGCTGCAAAAAATCATCGACGCCTCCAACTACAATGTGGGATACCTCACACTGCGTCAGCTCTCCTTCGGATACCTCGACATGGCGTGGCACTCGCTCAGCGAGCCATTTAACGGTGATGTGCCCGGGTTCGAACAGGAGGCGATGGCACGCGTGCAGCTGCTGCCGGTGGTGCCGGAAGCCTGCATGTCGACTGCTTTCGGCCATATCTTCTCCGGAGGGTACGCCGCCGGTTACTACAGCTATAAGTGGGCCGAGGTGATGGATGCCGATGCCTTCTCACTCTTCAAGCAGAACGGTATCTTCGACAAGGCGACAGCTGATTCTTTCCGGCGCAACATACTGGAGCGGGGCAACACCGAAGAGCCGATGGAGCTCTTCAAGCGATTCTGCGGTCATGAGCCCTCAGTGGAGGCACTGCTGAAACGAAGTGGGGTGAATTGATTCGTTGATTCGTTGATTAGCTGATTCGCTGATTCGCAGATTTGTTGCTGAAAGCTGATCACAATATCGTCCAAATCCGATGATAATTAGGGGAATTGAACTCAATTCCTCTTTTTTTTCTCTTTTTTTTATGATTTTACCCTAAAATGTTTTGTCACAATTAATTTATACCTATCTTTGTCGGGCAAAAGGTTTTTTTGCGGGCCGTTAAATATTTACTTCACACCAGTGTCAAGTCATTTCTAACTTCTCTCATCTAAAGGCTTCTGCACAAATTTATTTTTTATTTTTTATTTTAATTATTTTACATGAACATTTTTGTAGCTGGCTTAAGTTATCAGATTACTGACGCCGATTTAAAAGAACTGTTTGAGGAGTATGGTGAAGTTTCCTCAGCGAAGATTATTACCGATCGTGAAACTCGTCGCTCTAAAGGTTACGGTTTCGTAGAAATGTCCAACGACGAAGAAGGACAGCATGCCATTGAAGAACTGAACGATGCAGAATACGACGGACGTACGCTCTCTGTATCAGTAGCTCGTCCCCGTGCTGAAGGTGACCGTCCCCGCAACAACAACCGCGGTGGTTACGGAAATCGCGAAAGAACCAACAGGTACTAAGAAGCACCCATAGTTTTAGAAAAGAACTGCATCCACCGTGATGCAGTTCTTTTTTTTTGTATCTTTACACCAGCTTAACCGAGGCCCCGGCTGTCGCAGACAGCCCTCATTGCTAATTGATTTTTAAGACTGATATTGAAGCATGTGTACCATCCTTTCCATTGAAACGGCCACGCCCGCCTGCTCCTGCGCCCTGTCGCGCGACGGGGAGCTGCTGCTCACCCGCGAGGATTTCCGGGGACAGTCGCACGCCACACTGCTGGGTCTGTTTGTAGAGGAGATCATGACCCATGTGCGGAAAGAGGGTATCACCCTCGATGCCATTGCCGTAAGCAGTGGTCCCGGTTCCTATACCGGTCTGCGCATTGGTGTCTCCGAGGCGAAAGGGCTCAGCTACGGGCTGGGCATCCCGCTGATCGCGCTCCCCACACCGCTGGTGATGGCCTCTATGGTCGCCGGCCGGGTAGGGGAGGATGATCTGCTCTGTCCCATGATCGATGCCCGTCGCATGGAGGTCTATGCCACCTTCTTCACCCCTTCGCTGGAAACGGTTCATCCCACTGCTGCCGATATCGTCAGTGGGGAGAGTTATCTCGACCTGCTGTCACAGCACCGGGTGCATTTCTTTGGTAACGGTGCCGACAAATGTCGCGGGGTGATCACCCATCCTCATGCACATTTTCTGGAGGATATCCACCCTCTGGCGTCCGGAATGGTATCTCTGGCGGAGCAGGCTTTCGCCGAGAAGCGTTTCGTCGACACAGCCTACTTCGAACCCTTTTACCTGAAAGAGTTTGTGGCTACGGTGGCCAAAAACAAAATCATACCCACAACCTAAATGATTTGATGCTATGGATTCATTGCTGAAAGTGAAAGTGATCCCCAACGGTCCGTTGCTCGTGACCGGTACCTTCGAAGTGGAGAAGCCCGACGGGGAGAAGGAAGCCCGTGAAGGAAGCACCTATCTCTGCCGCTGTGGCCAGTCCAACAGGAAGCCCTATTGCGACGGTACCCACCGCAAGGTAGGATTCGAGGGATAAGAGCCGGAGCTCAGGGTGCGAGCCGTTGCAGGCTCCACTCCTCCTCATTTTTTTCGTACACCAGCCGGTCATGCATCCGGTTGGGGCGTCCCTGCCAGAACTCAATCCGTTCAGGACGCACCAGGTATCCGCCCCAGTGATCGGGGCGGGGTAGTGGCTCTTGCGCGAAGCGCTGCTCCACCTCACGTTGCAGCGCATCCAGCTCACCGCGGTCCGCCACGACCCTGCTTTGCGGTGAGGTCCAGGCACCAATGCGGGCATTCTCCGGCCGAGAGAGATAGTAGGCATCCGATTCATCAGGCGGAAGCTGTTCCACCGCTCCCTCAATGCGTACCTGTCGTGCCATCTCATGCCAGTCGAACATCAGTGCGGCATAGGGATTAAGACGCAGCTCCTCTCCCTTGCGACTCCGGTAGTTGGTGAAGAAGGTGAAGCCGTTGCGGGTCATCTCCTTGAGCAGCACCACCCGTGCCGAGGGCTTTCCCTCCGGTGTAGCGGTGGCAAGCGTCATCGCGTTGGGTTCGTCGATCCCTGCTGCAATAGCTTCCTCCAGCCATCGCGCGAACATCTCCATCGGATCTGCCGCCATCTCCTGCTCCTGCAATGCTCCGCTGTCATACTCCCGGCGCATCTTATGTAATTTTTTCATGATTCGTCAGTTTTGAGAGGATGGTTCCTCGTGTTTCATTGAACAGTTTTAGCGGGGAAGATGTTCTCTGTGGGCTAATCCCCCGAAACTAATTTTGATGCCCGGGTGCCTAAGTGCCAACGGGTAGTGGGAATTATTGCGTAGAATATGAAGCATTTTTCTTATCTTCGCACATTGTTCCTGCTGACAAATACAGATTGTTAGTCAGAAGGCTGTGAGAGTGCTTCGGTCGACAACCTGTAATCAGACAGAAGATTGATGATACAGGGTGTGGAGAAGCCTTAAGGATGCATCTCTCACCAGGCAAAGAACTGCAAACAGACAATAAAACGAATGATGATAAAAGCGGAAAAGATCACCAAAAGTTTCGGCTCGCTTCAAGTGTTGAAGGGTATAGACATGGAGGTAAAGCAGGGGGAGATCGTCTCAATCGTCGGCCCCAGTGGTGCCGGGAAGACCACCCTGCTCATGATCATGGGTACCCTCGAGAAGGCCGATGCCGGACGCATCCTGATCGACGGCCACGACTTGAGCAAGCTCGGCGAGCAGCGTCTCTCCGACTTTCGCAACCGTAACATCGGCTTTGTCTTCCAGTTTCATCAGCTCCTGCCGGAGTTCACGGCACTGGAGAACGTGATGATCCCCGCGCTGATCGGTAACGTGAAACATGCCAAAGCTGAAGCACGGGCCCGCGAGCTGCTCTCGATGATGGGCCTTGCGGAGCGTGAGGAGCACAAGCCGGCAGAGTTGTCGGGAGGCGAGAAGCAACGCGTGGCGGTAGCCCGTGCCTTGATCAACGACCCGCTGGTGGTGTTCGCCGATGAGCCGTCGGGCAGCCTCGACAGCGACAACAAGGCGGAGCTGCACCAGCTCTTCTTCGACCTGCGCGACAAGCTGAACCAGACTTTCGTGATCGTCACGCATGACGAACAGCTGGCATCCATCACCGACCGTACCATTCATATGAAGGATGGGATCGTTGATTTGGGGATTAGATGATTGGCTGATTAGCAGATTAGCGGATTAGCTGATTAGCGGATTAGCGGATTAGCGGATTAGCGGATTAGATGATTGGCTGATTAGCAGATTAGATGATTTGGGGATTAGCGGATTAGCGGATTAGATGATTGGCTGATTAGATGATTTGGGGATTAGCAGATTGGTTGATGGTTCTTTGTTTCAAATTCCGAACCTCGAACCTCGAACCTCGAACTAAGAACTTCGAACTAAGAACTAATCAACCTACTAACCTACTAACTTACTAACCTACTAACTTACTAACATACTAACATACTAACTTACCAACGTAAGAGATATGAAACTCAAAACTGTACTTATGGCAATAGTGATTACCGGCAGCATGCTCTCCTGCAATGACGCAAAGGAGTCGGGAGGCAGGTCCGGCCAGGAACTGAGTGAGATCATCGGCAAGGCTGATCCATCTGTCGCACAGGGAAAGATGACCGCAGAGGTATTGCACAGCTTCGGCCGCGTGGGTAGCGTGTCGGTATCGCCCGACCGCAAGCAGATCCTCTACCAGGTGACCTATGTCAGCATCCCGGAGAACAAGAGCAACACCGAACTCTTCATCATGAAGAGCGACGGCAGCGACAAAAAACAGCTCACCATCACCAACACACAGGAGAACAACGCCCAGTGGATCGACGGCGGTCGCAAGATCGCTTTTCTGAGCAACGAGACAGGCTCGTCCCAGATCTGGACCATCAACCCCGATGGGGGAGGGATGACGCAAATCTCCAACCAGAAGGAACCCATCGAGGGCTTTATAATCTCACCCGACGGGAAGAAGGTGCTCTTTATCCGTAGTGTTCCAACCGGTAAGAAACCCGGGGAACACTACGATGATCTGCCAAAAGCATCGGGACGTGTGGTTGATGACCTGATGTACAAGCACTGGGACCACTGGGTGGAGAGCGTGCCGCATCCTTTCCTGGCCGACCTGGAGGGACATCGGCTGACCAACGTCAGAGATCTGCTGGAGGGAGAACCCTACGAGGCACCGCTGGCACCCTTCGGCGGCATTGAACAGCTCGCCTGGAGCCCCGACGGCAGCACCATCGCCTACACCTCCCGCAAGAAAACCGGTAGAGAATATGCTGAGTCCACCAACTCCGACATCTACTTCTACGATCTGGAAAGCGGTGAGACCCGCAACATGACCCAGGGGATGATGGGCTACGACGTCAACCCACAGTTCTCGCCCGACGGCCGTTACCTCGCCTGGCAGAGCATGGAGCGCGATGGCTACGAGTCGGACAAGAACCGGCTCTTTGTGATGGAGCTCGCCACGGGTGAGAAAACCTATGTGACCGATTCATTCGACTATAACACTGACGCCTTCGCCTGGGAGAGCGACAGCAAGACCATCTACCTGGTGTCGCCGGTGCAAGGCACCACCCAGCTCTATGCTGCCGATATCGCTACCAAGAGAATCACCCCCATTACAAAAGGGGTGCATGATTATACCTCGGTGGCACTAGGCGATGGCCTGCTGATCGCCGGCCGTCAGTCGCTCTCACAACCCACCGAGATCTATTCTGTCGATCTTGCTACGGGCGATGCCCAAAACCTGTCACAGGAGAACAGCGAGCTGCTGGCCAACCTCACCATGGGTGCGGTAGAGGAGCGCTGGATCGAGACCAGCGACGGTAAGCAGATGCTCACCTGGGTGGTCTACCCGCCCGACTTCGATCCGTCGAAGCAATACCCCGCGCTGCTCTATTGCCAGGGCGGTCCCCAGAGCATGGTCAGCCAGTTCTGGTCCTACCGCTGGAACCTGCAGATGATGGCCGCCAACGGTTACATCGTGGTGGCCCCCAACCGACGCGGCTTGCCCGGCTTTGGACAGGAGTGGCTCGAGCAGATCAGCGGCGACTATGGGGGGCAGAACATGAAGGATTACCTCGCCGCCATCGACGCGGTGTCGAAAGAACCTTTCGTGGATGAAAACCGTCTCGGGTGTACCGGTGCCAGCTACGGCGGCTTCTCGGTCTACTGGCTCGCGGGGCACCATGAGGGGCGCTTCAAGGCCTTCCTCTCGCACGCCGGTATCTTCAACCTGGAGGCACAATACCTCGAGACCGAGGAGATGTGGTTTGCCAACTGGGATATGGGTGGCGCCTACTGGGATAGGGAGAACGCTACGGCACAGCGCACCTATGAGGACTCACCCCACCGCTTCGTCGAAAAATGGGATACCCCCATCATGATCACCCATGGCGAGCTGGACTACCGCATCCTGGCATCGCAGGGAATGATGGCGTTCAACGCCGCACAGCTGCGCGACATCCCTTCGCGGATGCTTATCTTCCCCGACGAAAACCACTGGATTGCCCGTCCCCAGAACGGCGTGCTCTTTCAGCGCGAGTTCTTCCGCTGGTTCGACCAGTGGTTGAAGTAAAGGGAAGCAGCGGGTGCAGGGGAAAAGCAGCTGAAATATTTTCAAAAAACGGCACAAAATATTTTGCAATTTGGAAAATATGCTTACCTTTGCACTCGCTATCGGGAAACGATTTGCAAACGGTGTGGTAGTTCAGTTGGTTAGAATACCTGCCTGTCACGCAGGGGGTCGCGGGTTCGAGTCCCGTCCATACCGCAAAATAAAAGGTAAAAAGCTTGTAAAAAGTTTTTTACCTTTTTTATTTAGCTACAAATATTCTGAATAGTCATTTTCTCACTGTAGTATTTCTTTAAGATTCCATGCCTGCAAATGCTTAATGCCACATTTTAAGGGCAATGTGACATCATCAAGAGAAAAGACTTTTATTGGTATATTCTTCACGTTTAAAGCCAAAGTCAATTGTTTTAGCTTCCCATAGGTTATACTTCTCTAATCTTGCAACATTTTCGTCCATAGTCGAATGTTTTGCACGAATGTAGTGTTTCTTCGTTTATATATGAATATATTTACTTGTATATCTGATTTTTATTGCCATTCGGTGTGTAAATATATTCTGCAACGTTTGACATTGATCATATTTTGTCAAAACAATTCTTTTGGATTTATCTTCAAAAACTCATCATAAGGGATTCCGCCCGTGCCAACAAGCAAAATCTTATCAGGATGAAACTTATCTGAAAAGAGAGCTATTCCTGCATTTTCTGCTTTCATCCCACTTTTCACTTCAAGTCCGATTACTTTATCGCCTTTTTCCAAGACAAAGTCAACTTCGTAATTTCCTTCTCGCCAGTAGTAGAGGTTATATCTTTCGGAGATGGAATGATTCATCAAATGTGTTCCAACAGAAGATTCAACCAGCCGTCCCCATAATTTGGGGTTAATGACTGCTTTTTCATACGTATCGTTATTTTGAGAAGTAATTAAAGCATTGTTATAAACTTGAAATTTAGGGCTTGAACCTCGTTTACGAATTATATCTCCAGCATACTTTTCCAATCCTCCCAACAAACCGGAATCTGATAAAAGTCTCAGGTAGTTCGCTAAAGTTGTCGTATTACCGGCATCTTGAAGCTGTCCTATGATTTTTGTATAAGAAAGAATCTGCCCGGAATACAAACAGCCCAATTCAAACAATCGTTTCAGAAGAGCTGGCTTGTCAACCCGTGTGAGCATTAGAATATCTTTGGATATACTGGTTTCAATAAGAGAATCCTTCACATAGTTTTTCCAACGTTCTTCATCACCAATCAAGGTTGCCGATCCGGGATAGCCGCCAAAGTAAACATATTGTTCGATACTCCATCCAAATGCTTCCTGCATTTCCGGATAAGACCAATGACCTAAATATAAAATTTCAAAACGACCGGCCAGTGACTCAGTCAATCCTTTTTGAATTAACAGACGGGAAGAACCAAGTAGAATCACTTTTATATTGACATTCTCACGAGTATCCTTATCCCATTGTTGCTTCACAATCTCACTCCAGTTGTCAATCTTTTGTATCTCATCAATTACCAACAAGAACTCTTTTGCTCCCGAAGCTTTTAATCTCAGGCGTGCAGATTCCCAAACTTGCACCAACCATGCCGAGTTGGTTGCAGAGATTGCATCTGCCGATTCATTCATGTTAGGTATAGCCAGTTGGGGGAGAAGCTGATTGATCATCGTAGTCTTACCAACTTGTCGAGGCCCAAAAATAACTTGAATGAACTTACGAGACTCTTCAATCCTTGATTTAACCAATTTCAAATAGGAACGCTCAAACATAAATTTAAATTTTACTCAACAGTATTCGCAAATTTACTCAATAGTTTTAGTGATGCAAATTATTTCGTATAAAATTCATATTTTCAAATACTTTTGCAGAATATAATGTTTAATCATGTAACAACAAATCAAATGAAGTACACTCAACCATTCCCCAAGGACTGGGCTGGTGCCCCTCCAATGCCTCTCCAATGTCTCTCCCAAGCCCCTCCAAAAATTATTGGAGGGGCAGAGGCCGATTCCTTGCCTTTGTATAGCCAATTAGGCGACAATTGTGTTCGAAATCATGGATGCAAATGACACAAGTTGTCACACGTTGTGCAGGGATTCTATTTGAACCGTTTGGAGAGGTACCGGCGCAGCGGCTCATCGTAGAGCTTCAGCACGAGCCAAGCCAGCAGGATGTTACCGAAGAGTAACGCCAGCGCCACGGGCCATGTCTGTGCGAAGGTGAGCTCGTGCTTCCATACCCAGGCGTAGAAGAGGTACATGAAGGGGTAGTGCACCATGTAGAGCGGGTAGGAGATATCACCCAGGAACTTACAGGCACGTGTGGTGGCCCTGTCGGTTGTCAGCCCCGAAGCACCCAGCCATACCAGGATGGGGAAGATGACGATGGTGCAGATGGCATCATAGAGGCCGTTCATCCAGTGCGTCCCGCTGCCACCGATATAGGGCATGGAGAGTAAGACCACGATCGTCAGGCTGCTGATCCAGAAGGCACCCCTGATGCGCACCGGCTTGAAGATGCGCGACATCAGCAACCCCGCCGAGAAGGCGAAGAGCAGTCGCAGGAAGCCGCCCGGCAGGTTGGTGCCTGCCAGCGACCAGCCCACACCCAGGTGTCCATAGCCGGAGAAGCTGCCGATGGCATAGGTGGCCAGTCCCGCCCCGGCGAGGGCTACCACCACTTTTAGTGCACGCGTGGATAGACGGCGCAGGAAGATGGCGTACAAGATGTTGCCGATATACTCGAAGAAGAGTGACCAGCTCGGCCCGTTCAGCGGGAACATCTCACCGTTGCCCCGCACCTCGGCCCCCGCACCCGGCAGCGCGGGGATGAGGAACATGTGCATCAGCAGTGCCAGCATCACCATGGTGAGGGGTGCAATCGTGCCGTCCCACATCTCCCTGCCGGCGATGAGGAAGGTGAGTGTCCCCAGCAGGGCTCCCATCACCACCATCGGCTGCAGGCGTATCAGCCGCCGCCGGAAGAAATCCTTCATCGTCATCTTTTTCCCCCAGCGGTCGTCGTAGGCATAACCCACCACGAACCCGGAGAGAATAAAGAAAAAGTCCACCGCCAGGTAGCCGTGGTTGAACTTCTGGTCGTAGGGAGTGGTGGCGAACGCCTCGAAGATATGGTATCCTATCACCATGATGGCCGCCACGCCACGCAACCCGTCCAGGATGCGATAATGAGGCTTGGAGTCTGCATAAGTTGCGGAAGAGATTTCTGACATCGGTTGTTGTTTATCGTTGTTGTTTCACGTCCCGCTCGATCGCTTTGTTGATCACTGCCCGGAGCAGGAATGGTGATTTTCTTTCGCAGGAAGAAGCGCAAAAGTAATAAAATAAACGCTAAGGGGAAAACGAGGTGATAAGACCCCACTCCCGGCATCCATTGCCCGAAATGTCGGTCGTCATTTTTTTTCTACCCTATCATGTGGGAAGTATCAGAAAAATTCTTATTTTTGTGCTCCCGAATCGTTAGCTCAGCTGGTTTAGAGCGCTGCCTTGACAGGGCAGAGGTCACTGGTTCGAATCCAGTACGGTTCACATTCATATAGAAATAGGGTGTATCACAAAATGTGGTTACACCCTCTTTCTATTCGGATCTCTGTTTAAGAACAAATTCAGATATTCATTTCTCAGGATGTTTTATTTTTGAGACACTCTCTTATTTTGCACCCATCCGGTGCTAAACCTTGTTGAGTTCCCCCAACGAACCTATTTCCCGCCTGTTTCGAGCCCCTCCAGCCAACGGTCCAGCTCCAGGAAGAACTGCTGCTTGTAGGCAAACGACTCCCGGTTGCCGAAGCCATGGTCGCCGCTGGGGTAGAGGAGGAAGGTGATGGGTCGTTTGTGTCGCACCATTGCCTCCGCGAAGTGTAGCCCGTTGGCGGGTGGCACTATCTTGTCATCCGCGGCGAAGATGATGAATGCCGGAGGTGTGTCACCGTCTACCCCCAACTCGTTCGAGAAACGGTCGGTCAGCTCCTGCGACGGCTTTTCCCCCAGCAGGTTCCTGCGCGACCCGCCGTGCGTGAGAGCCTGATCCATCGTGATCACCGGGTAGAGCAGGATCTGGAAGGCGGGCTTGTCAACTGCCGGGGCGTGGGTGGCGAAGGTCGAGGCCAGGTGTCCACCGGCTGAGGAGCCCATGATGCCAATCTCTTCCGCGCTCACCTTCCACTCCGTCGCATGCTCCCTCACCAGTTTGAATGCTGCCTGCACATCGGCATAAGGAATGGTGTGATCGCCGGCCGGCATACGGTACTTGAGCACCCCGAAGGCGATCCCCTTGCTGAGGAAGTACTCCGCCCAGTCGTACCCTTCGTAGGTCATCATCAGGTTCCTGTAGCCACCACCCGGCAGTGCGATCACCATCCGTCCCGTCGCCTTCTCTGCCTCCGGCAGATAGATGCGCAGCGAGGGTGCAGTCAATCCCATCTTCTGATCCTCATACGCTGCAGGAATCTCTTTTACCGTGTTGAGTGGGTATTCTGTGAACACTGGCTCCTGTGTCAGCCTATACCTGATCGCTTTTCCCCAGAAGGCGCCCAGCTCCTTCGCCCCTCTCTCGTTGGGATGCAGCGAGAAGGTGCCCGCTTTGCCCTCTTCCGCAAAGTAGAGGTCGCGCTTCTCCCGGAAGTGATCGTACGCCAGCGTGTCGCCCAGGCAGATCTGTCCCGGGTGCGTCACGGCATACTCCGCCGCCAGCTTTTTCAGTACCGGAAGGTAACTGTTCAGTCGTTCCAGTCCCTCCCGCAGGTAGGAGGAGTTGTTATGGGTGTTGGGACTGTACCAGATGGGTCGGTGTAGCAGGATCATCGCGCCGGGGTAACGCGCCAGCAGTGCGTCCGCAATAGCCCTGATGTTGGTCTGGTACTGTTCCGGATGCACCGGTGCTCCCAGCGGTCCTCTGATGGCGCTGTCGTTGGTGCCGAGCATCACCGAGAAGAGCAGATGCGCTCCTTTCGCGCGGGCCGCATCGGCCGCCTCCAGGGCCTTGTTGAAGTGGGTGCCTTTTGCCGGGAGGAAGTCGATGGTGGTCTTGCCGCTCACGCCGCAGTTGGTGAAACTGAAGGAGTGGTCGCTCTCAGCAGCCAGCCAGGCCATGGTCTGTGCCGGTGGTGAGCTTGTTTGAGGCTCTTCCAGTATCACCCCCTGGGTAATGCTGTTGCCGATAAAGATGATGTGTGTCTCCTGTGCACGCACCATCGTAAATGTGGCAGTAAGGAAGAACAGGATAAGATTCAGATGTTTCATATTATACATATTATTGACGATCAGTTCGATGTGCTCAAGGTGCAACAACCCCGATCTCCATCTCGCGCCACTGCATGGGACTGCATTTCACCTCCTGCGTGAAAGCCCTGCCGAAGACCGAGGGAGAGCTGAATCCCGACATCCCGGCAATTGAGGTGATTGTCAGGTCGGGTCGTGATATGAGTAGCTGCTTGCTTTCGGCAATACGGTATCGCATCACGAAGTGGTAAAAACTCTCACCATAGCCTTCATTGAACAGGCGTGAGAGGTAACTGCGGTTCAACGGCAGGATCTCCATGGCATCTGTCAACTTGAAATCTTTCCGCAGGTGCGGTTTCTCCCTCTCCATCCATTGCTCCAGTTTCTCCTTGTATTCCGGCAGATTCTTGGCAAAGTGACTCAGGCATTTACTATCCTGTTCACTGATCTCACTGATCACAGCCTTCGTTTCGTTCATGCTTGTCTTGAAATAATCTTCAGGATAAGGATTCTTCCGAAAAAAGACGCGGTAAAAACCATATAGGAAAAAGAGCAGGAAAATGAGATTGTGTACCAGTACGCTGCGGGGGTTATTGCTGAAGACGACTACCAGGCATGAATAGGTGATCACGAAGTTACTGTAGATATAATCCCCCAGCCATTTGCTGTCGATGTTTTCCATCGAGGCATAGTTGTTTTCGCACCACTCCCTGTAGTTGTTCCGGTAACGGAGCATGATCGTGAGTCCGAACACAGGATAGAAGAGGACGAAGAGACGTAGCCAGACCGTCACATTCCAAAACTCACGGGTCAGATCACCCCAGTCATCGATCACAGGCACCCTTGCGCCAAAAACTCTGGTTGCCAGCAGATAAAGTCCCAGGATCACCAGCGTGGGAAGAAAAAGGATGAGTCCCCTCTTCAATGAGAGCCAGCCGGGACGAAACGCTTCAATGGGATAGAGGAGGTAGAAATAGGCGTAGATGCTGCCGTAAAACAGCATGGAGAGAGAGAAGTACCTGTATTCCACCACACCGGCATGACCGGTTGTCAAACCCTTGATCAGCGAGATCAGGTTGGTGAGGCCGATCAGGAACATCAGGAAGGCGAAGAGCGCATCGGCGCGTCCCCCTTTTTTACGGCATATCAGTATACAAGCGCCAGTGAATCCCAGGAGGCAGAGCATCGACATGACCGACTGACGGATATATCTGAAGGGCCCGAGAGGCATCTGCATGGAATAGTACTGTCCAATGATCACAAGGATAATAATGAACGTATAGATAACGAAACGTTTGTATTTCGAGAAGGGTTTCAACGGTTCGTTTCCAAACAAAAAAAGATGGGACATAGTAAGATTTTGTTCTGGGATGTAAAGATACAATTACGGTTGAAGATTCGTTAAAGGAGCATAAATAATTTCTGGCAAAAGTAACGGTTATTTTACCCACAGCAAAAGATATTTTACGCAGTGCAAACATTTCAATCCTTTTCAGGCTGATTGGAAGAGGGAATGGGTGGCTGCACACAAATCGTGCGAGGGGTCTGTGGCGTGATATAAATTGACCTGCTGCAAACAGTCCATGAATGGCATTTCATTTCTTTTATCCAGGGTATAGTTAAACATACGGAGTGCAAATAGCGGCATATCAAGCAGCTTTGGGAATTATCTACATTTGCAGGAAACCGTCAACAGCCGGTTTTACAAAAGAAATCAGCGGAAGCCGAAAAGCTATATGAGTAGGCACTCATTCTCATTTTTTATTATTTATGATCACAAAAAAACTTTTTGCGTTTGTTGTACTATTCATTTGTGGCGCATCCCTCACCGTCGGAGCGCAGCACATCTTCTCCAAGGGAGACCAGGCAGTGAATCTGGGTCTCGGTATCGGGAGCTACTACGGAGGTGACGGATACACCGGCAGCATTCCTCCTCTCTCTGTTTCCTACGAGAAGGGCATCATCGACGGGCTCCTTGATGGCAAGGGCTCTATCGGTGTGGGTGGTTATCTGGGTTATTCCGCCAACAAGTGGGAGACATCAATCAATGGAGACAGCTATGGCTACAAATACAGCTATATGATGATTGGTGCCCGCGGAGCCTTCCACTATCAGTTTGTGGATAAGCTGGACAGTTACGGTGGATTGATGCTCGGGTACAACGTGGTTGGCAGTAAGTATTTTGGAACCGACCTGGGCAGTTACAAGCCGGAGGCGTCGAGTGCCAGTGGCATCGGATACTCCGCATTCGTGGGTGCACGCTATCACTTCTCCGATAAGTTTGCTGCCTACGGTGAATTGGGGTACGGCATCTCCGCACTGGAGCTGGGTATTTCCATTAGGCTATAAGTTTTCAGCTTTCAGCGGTCAGTTTTCAGCGGTCAGCTGAGAGCTGACCGTATTTTTATTATCTTTGTCTGGCAGAACATTAAAAAATCATGGTGAACAATTCTAATGAGGAGAGTGGTCGTCGCTGGCTTGCCGCCTACGTGCGGATGCATCATGAGAAGAAGGTGCGCGACCGTCTGCTGGGGATGGGAATCACCACCTTCCTGCCGGTGCAGACCGTGGTAAGGCAGTGGAGCGACCGTAAGAAGAAGGTCGACCGGGTGCTGATCCCGATGATGATCTTCGTGAAGGTCGACCGGAAGGAGCAGATAGATGTGTTACAGCTTCCGGCGGTGATCCGTTTTGTGGTACTCCGTGGCGAACACAGCCCAGCCGTGATCCCCGACATACAGATGGAGTCGTTTCGCTTCATGGTCGACTACGCCGAGGCACCTGTCAGCTTCAATGGATGTGACCTGCAACCGGGAGAGCGGGTGCAGGTGATCCGCGGTCCGCTCAAAGGCCTCACCGGCGAGCTGGTCACCGTTGAAGGGAAGTCCACCATTGTGATCCGCATCGACCGCCTGGGTTGTGCCGCCGTAGAGATGAGTGCCACCATGGTCGAACGGGTCGGAAAGTAAACACCCCATCTATCCGGCCCGCATTTTTTTCTTTTTGTTATCCCCTTGTTTTAAAAATAAAATATTATCACGAAAAATTTGACAATTCTTCACCAATTGTTATATATTTGTGTCGG
>Ga0334901_1000701_pt1 | contig 42659 bp, 37 predicted proteins | sample GraSluR3_MG_3_FD_207216 | JGI IMG/M metagenome (GOLD analysis project Ga0334901, IMG submission 207216) | Sludge microbial communities from methane-producing bioreactor in Wageningen University, Netherlands - Granular Sludge_15_08-R3 | ecosystem: Engineered > Bioreactor > Anaerobic >...
CGGCACATCGCTCCGGCTTTCTCATCCCCGGCAAGCCAAGCAGTTGGCTTGCCGCCTCTCCACTCACTCAAAAAGACGCCATTTTGGCGTCTTTTTTCGTTCGCGGAGAGGGAGGGATTCGAACCCTCGGTACCCGTTAAGGCACGACAGTTTTCAAGACTGTTCCATTCAACCACTCTGGCACCTCTCCAATATTTTAGATAACAAATCTAATATAAAATATTTAAAATAAAAAATCAAGACCAAACAAAAATGAGCCGTTATGACTCATTTTTATTTATTAAGAATTTATTTAGAAAAAATATTTCTCATCCAACCAAATAAACTAAAAACTTTTTCTGATTTATTTAAATCTTGCTCTATTTCAGCTCTAGCTTCTTGTATTTTTTCAATCTGTTCCTGCACTTTTTCCTGATCAACAATATTAGTTAATTGACTTCTAACATTTTCTAATTGGGTCAACTCATCCTGGTTTTCTTGTAAAATTCTTCTAGCATTTTTTATTTCCTCACTATCTGGACCAAAAACAAATCTCATCAATTTATTTCTATTCTGTATTTTTTCTAAACTAGCCTCAATTTTTTCTTGAGTTTTTTCTTGATTTTGAGCCATTACTCTCACCTGATCTCCAATTCCACCACTTCTTTCAGCCACCTTCAGCATTTCTTGTACGGCATTGGCTACTTGGCTTCTCCTTTGAATAGCATTTTCCAGTCCTTTAGTTTTAACATTCTTTTTATTTAAACTGCTTTCTTGTTCGTTATCTCCCTCCTCTTCAATTTCAACCTCAATTTTATCTTCAACTAAAATATCTTCTTCAACAACAGGATTACTTCTCATTGAATTTGAAGCTGCTCCCTCCATACTTGAATTACCCCTTCTTTCCCCAGCTTTAACATTATTTAAATTAAAAAGAAAAAAAGAAAAAATTATAAAGAGAGCTAAAAAACTAATTTTTTTAATTTTCATATTTCTTTTCTCCCGATTAAATAAGCCTTGAGCTTGATTTAAATCTTAATGAGAACTAATAATAATATATCAAAATTATAACACAAAAAAAGATAAAAAACAATTTAAGCAATAAAAACAGTCCTTAAATTGACCAATAACATTAATTTTGTTAATATAAGCCTATAATTTTATTAAAAAATACTAAAAATATGGCCAAAGAAATGGATAAAACTTACGATTCAGCTCAATGGGAAGATAAAATTTATGAAATCTGGGAAAAGTCAGGTTATTTTAATCCTGATAATTTAAATTTAGAAGAAAACGCTCCCAATTATACCATAGTTTTACCACCACCAAACATTACTGCTAAATTACACCTTGGCCATGCCTCTACTATTGCTATTGAAGATTTATTTATCAGATATCATCGCATGAAAGGATTCAGAGCCTTGTGGATACCCGGAACTGATCATGCGGCTATTGCCACTCAAAATGTGGTTGAGAAAAAAATATTAAACGAAGAAGGTAAAACTAGGCATGACCTAGGCAGAGATGAATTTTTAAATAGAGTTTGGCTATTTTTAAAAGAAACACAAGGAATTATTTTAGATCAAACCAAAAAAATGGGAGCTTCAATTGATTGGAGTAGAACTGCTTTTACCCTAGACGAACAAAGACAAAAAGCCGTTAAAAAAATGTTTATCGACATGTATAATGAAGGAATTATATATCGCGGCGAAAGAATAGTTAACTGGTGCCCAAGATGCAAATCAACTCTAGCTGACGATGAAGTAGAATACAAAGAACAAAAAGCTGGTTTTTACACCTTTAAATATGATAAAGATTTTCCTATTGAAATTTCCACTACTAGGCCAGAAACTAAACTAGGAGACACTGCAGTAGCTGTTAACCCTAAAGACAAAAGATATGAAAGGTATATTGGCAAGACAATAAAAGCTAATTTTTGTGGGCAGGAATTAAATTTAAAAATAATTACTGATCATAATGTTGATATGGAATTTGGAACTGGAGCATTAGGTGTAACCCCGGCACATTCTATGATTGATTGGCAAATGGCTCAAAAAAATAATTTAGAAAGTATTAAAGTTATCAACGAAGATGGTTTGATTCATCCTGGATTTAATAAATTTTCTGGCAAAAAAGCCTTAGAAGCCAGACAAATGATTATAGAGGAATTAAAGAATGAAGGACTAATAAGCGAAGAAAAAGAAATTGATAATAACTTGTCTGTTTGCTATCGCTGTGGAACAGCAATTGAACCAATACCATCAAAACAATGGTTTGTTAATGTTGATAAAAAAATAGAAAAACTTGGAAATAAATCTCTCAAGGAAAAAGCTATTGAGGTTGCTCAAACTGGAAAAATAGAATTTATCCCTGAAAGATTTTCTAAAAGATATTTAGATTGGATGGAAAATTTACATGATTGGTGTATTAGTCGTCAAATTTGGTTTGGTCATCAAATACCTGCCTGGCATAAAGACGACGAAGTTTATGTTGGCGAAAATAAGCCAGAGGGAGATGACTGGGAGCAAGACCCAGACACGCTAGACACTTGGTTTTCTTCTGGTATGTGGACTTTCTCCACTTTAGGTTGGCCAGATAATTTTCCAAAAGAAAAAAAAGAAGGTGATCTAAAAAAATATCATCCAACTCAAATGTTAGAAACTGGTTATGAAATAATAACTCTGTGGGTTTCTAGAATGATTATGATGTCATTTTTTGCACTAAATGAAATACCTTTTGAAAAAGTTTATTTACACGGAATGGTATTAGATAAAGATGGTAAGAAAATGAGTAAATCTAAAGGCAATGGAATTGACCCAATTGACATCATCAATCAATTTGGTACTGACTCTTTAAGATTGTCCTTACTATTAGGAAATACCCCTGGAAATGACATGAGAATTAGTGAAGAAAAAATTTCCAGTTCTCGTAATTTTATTAATAAGCTTTGGAATATTAGTCGCTTTATTATCAGTAATAGCCAAAGCTTCGATGATAATTATAATGAAGATAAATTAAACTTAAGCGACAAATGGTTATTAAACAGATTAAACCAAACCATCAAAACCGTTAATCAAAATATAGCTGACTATAAATTTTCTTTAGCTGGAGAAGATCTTAAAAATTTTACCTGGAACGATTTAGCTGACTGGTATTTAGAGGCTAAGAAATTTGAAAAAGATGATAATAACGAAAAAATATTGATGTTTGTTTTAAAGAGTGTTTTAAAGTTATGGCATCCTTTCATACCTTTTGTAACTGAGGTTATCTGGCAAGAATTAAATGAAAAAAAACTTTTAATGATTAATAAATGGCCAGTAGAAAATAATATTAATTTTGAAACAGAAGAAAGTAATTTTGAACTAATTAAAGAAATTATTACTTCAATTAGAAATGCCCGTTCAGCCAACAAGCTTGAACCAGCCCAAAAAGTTCAAGCCATAATTATTGCTGGGGAAAAAGAAGAAATAATTAAAAACCAAGAACATCTAATAAAAAGCTTAAAAACAGGTGTTGAGGATATTGAATATTCTAATGATCGCCAAGAAATACCAGAAAAAAATACAGTTTTAATAAGTATTGGAGATATAGAAATATATTTACTAGGAGCAATTGATGAAGAAAAGGAAAAAATAAGACTAGCCAAGGAAAAAGAAAATTTAGAAAAAATGATTGCTATGTTAGAGAAAAAATTAAGCAATAAAGAGTTTGTCGAAAACGCCCCGGAACAAATAGTGAACAATGAAAAAGAAAAATTGGAGAAATACAAAACAGAATTAAATAAAATAAATTAATAATCACAAAAAAAAGAAGCGTCAACCAAGGACACTTCTTTTTTTTATAAAGCCTAATTAATTCCTTAATCAATTCTCATTGCCTCAACTTTTAATTTTTTGGGCATTTTTTCAATAGCATATCTCAAGGCGGTTCTGGTCATTTCTTTTTTGTTTTCCATCACAAAATCAAAAACTTGTCTTTGATGAAAATTAGCAGCTACTTTCAACATCCAGCCATAACCTTTTTGCACTAAATCCTCTTTGTCCTTCATTAAAGATTTAGCAACCTCAAAAACATCTTTTAAATTATCTTTAGCTACATAACCCACCTCTTTACCAACACTCATTCTATCTGAAGATATAAAACTGACAGCTGAAGCTCGTCTAACCCACATATTTTTAGATTTTGTCCATTTCTTTAGTTCTAAAATCAATTCAGGATAATTTCCGACCATAACAGCTAAAACATGAGTGCAAAAATCATCATCCTTAGCCCAATTATTAATATATTTATTTAAGAATTGAGTAAAAACTTTAAAATCCTCTTTTTCAAACTTATCAAAGCTCAAAGATAAAAACTGAATAGCAATTGTAGCTTCTTCGTTATAATCACTCTTAAATAACTCTTCACACAAAACAAACAATTCTTTCTTTTTCAGGAATCTCACTTCTTCTCTAAAATATTTCTGAGCAATTTTACGAACCAACGGAGTTCTAACTCCATAACAAATAATTTTTTCTATAAAAAAATTTTCACATCCTTTTCTATAACTCAAATCAATTTGTGATTTTAATTCACTGCGAATTTTTTTTATTAATTTATCTCCCATAAAAATTTATTGAGCTGTCCAACCACCATCAACATATAAAACAGAGCCAGTAACATATTTAGATTCATCAGAAGCTAAATAAACGGCAGCATAGGCAATATCGTTAGGTTCTCCCATATAACCCAAAGGAGTAGCACTTGAAATAGCAGCATTAGCGGCTTGATCATCTTGCATGCCTTTAGTCATTTCTGTTTTAATAAAGCCCGGAGCAATAGAGTTTACCCTAATACTAAAAGGGGCTAATTCTAAAGAAGCTGCTCTAGTTAATTGATTTACACCACCCTTAGAAGCACAATAAGCTGAAGCTGTTCTGAAACCAACTCTTCCTAAAATAGAAGCCATGTTAATAATAGAACCCTTGATTTTATTATCCTTCATATACTTAGCGGCCGATCTTAATCCATAAAATACTCCATTCAAATTAACATCAATTACCTTTTGCCAAACATCATCACTCATCTCAGCAACCTCTCCCGTTAAGCCAATGCCAGCATTATTAACAATTACATCAAGTGAACCAAATTTTTCAACAGCAATTTTAACTAAGTTTTCTACTTCTTCTTTTTTAGAAACGTCAGCTTGGACAAATAAACCATTTTCACCTAAGCTGTCCTTTTTTACATACTCATTTAAATCTGAAAAAATAACCTTAGCTCCTTCAGCTAAAAACATTTGAGCAATAGCCTCGCCTAAACCAGATGAAGCTCCAGTTACGATAGCAACTTTGTTTTGTAAACGCATAAATTTATATAATTAATTATAAAACTTAAATACACTTTAACACAAAAAATAAATTTAAAAAATAGTAAAAAAATTAAAGAATCAAAAACAAGAAGACCCTGCTAAATAAGCGCTTGTCCAAACAATTTGAAGATTATAGCCACCAGTTGGTCCATCTAAATCAAGGGTTTCGCCAACTAAATATAAATTAGAAATAATTTTAGAGGCCATCGTTTTATTGTCAATCTCTTGTAAACTAACCCCACCTGAACTAATCATTGCCTCGTCAAAACCACCAAGGCCAATAAAACTTAATTTATTAGACTTCAAAACATTAACAAGACTTTCAATTTCTTGTTTATTTAAAGAAGAAGATTTTCTATCTAAATTTAAGCCAATTTTATCAAGAAAAAAAGATGATAATCTTTTAGTTAATAGCAGACCCAAAGAATTCTTAATACTAAAGTTTTTATTATTATTTAAAATATTTATAATTTCTATTTTTAATTCCTCTTTATTTTTATCTGGAAAAAAATCTAAAAATAAATCCAAATTATTATTTTGTCGAGTTAATTCCCTGCTTAAATTTAAAGCAACCGGACCGCTAATACCTTTTCTAGTAAAAATAACATCTCCTTTTAACTTAGAAGACTTAAAATTATCATTTTTAGCTATTATTTGAACATTAGAAAAACTTAAGCCCTCTAAATCACTTAAATCTTCATTAATTAATAATTGACATAAAGCTGGACGAACTTCATTAATTTCATGGCCCAAATCCTTAAGCCAATCATAAACTTCCCCACTAGAACCAGAATTGGGATAAGATTTTCCCCCACAAGCCAAAATAAATTTGTCAGCCAAAACTTCCCGACCATCACTTAAAACTATTTTAGAAATAAAATCATCTTTTTTTATTATTTTTTCAACTCTAGAGTTGGTTAAAATTTTAACACCACCTTCTTGAGCATAAGCAATTAAAGCGTCTAAAATATCTTGAGCTTTATTACTTTTAGGAAAGACACGATTATTATCTTCTATTTTAGTCTCAACCCCTCTAGAATTAAAGAAATCGATAGCATCTTCTGGGCTAAAGATATTAAGAGCAGAAATAAACCAACGACCATTAGGTCCAAGAATATTGATAAAATTTCTAATATCTGAATTATTGGTAAAATTGCAACGACCGCCACCTGTCATTAATAATTTAATTCCCAAATTACTATTTTTTTCCAACAAAACAACCCTAGCCCCCAATTCAGACGCCCTACCGGCAGCCATCAGTCCTGCTGGACCGCCACCAATAACTACTACGTCAAATTTTTCCATTATCTTTATAAGCTAATTATTATATATAGATTATAAACAAAAAAAGACCTAATTACAAAATTAAGTCTTTTTTTCTTTTGTTTTATATTTTAATTAAGCAACATTTTTTAGACCTCCTTCTTCAACTGAATCTTTTATTTTATCAAACAATTGCCCCTTTCTATTCTTATCTAAAAGACCATTTTTATTTAAACGATCACATAAATCTTTTATGTAACTAGATAAATCATAAGAACTGTTAAAATTAGAATCATTTTTTATAAAAAACAGAGCTTCATCACCTAAAATCTCTAAATATTTTTCCTCTAAATTATCATAAAAACCCAAAGAACCACCCAATTCATTTTCAGCTAACTCCTCTAATGATGTCTTCATAATTCTTCGCTCTAAATTATCTTGAAAATCAAAGTCAGCAAAATTATCATTTGAAAAGAATTTTTCAATAATATTTTCTTTTAGTTTAGAAATTTTTTTACTAATACTGGGATTATTTAAATTAAAACTAGAATCCTTGATAGCATTAACGATTGAGTTTGTTTTAGTAGAGATAAAATCAGCCACCTCTCTGTTTAATTTATTTAAAAAATCCTTGTTTTTATCAGGCTTAACTGCTAAATTTATTTGTTCAAAATTATTCATATTTTTATAAATTACTTTTTTAGGCACTGATTATAGTATATCATATTTATATCTTTTTGTCAAATAAAATATTTCTTAATAAAAATAAAAAGAACCCAATAGGTTCTTTATAATCTAAAAATAAGGAAGATAAGCTAATTTATGACCAGAAAAATAACGAGGCTCTAATCCATTACTTGATTTGTCAAAATTTAAAAATTTTTTGAACTGAGTAATAAGTTTAGGGTCAAATAAAATTTTAGGATCAAAAAAAATCTTTGAAACTTCAATAAATTCAAAGTTTTCATCATCTACTAAACCAGACAAAAACTCAAATTGAATCTTTGATCTTTCTCCACTTAAACTTGAAAAAACATTGAAACTAATAAAAATCTTTTTAGATATCTCCTCTGCTAATCCATCAGATAAAACTATATGGTCGATTTCTCCAATATTTATCACTCCGGAATCCTTTATTGAGTTAATCTCACAATAAACAAGAGCTATTCCCTTCGTTTTCCTTTCAAAATAATCGGAAAGATAATCAATATAGGCAATCCATAAATCAGCTGGATTAGAATAAAAATCTAATACAATTTTCTTTTTCATAATCGGTATATTTAAATTTGAATACTTTTTAAAGAACAACTAAAAATACTATTATATATAAAATCAAAAGTCAATAACTAAAATATCAAATACTTTTAAACTCTATATAATTTGAACTTTATATAAAAAATTTGATTAATATTAAATTTGAATTTTCTTAAAAAAATAAGCCCCTAAAAACAAAAGACCGGCCGTAAATGAACCGAGAACTAAAATATTTAAACTTAAAGAAAAATGACCGCTGTTTATCAATAATATTCGAAGTGCATCTACTCCATAAGACAAGGGATTTATTTTGGTGATAAAAGTTAGAAAACCAGGTAAGCCATCCAAGGGGTATAAAGCACCCGACAAAAAGAAAAGTGGCATAATTAAAAAATTCATAATCAACTGAAACCCTTGCATATCTTCCAATAAAGAAGCAATCAAAGTGCCTAAGGAAGTAAACAATAAGGCAATTAAAAACATCACTAAAATTGCGGGAATAATTGTTTGCCAATTTGATATTTTAAGACCAAAAAATAAAGAAATAATTAAAACTAAAATTCCTTGAAAAGTGGCAACAGTGGCTCCACCTAAAGTACGACCAATCATAATAGTTAATCTTGATACTGGAGCAGCTAAGGTTTCCTTCAAAAACCCAAATTTTCTATCCCAAATAACCTCAATACCAGAAAAAATAGCAGTAAATATTATACTCATAGAAATTATTCCTGGAGCTAAAAAATTTAAATAACTACCTTGTCCAGCCTGCTGGAAAACTGAACCAAAGCCGTAACCAAGAGACAATAAAAAAAGTACTGGCTGTCCCAAAGAACCAAGAAGCCTTGATTTAGAGCGATAATATTTTTTTATTTGTCTTAACCAAAATATATAAAGTTTTTGCATAAAATTATAATAATTACCTTCTTAAATTACGATGAAAACGCATTCTATCTAAAGAACTAGTATTTTCTTCTCTAATTTTTTTACCTGTTAATTTCAAGAATGCTTCTTCCAAAGAGCTGGTTTCTGTTTGATTTTTTAATTCTTCGGCAGTGCCGATTATAATTATCTTCCCTTGATCAATAATAGCTATTCTATCAGCAATTTTTTCTGCTTCATCTAAATAATGAGTAGAAAAAAAGATTGTTGTTTTTTCGTTCTTATTAAGTTCTTTAAGATAAGACCACATTAAATTCCTAGTCTGAGCATCAAGACCCAAGGTTGGTTCGTCTAAAAAAAGAATTTGAGGATGATGAAGTAAACCACGAGCAATTTCCAATCTTCTTTTCATGCCTCCAGAAAATTTTTTCACTAAAGTTTTTCTTCTTTCCCATAAATCCACTAACTTTAATAATTGCTCACCTCTCTTTTGTCTATTTTCTTTATCAACCCCATAAAGAACTCCATGAAAATCGATATTCTCCCAAGCAGTTAAATCATCATCAAGACTAGGGTCCTGGAAAACAATACCAAAAGAATATCGAGCTTCGTTAGGGTTTTTAACCGGACTTATTCCATCAAGAAAAATTTCTCCAGAACTTGGCCTCAAAAGAGTAGTCAACATCTTAATAGTTGTAGACTTACCAGCGCCATTGGGTCCCAAAAAAGCAAAAATTTCCCCTTTCTTAACATCAAAAGAAATATTATCAACAGCACAAAAGTCTTTAAATTTCTTACTAACATTCTTAACTTCAATCATATATTTATAACTAAACACAATAAAATTTTATATTTTTTATAAAAATCATATCATCTAAAAACCAAAATACTTTAAGCTTGGTTTAATATTTGGAGCTAAATTTTCTTTATCTAAATCATCTATATCTATCCAGCGCCACTCTCTAATATCATCGCCCGGAATAATATCACCTATTCTTTTAGCCAAAAAATGAACAAGAATAACACTAACCTTAGTTCCCTCAACCTCTTTTTCAGTGTAAAAAAAATACGGATCATGATTCATTATCTCTATTTCTAAACCCATTTCTTCTTTAACCTCTCTTTTAGCAACCTCCATTAAATTAACTTCGTTTTCTTCAACTCTACCTCCGCAAAATTTCCAAAACTCATCATCTCCATGTTTATTTAGCAAGACCTTGTTGTTTTCTACAATAACAGGCCCTGAAGCAATAATTATTTTTTTCATATTATAATATTAGTTATTATTTTGATTTCTTTTTTCCTTGTCTATCATAAAAACTCTCAATTCCTCTGCCTCAAGGCTGTCCAAAAATAAATCTATTTCAGGTTTAACAATTATGCCCTTTTTGTTTATAAACATTTGAGACTGTGATGCTGTCCAAATATTAATAGAAGAAAGACTAAAAATTCTCATTAATAGGCCACTTTTTAAATCAATATTTTGAATTTTATCAAAATGTATAACACTCGATTTCTTGGTAATAACTCCCCATCTTTTAATAATTTTACTATCATCAAACGAAAAGACAATATTAACATAATGTAAATAAATATATAAAAAATAAGGAATTATTATAAAAAATGAAGAAAACAATATAAAACCAAACCAATTATCACCCCAAAAAAACAATGAAAATAACAATACCAATAAAAAAATTTTAATTAATTTATACCAAACAAATTTTGTTGGATACATTAGTTCCTCGCTCTTTTTTTGCATAATTATTATTATAAATACTTATGTTTATATTATAATAAATTATTGTAAAACAATAAATACTGTCTAAAAAAACACTCTTTTTAAAACATTTTTATAGTGGAGAGAGGAAAATTTGAAGATATTCATACTGGCTTTAATATCTTCTATATATTTGATATTATTATAATAATAATATATACTTAGATTATCTAACAATTATTATTTAATCAATATGACTAATATAGATAAACTTGTAGATCTGGTATTTACTATGAATAGATTAACAAAAGACGGTCTAGAGAACGAAAAAGGTTTTCCCTCTTATATCCAGCTTCAAGCTCTATCTTTTATTTTACGTCAAAAAAATCCAACCATGAAAGATGTTGCTAAGTATTTAAATATCACCCCACCGTCAACCACCTTCTTAATAAATAATCTAATAAAATTTAATTTAGTTAAGCGTGTTTATGACAAAAATGATAAACGAATAATTCGCTTAAATATCAGTAACAAAGGTAAAAAGGAATTACAAGCAGGCTTTGCAAAATCAAGAAACCATTTACATAAAAAATTATCTCTTTTATCAACAAAAGAGCGCCAAGATTTTATATCAATTTTAAAAAAAGTCTCCTTATTAATTAATAATAAATAATAATGAATATTAAAGCTTCTTTTTTTCTAGCCCGAACATCGATTTTCAGAGGCAGTAAGGGCACCCTAGCAATGACAATATTAATTATGACATTAGCTTATGTTAACCTAATTTTTATTTCATCTATTTTTGGTGGGATTGTAGAGGCTATTAATGAACAATCAATAAATAATTTATATGGTAATATTGTTATAGCTCCAACTGATGATGAAATTTACATAAATAATAAAGATGCTATGAGCTCTATAAGTTCAATACCGGGCATAATTGCTGCTTCAGCTCACTATGTAAATGATGTTGTAATTAGTTATGATGAAAATAATGATGGTCGCGACATCCAACAAGGAAAATGGCTAATAAAGTCTGTTAACGTAGAAGATGAAAAAAAAGTTACTCAAATTAGTGATTCTATTATTGAAGGAGAATATTTAGAACCTAATGATAGAGATAAAATAATTATAGGAAAAGAAATAGCTGGAAAACATGGTGGAGAATTAGATCATCTTAGCTTAGGAGGCGTCTATGTCGATGATAAAATAGAGGTTAAATTTAACAACGGCATTAGAAGAACCTACACTATAAAAGGCATTTTTTCTACCAAAAATAGCCAAGCAGACCAGATGGCTTTTATAACTACAAAAGAAATGGAGTCAGTTTTACGCATTCATAATTTAGCTTCAGAAATAATAATAAAAATTGATGAAAAAGGTCAAGAAGAAACATACATAGAACAAATAAGACAATCAGGATTTTATAATGAAGATATAAAAACTTGGGAGCAATTAACAGGTTTTACTTCTAGTGCTAGCAAAAGCTTTACGATGATTAGCATTATACTAGGAGTTATTGGCACAATTGTAGCTGGAATAACAATATTCATTATTATTTTTGTCAGTATTGTAAATAAAAGAAGACAAATAGGAATACTAAAAGCCATTGGGATGAAAGAAAGTACTATAATATTATCCTTTGTTATGCAAGCTATATTCTATGCTATTATTGGAATTATCATTGGAATTAGCATAATATTATTTATTGTTAGACCATTTTTTATAAACAATCCACTAGATTTTCCAGTTGGTTGGGTATCACTGAAAATAACTTTTAATATAATTAAAATAAGTAATATTAGTCTTATAGTCGCAGCCTTAATAGGTGGCTTTATTCCAGCTTTTAGAGGTACCAGAGAAAGTATTTTAGATACTCTTTGGGGTTAAATTTTATAATAAAAATATAAATGATTATTGAAGTAAAAAAATTAAAAAAAACTTACGAAGGAAAAGTGCCAACTCATGCCCTCAAAGATGTTAGTTTTGGTATTAAAAAAGGAGAGTTTGTAGCTCTAATGGGGCGTAGTGGCTCTGGCAAGTCTACTCTTCTTCACCAACTTGGTCTTTTAGATGCTCCCAGCTCTGGGGAAATAATTATAGACGGAATAAATGTGGTAGGCTTTACGGAAAAACAAAAAACCGAATTTCGTTTAAAGAAATTAGGTTATGTCTTCCAGTCTTATGCTTTATTACCAGAATTAACAGCTTTGGAATCAGTTTATTTGCCTCTTATGCTTTCGGGTATTAGTAGAAATGAATACATTAAAAAAGCTACTAAAATGCTAGAGAAAGTTGGTCTTGGTGAACGCATAAACCATCTACCAAAAGAAATGTCTGGAGGAGAGCAACAAAGAGTAGCTATAGCAAGGGCGTTAGTGAATGACCCCGCTATTTTATTTGCTGATGAACCAACGGCAAATCTAGATAGCGAGTCATCAGAAACAATCTTAAAATTATTTAAAAAACTTAATAAGGATATTGGACAAACTATCATAATGGTGACTCATGAATTAGACGACAAGAAACATGTTGATAGAGTTATTTGGCTCAAAGACGGTATAATAAGCTCAGAATAAATTTAATTTATAAAGTAAAACAGACCTAAGTTTGTTAAATTGATTATTTTTTAATCCTTGATCATTTTTTATAATCCTGTTTAAATAATCGGTTAACAAACATCTTAGCTTAGTCTCAGCAGTGTTTACTTCGTTCAAGCATCGTTTCCGTCTTTCGAATCCCTTCTCTGCTGTCAACAAACAAAAAATGACCCAAAGAAATTTGGGTCATTTTTGTTCGCGGAGAGGATGGGATTCGGTCACGAGTTTCTAAGTTCACTTAATCGCTACGCGATTTGCGTTCACTAAGAACTCGCGACCCCGCCTCGCGGTGCCTACGTTTCACTTCGGCACATCGCTCCGGCTTTCTCATCCCCGGCAAGCCAAGCAGTTGGCTTGCCGCCTCTCCACTCACTCAAAAAGACGCCATTTTGGCGTCTTTTTTCGTTCGCGGAGAGGAAGGGATTCGAACCCTTGAAGGGGTTTCCCCCTTAACATCTTAGCAGGATGCTGCTTTCAGCCACTCAGCCACCTCTCCAATTCGAATTTATTAAACAAATTGCGTGTAAAACAAAAATTGTTATACAACACAAATTATGCTACAATATAGACATATTATAAAATATAACAAATAATGTCAACGATATGTCTAAAAACAAAAAAAATAAAAAACAAGCAAAAAATAAAGAGGAAAAAAATACATACCCAGCTTGGCAAATAGATGAATTCGTAAAACACCAAAGAAATAAAAAATGGTATATAATTGCCTCTATTATAGCTTTACTGCTAATAATTTGGGCTATTATTGATAAAAATTATTTCTTCGCTTTAATAATAATATTATCTAGCGCATTAATAATTTTTTATGATGGAGAAAATCCTAAAAAAATTATGGTAGAAATCCAACACGATGGACTTTTTGTAGGGGAACCTTTCTATGAATTTCAATCAATTTCTAATTTTTATATAATCTACAAACCTCAAGAAAAAATAAAAAAACTATTTTTAGAATTTAAAAACCCACTAAAACACAGATTGTCAATTCCTCTAGAAGATCAAGACCCAGTTGAAATTAGAAAATTCTTATTAAAATACTTAAAAGAAGATTTAGAAAAAGAAAATGAACCTCTTTCTGAAGGTCTTTCTAAATTGTTCAAAATATAGATATGGAGTATGACGTTATAATCGGCTTAGAAATACACGCCGAAGTAAATACCAAGAGTAAAATGTTCTGTTCTTGTGCCAATGACCCTTTTAATTCTGAACCCAACAAAAATGTATGTCCAGTTTGTTTAGCTCACCCTGGAACACTACCCAAAGCTAACAAAGAAGCAATTGAAAAAATAATTCTTTTAGGGCTAGCTTTGAATTGCGAAATAAATAAAATCAGTAAGTTTGATAGAAAAAACTATTTTTACCCCGATTTACCAAAAGGTTACCAAATATCACAATTCGACTTACCTTTTGCTCACCACGGATATTTAGAAGTAAATAAACAAAAAATAGAAATAACCAGAATTCACCTCGAAGAAGACACCGGTAAATTAAATCATCCTGCTGGCAAGAATTACACCTTAATAGACTTTAATCGAGCTGGAGTGCCCTTAATTGAGCTAGTAACAGAGCCAGTGATTAAAGATGCCATTACCGCTAAAATGTTTTGTCAAACATATCAACAAGTTCTTCAATACTTAGAGATTAGTAATGCTAATATGGAAAAAGGAGAAATGAGATGTGAAGCTAATATTAGTTTACAAAAAAAAGATTCATGGGCCAGAGATAACAAAGGTGGAGTAATTGCTAAAAATGGACAAAAACTAAACTCTAAAGTAGAAGTGAAAAATATTAACTCTTTTAAATCTTTAGAAAAAGCTATTAATTTTGAAATAAAAAGACAAGCTGAAATTTTAGATAAAGGCGGAGAAATTTTACCAGAAACCAGAGGCTGTAGTGATAACACTGGAGAAACCTTTAGTCAAAGAATAAAAGAAAGCAGTGCTGATTATCGCTACTTCCCCGAACCAGACATATTACCAATTAAAACAAGCGAAGAAGATATTGAAAATATCAGAACTAAAATTGGAGAATTGCCTCACAAAAAAAGAGAAAGATTTATTGAACAATACAACATATCACCAGAAATAGCCGAAACTTTGATTAGTGACAAAGATACGGCTAATTGGTTTGAGATGGTTATTTCTGAGCTTCAGGAATGGACCAAATCCTTAGGTCAATCTTGGGAAAACCAAGAAATAAAATTAGCTAAGATAACCGCTAATTGGATAACCAGTGAACTTTTTAAATTATTAAAAGAGTCAAAAACTAAAATTAAAGATTTAAAAATCACAGCTGAAAATTTTGCTGAATTAATTTCTTTAATTTATCAAGAAAAAATAAATTCTAGCTCCGGTCAAAAAATATTAAAAATTATTTTTGAAAAAGGAGGTGACCCAAGTAACATAATGACTGAAATGGGGTTAGAGCAAAAAGACGAAGAAGATTCTCACGAACTGGAAAATATTGTAAAAGAAGTGATTAATGACAACAAAGAACAATTTGAAGATTATAAAAATGGCAAAGAATCTATTTTGCAATATTTTATAGGCCAAGTAATGGCCAAAACCAAGGGAAAATACAATCCTAAAAAAATAATAGAGATTATAAAAAATCTCTAAAAAATATGAAAACAAGAAAAAAAGCCTATACCCTAGCTGAAATTGTTTTAGCCGTAATGATTATTGGGCTTATCTTTTCTATTGTTTCAGTTTCTTTATCAGAAATAAGAAGAAGTTCTCGAGACACAAGAAGAATTAGTGATATTGCTCAAATTCAATTAGCTTTAGAAGAATATTATCGAGATGAAGGTTTTTATCCTGACACCTTAAACCTAGGAGAAAACTTAATCGGATCTACTACTAACAGAATTTACATGATAAGAGTACCGCAAAACCCTCAACCAGCAGCGCCAAACTGTGAACCAAATAATTATCAATACACTAAAGATGGAGATTCCTATCAAATTAAATTTTGTTTGGAAAAAAATATAGACGAATATAATACTGGGCAAAATTGTTTAAGTCCGATAGGAGAAATAGAATGTTTACCCTAAAAAAGATTTAATAAATTTAACAACATCATTTTTATTTTCAAGCCAAACAATTTCAGCACCATTTTTCTCCCATCTCCTGAACCAAGACATTTGTCTTTTAGAAAACTGACAAATAGCTACAAATAAGCGATCAATTAATTGTTGTTCGCTTATTTTATTTTGCAGGAATAAAGATATAAAACGATATTCTAAACCAAAACTTTCTAGTCTTTCATAACTAACACCAGATTTATGAAGTCTTTTGACCTCGCCAATCATGTCTTCGTTATTTATCCTATCTAACAATCTTTTATATATTTTTTCTTTAACCACCGCCCTTTCTGGGTTAAGTCCCAAAATCAAAAAATCATATTTTCTTTTACCTCTTTTTGCTTCAAAAGATTTTTCATTCAACAAAACCTCTAAATAACGAGCCAACCTTCTTTTATTATTTAAATCGCTATTATTTAAACTAAGAAAAAATTTTTTGTTAATACTCTTAATTCTTTTTTGTAACTCTGAAATCTCTAAAGACTCAAATTCATCTCTTTTCTCAAAAGATGGTTTTGATTCAGATAATAAATAATTATCAACTACTGCCTCTAAATATAAGCCACTACCACCAACTAAAAAAGGCAACTTCCCCCTACCAATAATATCGTCAATAGCCAAAAAAGCCTGTTTTTGATAATCAGCTAAATTAAAAATTTCTTGCGGATTAACTATATCTATTAAGTGATGATTTATTTTCTTATCTTCAAAATAATACTCAGCTAAATCCTTGCCGGTACCAATATCCATACCCCTATAAACCTGACGACTATCAGCGCTAACTATTTCTCCGTTAAATTTATCAGCCAACCTTACCGCCAAAGATGTTTTTCCGCTAGCAGTCGGACCCAAAACAACAACCACTTTCCCTTTTTTTTGAGAAATTTTTTTCTTTTTATCTTTACTATACTTGGGAATACTTAAACATGAAAAGTCGTAACCAACAATCTTGGCTTGAAGTTCAAACTCGAAAACATTAGTAATTTCCACTTTAACAAATTTACCAATAAAATCATTAGGACAAGCAACTTTATGACTTATTCTCACAAGCTTGGAAGTTCTAGTTCTACCAGTTAAAAAACCTTTGCGATCAAAACCTTCTATTAAAATATCCACTACTTTATTTAGATATTGTTGATTATTTTTTAAGGCCGTTTTCCTTAAAATAATATTCAGCTCCCTTTCTCTCCTTTTCTTTTCAGATAGACTAACATCATCTTTCAAATAAGAAGAAGCAGTTTTGTAACGAGGACTATACTTAGAAATATAAACCAAATCAAAGCTTATTTCTTTAAAAAGCTTTTTAGTGTTGTTAAAGTTTTTTATTTTTTCTCCCGGAAAACCAACAATAACATCACTAGTAATTGAAGCCGAAAAACCATTTTTAAAATCCAGAGACTCTCTAATCTTTTTAACCCTTTCTTTATAAGTCTCAATTGTATACCTTCTATTCATTGCCTCTAAAATATGATTATCACCAGACTGAACAGCTAAATGAAAATGCTCGCAAAGATGTTTTGTTTTTTTTAAAACTGTAATCAACTTATTACTAACATCTTTAGGGTGACTAGAAGAAAATCTTAACCAAAAATCTCCCTCTAATTTATCGACCATTAATAACAGGTCGGCAAAATCAATTTTTTTATTTTTTAACTTAAAACCAAACTCTTTTTCAATCCTATTATCACTATCTGATTTATAGCTATTAACATTTTGAGCTATTAAACTTATTTCTTTATAACCTTTTTTGATCAACTTTTGCACTTCTTTCAAAATATCATAAGCAGGACGATAAACTTCTCTGCCCCTGGCATAAGGAACCACACAATAAGAACAAAAATTATTACAACCATTGCCGATAGGCACAAAAGCTGAAAAACTAGAAGAATAATCAGCCTCCAACTCTAAATAATCTTTCTCTTTTTTTCTTATAGTTTTAATTTTAGGAAAAAAATTTTTCAACTTTTTATCAAAATTTAATAAATCAGAAATATTAAACCAAATTTTTACCCTGCCTTTCAAACTTTTATGCAAATCATCCCTATCACTAAGACAGCCAGTAACCACAATCACTGTTTTCTTATTATTTTTATAGATTCTATTAATAAGCCCATGGATACGATCTTCAGCTGCCTGCTTTACACCACAAGTAACAAAAATTACTAATTTGGCTAACAAAAAATCAGGCTCATTTTTAAAACCAAGTTTTTCCAAATAAAAACGAAGCCTTTCACTGTCAGCCACATTCATTTGGCACCCAATTGTAATAATATTATAAGTCATATCTAATTTTGTCACTCCCACGAAAGCGGGAGTCCAGATCAATATTTAATTAAAAATCTATCTTTCATTGCTCAAACTTTCTTCATTGGGGATCGCAGGGCAACAAAACTTATAAAGTCTATACAAAGAAAAAGTTTCATTAACTTCCGCTACTAATTCAATTTGTAAATCAAAATCCTTTAACCTTCTGCTATTTAAATATTCTAAATCCTTTTCCGGAAAAGTAAAATTAAAATAATAAACCGGCAAATAATCAACCAGCCTGCTATAATTTCTGTTCATGTTGTCATCATTAAAACGACCAACAATTACTTTTCTTTCTGGAAATAAAAATTTATCATGGTATTCAGTTATTACTACTGAATTATTTTCAGTTAAATCAATAACCCTAGAAACCTCTGCTATAGCTCTTTCTGTTTTGGAAAAATAATGTTTTAAACCCTCCTCTGAGCCACTATAAACATATTTGAAGGATAAGAACACTAGAGATACAAGAAATAATACTGACAAAGAATTTGAAAATATTTTTCGTATTTTCTCTTTTTTTATAAAAACAAACACTTCTTTAATTTTCAATATAAAACAAGAAACAAAAGGCAAAATACCAATATAAACTGGCAACCAATAACGAGTATAAGAGTTACCGATAGTAAATCGACTTGGATCCGGATTATCAACAAATTTCCAAGAACCATAATAAAAAATCAAGAAGATTGAAGCTAAAAACCAAGAAACAAAATAGGGATAAAATTTCTTTATTTTCTTTTTTTCTGTAAAAATATAGACCATAAAACCAAAAACTGCTGGCCAACATAAATACCAAAACATTTTCACAAAATATTTATCAAACATTTCCAAGGATTGAAGGGGATAAAAACCAAAGTAAAAAACAGTCTTAAAAACAAAGCTTGATAAAATTTTAATATCAACTAAACTTCCAGTAAAAACAGATTTTATTATCCCACCCCCAGCCTGACTTATTTGATTAATAGATTTATTCATTTCATAATAACCACCATAAAAAGGAGATCCATACAAAACTTGATTATTGTAAAAAATAGGCAAAAGAGCTAAAACAAAGAAAGAAATAAGAACTGTTAGCCTAAATAAACTCAATTTTTTAATTTTTATAAGTAAAAACAAAAAGGCAGACATCAACAACCAAATAAGTTCAGAAGAGCGAACAGCAATAGCCATACCAAAAAACAAGCCACTAAAAGCCGAAATCACAAAATCAAAAGAAAATAGTTTTTTTAAATATTTATCTTTATCTTTTTCAGGCGAAGGTATTCTTTTTTCAAATAAAACTGACAAAAAATAAAGACCGATAATCAAAAAGGAAAGAAACAAGACATTATGGAACAAACTACGAGCCGAATAATAAATTAAGACTGGAAAAGAAAACAATAGCACAGTAGAAATAAAAGCATTTTTACTATCAAATAACTTTTTAATCAACAAATAATAAAATACTAAAGCCAAGGCAGCAAAAAAAGGAGTTAAATAAGGAATTATGCCAACGCCAAAGACTTTAGCTAAAAAACCATAATAAATAGTCATTCCTAAAAAACTAACTGGTTTAATAAAACCACCTTCACTAATATAACTTCTAGGACGGACAATATCTTCAGCTATAAGATTATATTTTTCGAAAACATAAAGATTATCGGTTTGAGCAAATAATTTAGTAAAAACATAATTAGCGTTTTCATCTGGTGAAAAAAATTTCAAGAAACCTAAGTCTTGTTGAAATTTTGGTAAAATTGAGGTTATCAAGAAAAAAAGCACAGAAAAAAGAATAACAAACAACAAAAACTTGTCTTTTTTAAGCATTCTATTTGTATAATTTTTTAGTCTATTTATAGTATTCATAAAGAAAGCTTAGCAAAAAAAGGCTTAAAAATCAATAAAGAGTCACCTGGAGGTGACTCTTTATCGTAAAAACCAATTAAAACTATCTACTCATATTTTCTAAGTGCTTAACAACCGCTTCCTTTAATTTTTCACTAGATATTTTACCATCTTCAATATTTACATATTCGGTTCTCAAAGCTCCAACCTCAATAACATCTTCGCTGACACTAATATCTATCACCTTACCATCTTTCATCTTCAAGGCAAAATTACCATCATTATCAGTTGATATTGCTCCAATTTTCTCTGAAAAATTACCTAAAGCCTCTTTGATTTTAGTAGGGCTACTAAAAACATCTCTAACGCTTGCTAAATTCTCACTAGCATTTTCTACTACTGAAGAAACACCTTCCAGAGTGCTTATAAGAGAATCATCAACTGGTCTTATCGGACCATTAGCATACTGAATTTCAAACTTAATTCCACCATCCTCTTGAACTAAGGGGTTTATTAATTTTATTTCATTAATATCTTTAACATAGTCAGGAAATTTTACTTTATAATTATCAATTATCATTGACTTGCCCTCATCCTCAATTTTAACATTCTCCCATCCACCAGCCTTTAAATAACTAGCCCATTCATATCTTTCGGCTAGACTATTTAAATTATTCTCTCCCAAATCAAGACCGCCCTCTACTACAGCTCCCAGCTCACCTTCAATATCAGATGACACATCAACCAAGCCATCACCAGCTTTAACATAAGTCATTTCTCCAGCTGTGTTTAATTCTGGTTTAAAAGTCTCCATGGCCCCATTGTCATAAATAACCTTGAAATAGACAGGTTGACCACCGCCACCACCATATTCTGGCGTAATACTGCTAATTTTATTCAAACCAAAACTTGAAGTTTTGAAATCAATGACATTATTATCCACACTAATTGTCTTGTTGGGATAATTAACTCCATGTTCACTAAAATTTTCCAACAAATTACTATTTAAATTCCCACTAATCATTTCGTTGGCGTTACTAGCGCTCTCTGGGGTAACATAAACACCACCTTGGTCACCCACTAAAATATTTCCCAATTGATCATCCTGAACAGGATTATTAGCTGGAATAATTTCTTGAAATTGATAAATCTTTGGCAACTCTACTCCTCCAACTTCTTCTCCAGCTGGCATTTCATTAAAGACAGCCGAACTTCCATCTTTCATCTTGATTATATATTTATCACCATCAAGCTCAACACTAGCTACTTTATCGTTTGAAAAATTAGGAATTTCATTGGCTCCAACGAGTGTTGCTCCGTTATTTTTAATTAATGTTCCATTTTCCAAACTAACATCCCAACCTTCTAAAGCGTTAGCATTATTAACACCCCCTTCTAAACCACTGCCAACAACGCCTCCTCCTACAGCTTGATCATCCAATATATCACTTTTAACAAAAGTCATTTTACCGCTTTCATCTAAGCCAAGTTCATATTTAGACATGTCCAGCGGCTTTATTGGTTCTACTTTTTCTCTAATTATCTCACTGTTAGCAATTTTTTCTTTAGCAGCTCCGTAAAGTGGATTATTTTTAACTCCATTTTTACAAACCACATAAACCTCTCCATCTTCTCCCAACATAACCTGATCACCAGGATGAACAGATCTGCTAAAAGCAGCTGCTTCTGTTATCTCCCCAGTTTTAGCATCTACAAAATTTACTTTGTATTCATTGCTCATATGACCATTAAATATCTTAGAAACTCCGTTTCCCTTTTCTAAAGTAACAACCTTATTAACGCTACCCATCTTTTCTAAAGATTCAATGGCTTTAGGGCTCAAATTTTCAACATCCACACCAGCCAAAGATAAACTCTCGCCTATGCCACTGTCAACCTCCACATAACTTTCCACTGATCCCAGATTTGATTCTAAAACATTTTCTTTTATAAAACTATTCTCGAAATCAAAATTGTTTGCCTCAACTCCATTTACAGAATTAGCCATACCGACTGAGTCAACAGCACTAAACTCGTTAGCTTCATCAATAAATGAAAAACCACCAACGACAGCCTTTTCAAAATCTTCACCATTAGTTAAACTTTGTTCAAAATTAGAAGTATCAATATTGGAAAGCAGGTCTTGCCCCTCTCTTATTAAAGCACCAACTCCAGCAAAAGCCCCAGCGGTTAAAGCGCCATAGATAGTTTTTTTAATAATATAATTCTTTCTTTCTTTGGATAAATCCTTGGCATGCTTTTCTAAAACCCTATCTAAAAGCTTTTTGCCAGCAATAAACTTACCGTTAATCCCAACTCTATCCATTCTAGCTAATTGATTTTTATTACTTTCCTCTAAAGAAAATAAAATTTCATTTATTTCCTCCCCAGCTAAAACAAGCTCAGCCTCATCTAAACTTCTTTGTAAATCCAAATAATTTAAAGCTTTATTTTCATTAGAGCCAAAATTAACCAATTCTTTAGAAATTTTTTCCCGAGTAAACATCATTCTAAGTCTCAAAGACTCAGTTAAATCTTGCAATTTATTATAGTTTGGATTTTCCTTGGAAGATTCAGTTAAATATTCATTTTTTACTTTTTCAGATAAAGACTCTAATTTACTAACTAAACTTTCAGAACTAGCCACATTTAATTTTTCTATATTTTCTTGGGTTAACTTTTCATCAAGTTTTAAAAATTCAATTTTTAAATCAAGATATTTTTTTACATCTTCTTGATTAGCCCCCTTGCTTTTAATCCAAGCTTCGGGTTTCAAAAGAAATTCAGCTGGGACTAATTTATCCATTTGTTTTTTAATATTTTTTCTTTGCAAGGCTAAGGGACTTTCTTTCTTTTCTTTATAGACAGCTTTTTTATCCTGTGTTTTTATTTTCTCCTTAGCTCTTCCACGAGATCTAAGAGCCCCAATACCCATCACAAGCGGAATAGACAAAGCTGACAAAGATAAAGCTCCAGCTATTGAACGAGCAGCATAACCCGAAGCAGTATAAGCAGCTTTTTCTTTGCTACTCATCGATAAAATAACCTTCTTAAAAAATCCAGGATTTTTGATGGCTTGTTTCCATTCTTCACTAAAAACAGAGTCATTACTAAAATCTCTAACCATTCTTAATTGTAAATCAGCTTTATTAATATCACTCAAAACATCCTTAGAGGCTCCCAAATTCTCCACTACTTTAGCACGAAATTCTAAATATTTATTTCGAGCATCTTCATATTTTTTTTGATCAGCTTTACTGGCACTTTCATAAGACATTTCCTTAGGAATACTTAAAAAATCATTAGCCGCTACATTTAAATCAGAAATAGCTTTTTTCTGATCCTCATTCATCCCTTCTTTGATTTTTAATAAAGAAACTTCGGTTTTACCATTTTTCTCAGAGACATCTATTTCCAAAGAACTCATTACCTCCGATAAAGAATTTAATTTTTCCTCATACTTTTCATTAATACCATCCTTATTCAATCCCTTTAATTTTTCCTCTCTACTTTTATTAGTTAAACGATTTTCTTTAAGACTTTTTCTAATCTTGCCAAAAAGTCCTTTAACTTCACCGACTGAAGCTCTAGCCTCAGATCTTGATTCTTCTGTAACTTCATCTAAAATTATTCCTTTTAAATTTTTCAAAACTAAAAGTTTAGAACCAGAACTTAACTCATTAAATCTTTTATAAGCTTCGCCTTTTAATTTTTCACTATTAATTCCTAATGATTCTAATTCTTTTTTTAACATTTCCGAAATTTCAACTTCCTGTTTGCTTTCTACCTCTTCACTGGATGATTCTTTTTTTGAAATATCCTCATTTGTTTCAGAATCTTCAGCAAAACCCTCTTGTGATTTATTTACCTCTAATTCATTTTCTAAATTTTCCTTAACTTCTTCAATTTTTTCTTTACCATCCTCGGCAATTTTTTTCTCTTCAGGTTCTTCAGCTAATTTATCTATTTTTTCAACTGAGCCTTTAGCTTTTTTGTTAACATATTCTACGCCATATTTTTTTAACCTTTCAATCAAAACTTCTTTTTCACCTTTAAACTGCTCTACACCACCTCGATCTAACCTTTTTAATCTAGTTTCTATTTTTTTAATTTCTTCTTTTGTGTTTACCTCATTAAAGCCAGATTCTACTGCCTTATCTCTAAATTCTTTATCCTCAGCTGTCTCAGTTGTTTTGTTTTCTTTGTTTGACATAATTTTATTTTTAGAAATATTAATTTTATTATTTTATTTTTTAAATTTATTAATTACTTAAATTACTGTCAATTTTTTTTCTAATTTCATCCATTTTAGAAAAAGCGGCCTCAACATCCGCTCCTTTTAAGTTTGATAGTTTTTTTAATTTAAAATCATTCAAAGAATTAATAGTTTCTAATTCTATTTTCTCAATAGCTAAAACAGCCTCATCTATTTTTTGACTTATAACATTAAAGTCATTTTTTTGATTTTCTTCTTTTATTTGAGACATATAAATGATTTAACTTTAAATTATAACATAATTATAAAAAAAAGTCAATAGAGATTTTATTTTCTTTTATACTAGTATAATAACAAATATAAAGCTTAAAAACAATAATTATTGCTTATTTTTCTCAGAAAAATAGTATTCAAATATCTCTCCAGCAATAGTAACTGGTGGACCACTACCCTCTTCTCCTTCTTCCAGTAAAATAGTTAAAACTATCTCGGGCTGATCATAAGGAGCAAAAGAAGTAAACCAAGCATGGGGCGTTTTATTTGTACCCCACTGGGCAGTACCGGTTTTACCTGATATTTCATAAGGCAAGAGATTTAAACGCTGAGCACTTCCCGAAATAACTGTTTGTCTCATACCTTCTTTAACTATTTCTATGTTTTCAGGATCTATAAAACTATCTTTAATAGTTTCAGCCTTAATTTCTCTAATCAACTGATTATCACCATCTAAAATTTCTCTCACTAAATGAGGGCGATAAAGCTTGCCTCCATTGGCAAAAAAAGCTGTAAAATTAGCAACCTGCAAAGGAGTAACTAAAATATCTCCCTGTCCAATAGAAACATGATAAGTGTTACCAATATACCAAACTTCATCTCGAGACTCCTCTTTCCATTCAGGAGTTGGAACAAAACCTTTAGCCTCTTGAGGTAAGTCTAAACCACTCTGAGAGCCTAAACCAAAATAATTTAAATATCGAACAATTTTGTCGATCCCTAGACCCACAAAATCTTCATATCCGCCTCCAATATAATAAAAAAAAGTATTAACTGACTCAGCTAAAGCCTTTTTAACATTAGTCAAACCATGACCACCAGCCTTCCAATCAGGAAAATACCATTGACCAACTCTTATTCCACCAGAACTGTTAATATAGGTATTTTCTTTAATAACTTTTTCCTCTAAAGCAGCTGCAGCTATAATTGGCTTTAAAGTTGAGCCTGAAGGAAAATTGCCACTAACAGCTCGATTAAAAAGAGGTCTGTTAGGATTATTTAATAAACGACTATAATCAGCTTGGCTAACCCCACCAGAAAATATATTATTGTTGTAAGTTGGCCAAGAAACTAGAGATAATATTTCTCCATTTTGTGGATTTAAAGCCACAACTGAAGCTCGACTAAGATTATTTTTTTTAAGATGATCTTTAAGTATCTCTTCAATCTTTAGTTGTAATTTAGAATCTAAACTTAAAACTAGATTAGAACCATCAATCGGTGGAACTTCATTAATTATTTTTTTTTCTCGACCCAAGGCATCAACTTCAACATATTTTTTACCCTTCTGTCCCTTAAGTTCATTTTCATAAAAATATTCTAAACCAGTTTTACCAATATAATCAATAAGAGAATACTCTTCTCCAAAAATATCCAAATCTCTTTCTGATATTTTTCCAGTATAGCCAATAACATGAGAAAGGCTTGGTAAAAATTCATCAGAAATTACATATGATCTTTTCATTTTAACAGACAAAGAAACGCCTGGCATCTTTTCTGTTTTTAGAGAAATAGCAATGGCTGATTCATAATCAAGATTATCCATTATAAATAAAGGTCTAAAAGATTCTAAAGACCCAATTTTTATTTTATCCAACTTATCTTTAACAAAATAAAAATAGCTGCTATCCTTCAAGAAAACAAAGGAAGAGTAGTTTTCCGAAGACTTGTTTCTATTATAATTTTCCACCTGTCGTGAATCATTAGAAATTTCATCATCAATAATAAAGGCCAATTTACGTAAAATTTCATCACGCTCCAGTTCACCCTTAGGCATATCAGAAGGAACTAAATACAAAACAAAATTTGCTTCATTTTTAACTAGAGGAATTCTATTGGAATCGTAAATAACACCTCTTTTTGGTTCAATGCTAATTGTTTTAACTCTATTTCCCTCAGCTAAAGCTCGATATTCATCACCTTTAAAAATTTGTAACCAAAAAAGTCTAGAAAGCAAAACTAAAAAGAAAATAATTAAAAAAGAAAAAACATGTTTAATTTTATCAAAATCAAAAGTTTTTTTTAAAGTCTCATTATCATTCTCGCCAAACAAAAAAGAATCCTCCATCCAGCCTAAATGATAAAAAGAGTCCTTAAGATTACCAAATTTAAATTTTTTTTCTTTAACCACAAAGGGGTCAAAGTCTTTTTTATTTTTACCAAACATCAACTTTATTTTAGCATTTTTAAAAAATAAAAAAAATACGGCCAATTAAGACCGTATTTTTTATAAAGAAAAAATCTATCTTGTTACTGAAATTGATTTTCCTTGCTCTTCCAGTTCCACAGGAACGGAAACAACAATTCTGTCTCCATTAACAGTATCCTTATAAATCATGTAATTTAAGTCTACAGTAGCTCTTGGATCTGAAGGAATCTCAACTAAATAATCTGGAACTAAATCAGTAGCCAAATTAATCGAACAACCAGAAGCAACAGAAGTCTCTAAACAGTTATCTGTGGTAGTTGCTGTGGCAGCTGTTTCTTCACTTATAGCTGCAGGTAAAACTCCGTCATTATCAATAGCATACTGATAAACAGCATTGATAATTGTGTTTACGTCAGCTGACCTTTGTGCATTTCTAGTGTCAGCCAATTGTTTTCCTGGATTAATAGCCAAAATAACAATACTAGCTAAAATAACTAAAGCAGCAACAGCTAGCAAGATTTCCAATAAAGTAAAACCTTGGTTTCTCTTTTTATTCATAATTTTTTTTGTTTCTATAAAGTATAAAAAATAATTTATAGAAATTAGATTAATTATTTTATTTAAATAAAAAATAATAAATAAATCGACCTTTATTATTTTTATTATTTCTAACTGAATATAACACAAAAATTAAAAATATCCAAATTTTTTAAAAAAAATAAACTGTACACAAAATTTGTTTCTTTAAAAATCAGCAATTTCCTGCCAAGAATATATTTCTATATCTGGTGACAATGATCTTATTTCAACCCTCTCTCTCCTTAAAACACCCCTGAATTCCGAAAAGGATTCAATAACCCTTTCCTCTCCAGCCCCATGAAAAATAGAATAAGAACATTCGTCGCTACCAAGACTTAAAACAAAAGAACCTAAAACAGAATTATCAAAAATTATTTCTTGTAAAGCATGCTCCGAGCAAGTATTAGCCAACATTCTAGCTTGATCAGAATTTTTAATACTAAAACTGTTTTTATTAGAATTAATATTAACCAAAACTATCATCAAGGAGATAGATAAAACTATTGAACTAATTATTAGAACACTAATTAAAACTACAAAAGCTGGTCTTTTATTTCTATTAAACATATTACTTTTTAAGCAAGTTAACTGTAGCAAAAAAGTTCTTGCTATACTCATATTCTTTTTTGTTACTACTAGAGTTATATGAAATATCAAAACTAAAATAAATACTTTGAGTTCCTCCTATAGTTGAATTATTTTCAAATACCAAATTTTCCACAAGAACTTTAGAATTAGTAAGATCAAATAAGTCGCCATTTTCACTAACAACTAATTTATTGTCTAAAATATAAAAATTTATTGGACTCTTTAAAGAATTTAAATGCTCTAAACTCAAGCTATTATCTGTCGCCCCAATTAAAGGAGAAATAATTGATTGTGCGTTCCTTATTTCCTGACCAAGCAACAAAGAAACAATTTGACCTTGTTGTTCAACCTCTAAAATTGTTCTATTTTTTATCTTATTACTATAAAAAATATTTAAAGAGGCAAATAAAGCGGCAAAAATAAAAACAAAAAGACTGATATATAATATCAACTCAATTAAAGTAAACCCTTTACTTTTTTTATATAAATTATTTATCATCATATTTTAAAAACTTTTACTACCACTTCTTTTAACCGAATCATCAAATAAAGTAAAATCAAGGTAATTTATAGTCTGGCCAGTAAACCCGTTGTTAAATCTTAAACGTAAATTATGAGGACCACTACCTGGTGTTAAAACATAAGGTGTTGAAAAAATAGCTGTTTGTCCAGAACGGACATTTCCAGTCCAAACAGAAACATCATTAATAAAAATTTCCTGTAAACGACGAGACGTCCAAGAACCTCCTATAGACTTAATACTAACGCTACTTGCACTATTATTATCTAACAAAATTCCAGAAATATTACTATTGCTTAATGGGGCAGGACCAATTACAGCACTATTTATATCAACCTGGAAATAATCCTTTTCTTCTGGCTCTACCCTGTCGGCGCAATAACCAAAACTACTTGGGCTGCCAGAAGAAATTGTTTTGTTCCAATCAAGCCCCCTGGCGTATAAAATTGGAAAAGAAAAAGACCAATCAGAACTCCAGACACTATTAGGAATACCATTGTTAGGATAATTAGATAAGTCAACTTCTGCTTCCCATGTTATCGGAGTTTCAGATTCAGTACTAACATTAACATCAGCACAATAACCACTTGTCCAATCGCCAGTAATAACAATATCATAATTAGCCACTCCTGGAGGATAAACTATTTCAGGTCTATTAGCGCAATAACCCCAATAAGCTGGACTTCCAGAAGTAACAGTGTCATTATAAGCAAGGCCAGAAGCTGAAAATATAGGCTCAGAATATGACCAATTAGCATCCCAAACATTATAAGGCTCTCCAATCAAAGGATATTCATCTAAAAATATTCTAGCATCCCAAATAACAGGATTTGTAGCATCAGTAGAAATTGTAACATCAGCACAATAACCAGTCTCCCAATCATTTGATATTTCTATATCAATATTAAAATTACCAGATGTTATATGTGAGTTTTTTATAGAACCATCAGACATGATAAATTGAGCAATTAAGTCTATTCCGGCTATTCTTCGACTAAAATCAAATTCAATAGAATAAGGACTTAGCAAAGAAGTCAATTCAAGATCAGGCAATAAATCTATTTCACTACCAGAGCTCAAAGAACCAGACCAAACAGAATAACCGTTCACGTCAACTAAGTTTATTTTGGTATTGGAATTTATGCCACTCCAAATTAACTTTATTTTATCTATACTTATAGCATTGTTTATATTAGTACTGCTCAACTCCGTCCCTATTAACCTATTCCTATCAACACTACTTACCTGACTATTTGTTTTATCAATAATTAAATAATCGACCTCGTCTAATACCAACTCATCGCTTTCAATGTTAAAAGATAAGTTTTTTAAACGAGGAGTATTGTATATATTATATGTCTCTAGCTCTTGTTTAATCCATAAATATTTTCCACTTAGATTATCACCATCACTAATTCCAATAATAGATGAATTATTCTCAGCTAAATCATACGAAGAAGGCTCTACTGTTTGACTATCAGATATGGCTGTATAAATTTCTACCTCAGAAAAAGACTGAGAAGGACTCCTGTAGGGCTCTGAGATAGAAAAAAATATAGAAGCATTATTTGAATTATTAGAACTATCAACAGCGATATCACCAGATTCTTCGTTAAATTTGTAATAAGCCACTAAACTATTATCGGATAAAGGACTTTTTATTTCTTGATACATATTTTCTACAATTTCTTCACTATTTAAAGCTCTATTATAAATACGAACTTCATCTATTTGACCATTAAAGTATCTATCACCAGAAACTCTTCTGCCAATATTCACGTCAGTATTTGAAATCAATAAATTACCGCTCAAAGAAGTTGTCCCCTCCAAAATTCCATTAACATAAATCTTTAAAAACGAACCGTCATATGTACCCACTACAAAATACCAGACACCCTGCTGAGGAATTGTTGTTCCAGTAACATGTCTACCCCCATTGACAGTTCTAACTCCAAACTCAAAAGCAGTATTATCTGAGTTGTGCTGTAAACGATAATGATTGTCACCATCTTTATTGACAATTGTAGCCCAAGGAGAACCAGTCCCAGGATCAATATTCCACTTAACCCAAGAAGATAATGTTATATTACCAGGGTTTAATTCATTTGAATTGTTAATTAAAACATAGTTAGGAGAACCATTAAAATTGAGAGATGTTTTAAAATCTTGAATTTCTTTTAACCATGAAATATTAGAACTAGTAACATTTTTATATTCATCCAAGCTATACACTTTAGAAACACGATGACCGTTTAAAAAAAACTCACTTGAACTAGGAACATCTTTAACCCAATCAGGGTTGTTTATAAGAGAGGAATTAGTAGCAGAAACTTTTTCTAAGACATCTGAACCACTACCTTCATCCAATGGCCAATAAGCCACTAAGTTTGGCTCATTTCCTAATAATTGTTTTGAAATATTATTTAATATCTCAGACTGACTTAATGCTTTGTCCCAGACCCTAAACTCCCTAATTCTACCGTTAAAAGTACTTGGCAAAGACCAATACGGCCACCAAGCAATAGTTAAAAATTGATCAGAAACAGTATCTAAAACTTGCTCCCTCTCAGCAAGCAAAACTCCATCAGCATAAATACTAGTTTTGCTTCCATCATGAACCACAGCAAAATGAACCCACTTATTTAAAGAAGTATAATTAAAATCTAAATCATAAGAACCCCAAAGCTGTAACCTCCAACGATTATCAGAATTAAGAGTTCTTAAGGAGAAATCCCTGCCAGAAGAGGCTGGAGCTCCAAAAGCGAAAAGGGATTCCTTGTCTGTAAAGCTATAAGTCTTAGCCCAAAGCTCAATTGTCCTAGGCTTATTACCATCTATATTTAAATCAGCTGCAGTAAATTCTGTTTGAACATAATCACTATTTAAAGAAAACTCTAAAGAATTGCCATTACTAGCCAAACCCTCATACAAGGTACTAACTTCAGATAAAACAAGGTCGCCTTTGTCACAGTTTGTCTGATTATAAGAAAAATATTGACCATCCCCAAACCATCTATCACAATCATAATTTTCCACTCCTTGCCAATTAGTAAAATACTTATAAAGAGAAATGCCGACTAATCTTCCTGGACTTTTTGACCAATTAACAGAAACAGCTACTTTTTTGACATTTTCAGATATAGTGCTAATAGTAATCGTTCTAGTAAATCTGTCTACTTGATCACTTTCACTAACAAAAAACCATTCACCTTCAGAACGAGAAAGACCATAAACTCCATCAACTAAATTGCTAAAACCACGATCTCTTATACCTGAAACTATCTCTAAGGATTGACTAGCTATTAAAGAAGCTTGAGAAGTAGAATTATCTTTATTTAAAGAGTCATTAGAATAAAAAAGCAAACCCAAAAGAGACACCATAACCAGTGTCATTATAGATCCAGCCAACAAAACCTCTACTCCGCCAAAGCCAGCTACTTTATTTTTTATTTTCTTTAACATAATTAATAATTAATTGTCCCCTTTTTGTTAATACTGACAACAACCTCCCTGTTGTTTGTCTTTAATTTAATTTCTCCCAAATTACTAGTCTCACCAAAAACTTTAGTAAAAACAATTTCATCTAAGCCTTCACTTAAAATATTTTTATTAACCTCTATAACATCATCATAATTAGTGTCTCGAGATAAATAATCACCTCCTTTAAATATAACAAAACTACTCTCTAAAATTTTAAGCCCCCAAGAAGAATCATCTTGGCTAGTAATAGATAAAATTTGAGCTCTTCTTAAAGAGCTAACTAAAACATCGGTTTTGTTATTAAGATCATCGCCACTCTTGGTAGATAAATAAACAGGTGAAACAATAGAAGCTGATAAAACAAAAATAGCTACAGTTAGAAAAATTTCCACCAAAGTAAAAGCTCTATTTTTTATTTTTTTTAAAACAAAAACCATTATAAAAATTAGTTAATATTACTTATTAAGCCATAAACCGGAAGTATAATAGCTAAAGCCAGAACAACAACACCGACCCAGACAAGTATCAAAAGAACAGGTTCTAAGATTGCTGATAAATTTCTAGTAGTTATATCTAATTTATCTTCATAATTTTTTCCTATTTTTAAGAGTATTTCTGGCAACTTACCCGACCTCTCCCCCACAAATATCATCTCTTGAACAGAGCTAGGAATTAATTTTTTTGATTTAGAAAAATTAGCAAAACTATCTTTTAAAGAAATGCCCTCAGAAACACTTTCTGATAAATACAAATAAAAATCACCATAAAAAGGGAATGGGCTAGCTTGATTTAAAAGTTTTAAAGATTCATTAATGGAAAATCCAGCTTGAAGCAAAGTACCCAAAATATAACCAAAACGAGAAAGCTCTGACTCTAAAACTAATCTTCTAGTACTAAAAAAATTAAATAAAAATTTTTGCCCAATAACTTTTGTTTTTTTATGAACAAAAACAAAGTAAAAAAAAGAAAAAAGTAATGTAAAAAATATTGGAAAAAATATCAATCCATAATTTCCAAAAAAAACACCGACTGAAATCATTATCTTGGTTATTAAGGGCAGTTCAGCCCCCAACTGCATAAAAACAACTGATAGTTTTGGCAATAAAAACCAGGCCATACCAGTTCCAATAACTAAAACCAAAAAAAGAACTAAACTAGGATACATCAAGGCTGAATAAACCTTATATCTAAAAAATTTTTCTTTTTGATGTTGCAAAGCTAAGATATTTAAATTTTCAACTAAATGACCAGAATTTTCTCCAATCATAATTAAAGATATGTCTCTTTTAGAAAAAATATTTGTTTTCTCAAATGATTGCCATAAAGAAAAACCACTATCAACACCTTCTTTAATATTTAAAACAATTTTTTTAAAATTATTATTATTGATTCCGGTCGACACTATGGAAAGAGACTCAGAAATGTTTATACCCGCCTCAACCAAAGTGGATAGGTTTTCTATTAAATAACCCTTTTTTGCACTTGAAATAATTCCCATAAATTTATAATTAAGGCAAGGCGACTCTTAACAAATCATCTAAAGATGTTATGCCAGTCTTAACCTTTTCCATGCCATCAGCAAAAAGAGATTTACATCCCTGTTTTTTAGCTAACTCCCAAATTTGTTTAGCTGACGGTCTGTTTAATATCAAATCTTGCAACTCTGGAGTATTTAATATTATTTCAAATATAGCTGTTCTTCCGTTATAACCTGTGTAGCCGCAAGACTCACAACCATGAGATTGATAAAAAATATTGTTCTCTTTTTTTAAATACTTAGCAATCTCTGGGTGTTCTTTTTTAAAATCATCTTTAGAAACAGAGACACTATAACGACATTTTTCACAAAGCTTTCTAACTAATCTTTGAGCAACCACAACCCTTAAAGTGGAAGCTAACAAAAAAGGTTCAATATTCATATCCAACAAACGAGCAATAGTGGTAGCGGCATCATTGGCATGAAAAGTTGATAAAAGCAAATGACCAGTCAAAGAAGCATTAACTGCCATCTCAGCTGTTTCCTCGTCTCTAATTTCACCCACCATAATAACGTCAGGATCCTGACGAACAATAGTTCTAAGTCCCTTTAAAAAAGTAAGGTTAGTAGCTTGGTTTACTTGAATTTGATTAATTCCTTTTACCCTATATTCTATTGGATCTTCCAAGGTTGTAATATTGACCCGAGGATTATTTAAAAGTCTAAGCAATGAATATAAGGTTGTTGTTTTACCAGAACCAGTTGGACCAGAAGTTAAAATCATGCCAAAAGGTCTTTGTATTTCTTTCCTCATTAAATCTCTGTCCTTTTTTTCTAGACCTATTTCATGCAAACTAAAACCCTTAATATATTTAGCCAAGATACGAATAGCAATTTTTTCTCCACCAACAACCGGCAAAATAGATAAACGCATATCAACTTCTTGTTTACCAAATTTATAGCTCATTGAACCGTCTTGAGCAGAATAATGTTCATCTATTCTTAATCCTCCCTGAACTTTAATGAAATTCAAAATATTGCTGTAATATTCATTAGATATTCTACCAGCTTCTTGCAACACACCATCAACCCTAAAACGAATAATAGTTTCTTTTCCTTGAGGTTCAAAGTGAACATCAGATGAATTATAAGCCAGGGCATCATTAAATATTTCATTAACTATTTCTTGAGCAACCTTTTTGCCGCCCTTAATAATATCACTAAACCTAGTTTTTAATGGCTTTTTATAAAAGTAATCTAAAGCAAAATCAATGTCCTCTGGCAAAGAATAAGAAACAGTTATATTTTCTACTGGAAATAATTCACCCATGCTTAAAAAAATATTTTTTGATTCTGTAGGATTGTCAGAAGTAAAAAACATTTTTTCTTCATCCTCTTTAGTAAAGATTAAACGATATTCCCTAGCTATTTCTTCTGGAAACTTTAAAATTTGTTCATAGGAAGGAAGATTGTTTTTTAAATCAAAATAATGAACATTTTCTGCTTCAGCCAAAGCTTGTCCTAATAATTTTTTAGTTAAAATCCCTTGATCTAAAAAATAATCAACAACCGAAGCTCCTTCGTTTATTGATTTTTTAGCCTTTTCTAAGTCAACTTTGGTTATATAATTTTGATTCAAAAGTATTTCCTGAACCTTATTGTCATCTAAATTCATAAGTTTATTTCTTGTTTTTATTTTTTATCTTTGTAGTATTTTTGTGGCTATCTTTTGTTTTTATAATTTTATCTGTATTTGTTTTTTGAGAATTATTTTTTAAAAAATCACGAACATAATTAACTATTTCAATAATCCCTACATCCGATTTTATAAAATACTTTAAAACTCCAAAAGCTTGAACTTTTTTTAAATCATCTTCTTGCCCCAAATTAGAAGTAATAATAATTGGAACTTTATTTTTAGCTTGTTGCAATTTAAGAAGAACATCAAAACCACTAACATTAGGCATAACCAAATCTAAAAGAATTAAATCAAATCTATCCTTTTTTAAATAATCTAAAGCCTCCTGTCCGTCAAAGGCAGTTCTTGTTTTAAAGCCAATACTAGAAAGCTTTAACTCTAAAGCTCTGGCTAGTGGCCTCTCATCTTCAACTATTAAAATTTTTTTAGACTCAACAATCATAGGCAGAAAAAGTCCTATTGATTAATATAAAAAGCCTTGGCAATAGATATTAATTCTTCAGTTATTTTGATGTGTCGCTCCTCATCTTTAAGTATTTTTTCAACTATTTTTTTATCTTTTTCATCATCTAAAACCTCTAATAAATCACGACACAAGTCACGAGCACGAATTTCACTATCTAAACCTTTTTCTAAATTAAGCAAAATACCCTCCTGACTCATTGAACATTGATTAAAATTCATATGTTTAGATTAGTTTTCGTATTTATCAATAACGCTATTTATTAATAACTTATGAGCCTTAGACTCATCTCTTAAAGTCTTCATGCCATCACTAAAAAAAACACGATTATCTTCAGAAAAGCAGTTTTCGATACCCAAATCTATTAATGTTTAATAAAGCCAAATAAGTTGATTTTCGGTTTCCTCTTCAGCTCTAAGCTCAGACAAAACCTTTTTTCTTTTTATTTTTTTATCTTCTTCATTCATAAAAAAATGAATTAATTTTAGGCTAAACAAAGAAAAACTTTGTTCAAATTTATAATACAATAATAACATAAAATAAAAAAAACGACAAATAAAACTGCCGTTTTTTTAAATCAAAGGTTTTATGACTTAAGCACGCCAACAACCTTTCCAGCCACTGAATAAAATTCCTGATCGTCCCTATGAATATAAATAGGGTCATAGCTAGAACTCGACTCCGAGAATAAAATAATCATCCCCCTTTCCTTGTCCTCTTTGAATTTTTTAATATTAGCCAGACCATCAATAATAGACAAAACATAATCACCATTTTCTGGATGTTTTTTTTCAGAATCAACCAAAACATAATCCCCATCGTTAATAGTTTCGCCATTTACCAAGGCCTTGTTCATAGAATTGCCCTTAGCCCTTACTACAAAAATATTTTTCTTATTAGCAATTATCCTAGGAGAAACTTTCAAATAACCTTCTACGTGATCGTCAGCAAAAGAAATAGCTTCGCCGCAATTAGCTGATCCAAAAATTGGTAAAGATATTAAACCAGAAGAAGATTTATTATTATTTTCAGTAATCCTCTGATATTTACCATTTTCACTCCTAAAAACACCTTTTTTAACTAATTGCTGTAGATGATGCTTTATTTTTTGAGGATTTTCTCTGCCCTCACCAATAGCTTCTCCTATATCTCTGAGCGTCATGTTAAATATATCAGACTTGGAAGATAGATTTAATAACTTCTTTTGTAAATCGTGCATAAAACAATGGTTTTAATTGTTATATTTATATATTAAAGCTATTTTACAATCTTGTCAAGGTTTTTTGTCAAACTTATCCACAGCTCTTGACAAGTTTTACTTATTGACAAACTTTTTTTTATTTACTAAAATAAGACTATAAAAAATATTAATTTAAAAACTTCTAATAATTAAGATTAAATCTAATTATTAAAAGTTAACAAACAAATGGATAAGCAAGTAATAATCAAAGGCTTCGCCTTTCGAGGAAAGTTCCCTGTCAATTTTTCCTTTGATAAAAAACCAGGAGTTTACATTGTTGCTAATCCCAAAAATAAAATTGCCGATATCGGTGAAACTGAAAATTTAAAAGAGAGAATATCTCTTTACAGAAAAAATAAAGGTTGGAGTGTTTGGTTCTGTAACGAAGAAAGTCAAAGAGCTAGACAAAAGATAAAAAGATTTATTGCTGAAAAATATCAAATGGCACAAGTTTAAACTTTTAAAAAATTTTCACCAAAGACAAAAAAAGACCTTTAATACTAAAGGCCTTTTTTATTTTTTCAAAACTTATTTTTTTCCCTTTCTAGATCCATTAAAAGAAGAGGTTTTTTTGTAAGAACTTGAACTTCTAGCTCCATTTGTTGATTTCTTAAATCCAGCACCTTTATAAACCTTGCTTTTAGACTTACTAGAAGAAAATCTATTTCTAGAATAGAATTCACTCTTAGATGAAGATCCACTGGAAGGTTTAAACCTTGAAAAATCATTTTTTTCTGGTCTTTTAAATTTAGAAAATTGTCTATTTTTAATTGGTTTAGAGTCTAGCGAAAAACCACTATCAGACTCTCTACTGGTAAACCCAGACTTTTTATTGTTAGAAAATAAGGCCTGATTCTGCTTAAATCTTTTAAAAGTTGTTCTTGATTTTAGCAATCTATTCTCACCTGATTTTCTCTTTTCAGCAAATGACCTTCTTGGACTAGAATTATTATTTCTATTAAAACTTGCAAATCTAGAAGAATTTATATTTTTTATACTAGTACTTTTCTCAGGCAAAGACTTTAATGAACCAATTTTTAACAATGGCAAGCTCTTTCTGATTAAGCGTTCTATTCTTTGAATCTCTCTTCTTTGGTGAGGTAAAGCAAAGGAAATTGCTTTACCGCCCTTTCCGGCTCTAGCGGTTCGACCTATACGATGAACATAGTCTTCAGAATTATCTGGTAAATCAAAGTTAAGAACCAATTGAATATTATTAATATCCAAACCACGAGCAGCCACATCAGTAGCAACCAATATTCTTTTAGTTCCATTCTTAAAAGAAGTTAAAGATGTTTTGCGTTGATTAAAGGATAAATTAGAGTGAATTTCGCTAACCTGATGACCCGCGTTTCTTAATTTTTCAGTTAAATTAGTAGCACCATGCTTAGTTCTAACAAAAATTAAAACCAAGTTTTTATAATCTATTAATATTTTTTTTAAAGTTTCTAAACGATCATTTTGGTGAACCAAATAAATTTCCTGATCAATCAGCTCGGCCGTTGTTCCCGCTGGAGCTACTTCTATTTGAAGCGGTGTTTTTAAATATTTTTCAGCTAACTTAATAATCGGAGCTGGCATGGTAGCCGAGAAAAGTAATGTTTGACGACTATTTGGTGTTAATTTGATTATCTCTTCAATCTGAGGAGCAAAACCAAGATCAAACATCATATCAGCTTCATCTAAAACTAAAACAGAGACATCATCTAAATGAACTGTTTTTCTCTTATAATGATCTAATAATCTACCTGGAGTAGCAATTATAATTCGAGGATTATATTTTAAGCTATATATTTGGCGATTAATCGGCTCACCACCAATCAAAGATATAGTTCTTAAACCAGACCTTAAACATATTTTTCTTAAACTTTCTTCAACTTGAGTCGCTAACTCTCTAGTAGGCAACAAAACCAAGGCTTTAGATTTGTTTTTAGACAATCTTTCAACCAAAGGAATACCAAAGGCTAAAGTTTTTCCAGTTCCAGTTTGAGCAATACCAATTAAATCCTTGCCAGTTAAAGCTACAGGAATAGCCTTAGCCTGAATAGGGGTTGGAATTTCTAAACCATTTTTTTCTAAAAGAGATAAAATCTCTGATTTTATATTCAAGTCCTTAAAACTTGAAACATTGTTTTTTTCTTTTTTTAACATAAATAAAGTAACGAAAGAGATGCTTCGTCACTTAAAAAATGACAAAAAATGCAAGTCCTATAAATAATCATAATATAACAATATCATTGCCTAATGAAATAAGCAATAAAAATAAAAAACCCAGAAAAATTAATTTCGGGTTGAGTAGTCCAAATACTTTCAAATTTTTTGTTCGATAGTCAAAACACACTCACTTAATTTAAACTAGCATATTTTATTAAAAAAGTCAATATTAAAAAATATTAAAAAAATATAAAAAAACCCAGAAAATTTAAATATTCTGGGTTAAAAATTTATAAAGAAAGTCCTTGAAAAACTTGAATTAATCTGCGAATAAATAAGTTCTTGTTTTTTAGATAAAAAAGATTGCTTAAAAAATCACCTCCATTCTCCAATGATCTTAATGCTAAATAGGAAACATCAATAACATCCTGACTGCCTGATATTTCAATCTCTCCAAGAGTGTTGTCCATTTTAACAGCTGGCAATAAAACTTTTCTAGCAAAAGATTTTTGATAAATAGCTGCCGCTAAATCACCATTTCCAGCTATTGCCAATAATATTTTTTCTTTTAAACTTAAATTTCTCTGAGAGATTGAATTAATTTTAGAATAGTAAGAAAAGGTTGCTGGAAGATTGGTCCACTTTGCTAAACTTCTGTGAGGAGCATCATCAACATGCTTAGCCTTCTTTTTTAGATCGTCGAAAACATCAAAAAAATCCAGAAACATATCACCCAAATTACTTTCCTCTAGTTTACTGATAAATCTAATCCAGAACTCTTTTCCCAAAAAAGAACCGATATAGGGGGACTCCAAATCAAAAGGAATTAAAATTAAATCATCAACTTCTTTGATTTGTTTAACTAAATAATCCAAATTAGACAAACCATCCGAACGAATCTCGTCTGGCAATCTTTGAGCTAAAAACAAAGACGACAAAATTGGCTTATACTTTTCTTCTTTCATAACCAAGCCAATTTGGCCATCATACTCTATAGAATCTTCAGAAATCAAACTATCATCTTTCCAAGAAACAAAAAAAGAATCTTCTTCTAATGAATAGTAATGATTTTGTGAATTTAAAATCCAAAAATTATTTTTTGGTTTTTCTGGGTTGCAAAATTCTGGATAAAAACACACTGGGATTTTACTAGCAATCATGCTATCACCAACTTCCTGTTGAAAAGAAACATAATTATCAGAAAAAAGAGTTGGCATCACATGAGAAAATAAACCACTCGCTAACTGAAAGTTGTCAAATTTTTTAAAATACTTAGCTAACCAAGGATACATTAAAAAATCAATACCATGGCAGTTAATTGTCATTTTTAAACCACCTAGACCAATAGCCTCTAACCCTAGCTCCTCTTCATAAAGTTGTTCGAATCTTCCTGGCAACAAATTGCCATGGAAAGAGTTGATCGAAGCCACCAATACAATACCCTTCTTTTTCATTTTATTATATTTTTTGGTTAATACTTATAAATTCTTAATGTTAAAAATCCATAAATATTAACCAAAAAATAAAAATGTCAAAGTGCTAATTATTAACTAATACATTATAACATATTTATCAAAAAAAGTCAATATTAAAGAAAAAACCCGGTTTTAAGCGGGTTTTGTTTTAAGATTTTACAATTAGGCTGCTCTCAGTAACTGACCAAGGGCAAGACTTTTTATTTGAAGAGATGCTTTTTTAAAGGCAGTGCTCTTCTCCGATTTGTTTTCAGCTTTAGCTATCATTTCCATTTGTAGGTATGATGCTAGGCCGTTGTTAATTATCTTATTTTTTTCTAACTCCTCATAAACTAGCAAAAGTGTTTTAAAATTAAAGTTTTTTGTTTTTACTATTTCAACAACTTTATCGGAGACAGAAAAATTACCAGAGATTAAAGCTGTACGATAAACAGCTAGAAGTCTTTCTACATTACTATCTTCTTCAAGTAGAAATAAAACTTCTTTTAAGCAAATATTTTGTTTTCTTTGACGCTCCTTGGTATCGTCAATTACGGAATAATAATTAAAAACCTTCAATAAGCCATTTAAATTACCATTGGCCAATAATTTCATCTGGGGTAATAAAAGAATCTTTCCTTCTTTGGGAGATTTATTAAACAACTTATCCAAAGAATCAAAGCTAATTCTCAAATCAACCATCTTGGAAACAAAAATAGGATTATTTCTGTTTTTAGAAGAGGCCAAAATTTCACAAGCCCTTTCAGCTTTTTCTTCATCAGAAATAAGCTCCAACAAAGCCAAGAATGATCTCAGAAAAATACTAGGAAAATCATCACTTTTTATGCTAACAAGACGTAACTTTTCAAAAGAATTCTTGGAGAGTAGAAACATCTCTTCTAAAATAACATTTTTAATTTCCGGATCCATAGCCCGGCTTAAGGTGTTATTCAATTGATAAAAAGTTAAACCAAGTTGACGCATTTTAGACATCGCCAGATTCTTTAATTTTCGATCAGAACCATAGTGCAACAAAATTTCCAACCAATCTTCAATTCCCAAGACAAGCCTCTCTATTTTTCGAAAAAGCATTCTCTTAAAATTACTCCAATGTTTCTCATCATAATAATATTGAATCAACTCATTTTGAGGTAGTTCATAATTTTCAGCTACAGCCACAATTTCTCGACGCAGAAGTGAACCGGGTATAGCTCGACGATGAGTTCTGTTTATTTTTTTAAAATCATCGGACAAAGAAAGCATTTTTTTAGCTCCCCTGTTAAGACTCTTGTCATCAAGCTCAGCAAGACTAGAAAATTGTTCAGCTTGTGTGAATGTCTTTATCATTGAAAAAAGCTCTTCCAGCTTTGTCTCATCATGATTATTGCTGCATCTAATAACTTGTAATTTCTCTTCAAAAGAAAATCCTTTATTTTCCATTATTTTTAAAAAGCTCTCCTTTATTACCAAATCATCAGACAAGCGGAAACCTTCGTAAGCCTCATTAAAAGTAGTTACACAAAAAATCATTTCGTTTAGGGCCATGTCTCTGATATTCTTATTTGAATATCTGTTAATTTCAAAAAATTTTTTCCAAGAAACAAAACCTTTGGCCAAAAAATTTAAATGATTTTTTAACTCACTTCTACGATTTTCTGGTAAATAAAAATATAAACTAGCGAGGTCTTCCAAGTTTAAGTAAAGACCACCGAAAAACTCCACTACTCTATGAAAAAAATTAATTTGCTCAAGCACTTTAGCTTTTTGAGCAGAAAGTCCATTAAGTATTCTAACCATACTCAAACTAAGGACTAATCCCAAATTTCTGAAATCTTTTGTTTTCATGATTGTTATTTTTTGAGGTTATTATTCTATTTTTAAGTTACTTTAACTAAATTATTTAACTAAAAAATAATAAAGTTATTCTAAAAATACTATCATTTTATTTGTTAAAAGTCAATGAGTTTAGGTAATGTGCACACACATATTGCACTTTTTTGCTAAACTAGAGGCATATGAAAACTATGCCCAATAATACAAAAGAAGAAAGGTTTAGATGGATTAAACCTATTCTAGACAAAGAAATAACTA
>Ga0334901_1000702_pt1 | contig 42557 bp, 35 predicted proteins | sample GraSluR3_MG_3_FD_207216 | JGI IMG/M metagenome (GOLD analysis project Ga0334901, IMG submission 207216) | Sludge microbial communities from methane-producing bioreactor in Wageningen University, Netherlands - Granular Sludge_15_08-R3 | ecosystem: Engineered > Bioreactor > Anaerobic >...
GTCCCTCCGAGGTGCTGCCCGTCGTCCTGGGCGATTTCGTCGGCGTGGCTTACCGCCGGCGGGGAAGGGAAGAAAAAAGCGTCAGCCGGATCGTCGATCTCCTCTATCTCGACACGGTCGTCGGCGGGCGCAAGTACAGCATTGTGCTTCGTACGGAAGAGGGCATGCTGGAAGCGGGCAAACCCTACTTGTACGCCGTGGCGAAGGGAATCCGGTTCCTCCCGTCGGAGACCCAAGCCCCACCGCGCAAGGCCGAGCCGCGCGATGCGGCCGCCGCCGGCCTGCCGAAGGTCCGGGAGGACGTTCCGGGGCAGGACGCGGGGAAACCCGAGAAGAAGCCGGAGGAGGAGGCGCATGGGGCAACCGAGAAGAAGGACGGCGTCGAGCTCGACTTGGACAAGCTCGACGCATTGCTCAAACAGTAGCGGAGGCGACGACCGCGCGGGTGCATGGCGTCGCCCGCCGCTCAGACCTTAACCCCAAGTCGCGAATCTCCCATGGCACAAGCACTCGACGTCTACCGCGAATGGCTCGGCATTACCGAGAAGGCCCGGCCTCTGAACTTCTACCAGTTGCTGCGTCTGAAGCTGTTCGAGGACGATCCGGCCAAGATCCGGGCGCATTACCAGAAGATGAACGCCCACGTGCGCAAGTACACCACGGGCGAGCACGCCGAGGCGGCAAGCCAGTTGCTCGACGAATTGGCCAAGGCGATGCTCTGCCTGACCGACGCGCAGCGCAAACGCGAGTACGACATCAGCCTGGGGCGCGGCGACGCGGGCGAGGGCCGCCGCCGCCGCATCGAGGAGGTCCTGCTGGCCAACAAGGTGCTCGACCAGGAACAGCTCGACAAGGCGCGGCGCTTCGCCGACCAGGTCGGGCTCGACATCCGCGACGCGGTCATGCAACAGAAGCTGGCCCCGCCCGACACGGTCATGTTGGCCTACGCCGAGGCCGAGGGGCTTCCCTACGTCGAACTGGACGACGTGGGGGTCGACGAGCAACTGGTGCCTTTGATCCCCCCGAAGACGGCGCGGCAGCACTCGTGCGTGCCGATCATGACCGACGGGGGCAAGGTGCTGATCGCCTCGTCGAGCCCCCTGGTTCCCGACCTCGAGGAGGAACTCCGGCTTCGCTTCGAGATGCCCGTGCGGACCGTGCTCTGCACGCCCACCAGCATCAACCAGGCGATCACCAAGTACTACCCTCGCGATATGCCCACCCCGGTGGTGGCGGCTCCCAAGGCGTCCCAGCCGGCCGCGCCGAAGCCGGCGGCGCCCCCGAAAGAGCCTCTCACGCCCGAGCAGAAGATCAAGCAGCAGATCCGCGTTTCGATCATCGCCTTCAACGTGACCGTCGTCCTCTACATGATGTACCAGGTGCTCCTCGGCGGCGGCATGGACATGTCGAACTACTTCGGCGTCGCCGCCCTGGCGGTCGTCTTGGGCCTGGTGGCCGCGGGCATCGGGTTCTTCGTCACGAAGGTCGTGCAGAAGTGAGCTCGGCTTCCAGCCAGGCCCGATAGGCGGCGCTCGCCTCCACCACGGCGACGGCGAGGATCTCGGGCACTTCGTAAGGATGCAGCTCGGCGACGGCCCGCTCGATCGCGGCGAAAAGGTCTTGCCGGGTCTTGGCCCAGCATTGCCACTCCTGGGCGGTTTCGATGGCGCCCCGCCAGTGATAGATGCTCGTGATCGGGCCGACGATCTGAACGCAGGCGGCCAGCCGGGCTTCGACCAGCGCCCGGGCAATCCGCTCGGCGTCGTCCTTCTGACCCGTCGTGGTGACGACCTGGATGTATCGGCTCATCGGGTCGCGATCCTTTCACCGGCGCGGGGGTTCGTGGCGGCCGCCGTCCCGCGGCCCAACGTGAAGCCGGCGGTCTCGGTCACCTCGGTTCCGTCGGGCCACTCGACGCGAGCCGAGACCGCGTGCGCGCCCGGCGCCAAGTCTCGCGTGTCGGCCGCCAGCCGGAAGTGATGAGGCATCGTCAAATCGGAAGTCGTCCTGCTCACGGCCGCGTAGGCCGGCATGGGCTGCCACGGGCCGTCGTCGATGCGCCCCCGGGCCGTCGAACCGTTGGGCGCGTCGTAGCAGTTGAACACGAACTCGGCCCGCTCGGCCGACGGAATGGGGCGTTCGAGACCGTAGAACTCGCCCCGGCGGTCGACATGCGATTCGCCGCTCGAACGGTAGTGGTGGGCGATCGTCGTGCCGTCGACCGAGACCACGCGATAGCCGCGGGGGCAGCCGTCGACGCCCCGCTCGAACCCTTCGCCCGCCTTCCACCAACTGCCCGACATCGAGATCGACTCGACGTACTCGACGCCGTCGACCGTCTCTCGCTCGTTTTCGTGCATGTGCCCTTGCAGCACGAGGCGCACGCCGTGCCGAGCGAAAAGATCTGTCAGCATGTCGTCGTTGGTCACTTCCCAATAGGGGGCGTCTTTCGGGCTGTGCCGGCGCCGCTCGGGGTAGGTCGAGACGATGGGGATGTGCACGCCGATGACGATCGGCTTGCCCTCGGGCTGGGCGGCCAGGTCGGCCTCGAGCCACGCCAGTTCGCTCGCCTCGACCGCGCCGTGGACCGCCTTCCAGCCTTCTTCGCCCGGCAGCGGCTTGTTGCCGTCGAGCACGATGAAATGCGCCGGGCCCCAATCGAACGAGTAGTAGGTCGGGCCGAACAACCGCTCGAAGTCGTCGCGGGGGTTCTCGTGCTTGAGCATCATCTCGTGGTTGCCGGCGCCGTTGCGCACCGGCATCTCGGCCGCGGCAAGACTCTCGAGGTACGCGGGGCCCGCGCCGTCCTGAAGGCAGATGTCGCCCTGGGCCAGCAGGAAGGCCGGCTTGGGCTCCAGCCGGTTGATCTCTTCGAGACTCGCCTTGAATTTTGACGTGCTCGGGCCGTCGCGGCGCAGGTGCATGTCGGCGATGAACACGAAATCGAACCGGTCGGACTGAGGCCGGCGGCCCAGCGCGAAATCGGCCCGGCCGGTCGCGACCGCCCCGTCGATGGGCCGGTAGAACCGTTCCGTCCAGAAGCCGCGCGGCGTGGTGACGAAGACGAAGCGGCCGCTGTCGGCGCCGACGGGCAGGGCGTAGTCGCCCCGGGCGTCGGTGGCGACGACGCGGCACCCGTCGGAGACCAGGACTCCGGCAAGCGGTTCGCCAGCCCCCGTCACGCGTCCGCGGATCGTGTTCTCGGGCGTGGCGGCGGGCAGGGATCGGTGGCCGCCCGCCACCGCGGCCGTCCAGCTCGCGCCCGCGGCGGCGAGAAACGTGCGTCGATTCATCATGGCGATGCTCCTCGGTCGGCTCGCTTCGTTCCGATCCGCGGCATTCTAGCACGGCCCCGCGGCCGAAACGAGGCGCACGCCGCGTGTCGACTCGGCAGCGCCGGGCGATGGCGCGTCGCTCAGCGCGGCGAAGGGCGTGGTGGCATGGGGCCCAATGAGGGGCGATTTTCGCCTTTCGCCTCGTTGCGCGGGGAGACGTGGGAGGGCGAACGACTCGCCTTCGTCCGTGCCCGAGCCGGTCGGGGCGGCGGTTTGCCGATCCTCCGGTCGTGAAGGCCATCGGCGGGAGGCGCAGGTTTTGCCCGGGGTGAGTCGTTGCGTGCCGTAGCGTTGGGGACCGGTTTGGGGCTGCTTGACGGGATGCGTAGGGATGGCATATCCTTAGTAATCCTTGGGGGGGCCGAGGGGACGTGCGCGGCCCGGCCCGTGCCCGCCCGATGGTTGTACGCTGGGGTCGCGGTTTGCCCACATCGCCGACATTTAGGCCATCGCGGCGTCCATCGAATTTGCCCATCTGCCCCGTAGTCATCGGAATTCCGAACCCGACGGAGATCGAACCCTCATGATTACCGCACCCATCCCCCCCGATGAAGCGGAACGAATCGCCGAGCTGCGTGCGATGAAGTTGCTCGATACCGCGCCGGAGGACCGTTTTGATCGGTTGGTGCATTTGGCGGCCGCCGTGTTCGAGGTGCCGATCGCGTACATCGCGCTGGTAGACAGCGATCGGCAGTGGTTCAAGGCGAAGTGCGGTCTGACGGTGGACGAGACGGGGCGGGACGTGTCGTTCTGCGGCCACGCCATCGCGTCGGAGGGGCCCATGATCGTTCCCGACGCGCTTCAGGACGAGCGTTTCGAGGACAACCCGCTCGTGGTGGGGGAGCCGAAGATCCGCTTTTACGCGGGCTGTCCGCTGACGGGTCCCAACGGGTACAAGGTCGGCACGTTCTGCCTGGCCGACACGAAGCCCCGGCGCTTGAACGAGGCCGAGGTAGGGCGATTTCTTCAATTCACCCGAATCGCCGAGCACGAGCTTCAGATGGCCGACCTGATCGAGGTGCAGAACGAGCTGCTTCGGGCGAAGAGCGAGCTGGCGGTCACGCGGCACCGTCTCGAGGAGGAGGTGGCCGAGGCCGCCCGCTACGTCCAGTCGCTTCTGCCGGCGAAGCTCGACGGGCCGATCAAGACCGACTGGTGCTTCATCAGCTCCTCGGAGCTGGGGGGCGACCTGTTCGGTTATCACTGGCTCGACGACAAGAACTTCGCCTTCTACGTGCTCGACGTTTCGGGGCACGGGGTGGGGGCCTCGCTGCTTTCGGTGTCGGTGTTCACGGCCCTTCGCCGCCAGACGCTGCCGGGGGTGCACTTCGACGATCCGGGCCAGGTGTTGGGCGCTTTGAACCAGGCATTTCCCATGGACCAGAACAACGACAAGTTCTCGACGGTCTGGTACGGCGTGTTCAACACCGAGACCCGCACCCTGCGCTACGGCAGCGGGGGGCACCCGCCCACGATCCTCATCGACGGCTCGCCCCAGTCGCCCGACCAGCTTTCGGTGGCGAATTTCATGATCGGCATCCTGCCCGACGTCAACTACGAGACGCACAGCCGCAAGCTCAACCCGGGCACGCGCCTCTACCTGATCAGCGACGGCGTGTTCGAGATCGGCCAGCCCGACTTCACGCTCGACGTCCTGGCCGACATGCTGGCGAAGGTCGAAGGCGAGCAAGGCACGCGGGTCGCGCAGATCGTCAAGCGGATCCAGGAGATCCAGGGCTCGCCCGAGTTCATCGACGACTTTTCGCTCCTGGAGATCGAGTTCGCGTAGTCCTCTCGAGGGTTTCCCGGGCCGGGGGATCGGGAAATCGCCGTTGTTGACACGGGAGCCGGCCGCATCTACGATGAGGGGTCCCCGTATCCAGGCAGTCACCGTTTTGTGGGCCGCTGGCCCCACCCGTTGTCCGGCAGAGGATCCCTATGGCGGTTCCAAAACGCAAGCACAGTAACGCTCGGACCGGCACGCGTCGCGCGCACGACGCCTTGCTCCCGAGGCAGCTCGAGAATTGTCCGTCGTGCAGCACGGCGGTGCCGTCCCATGCGGTGTGCCCGAATTGCGGGTACTATATGGGCCGGAAGGTGGTGGCCGGCTCGTCGGCCAAGAACCGTCTGGGGCGCGACTGACCTGACCGAAGCGAGGGCCGTCGGACCTTGAGCAGGATCGCGTTTCTTTTCCCCGGACAGGGCTCCCAGTTCGTCGGGATGGGCAAGCGGTTGGCCGAATCGCTGCCGGCCGTGCGGAGTCTGTACGAGCGCGCCGGGCGGATTCTGGGTTACGACCTGGCCAGGCTCTGCTTTCACGGCCCGGCCGACGAACTCGACTCGACGATCGGCAGCCAGCCGGCGATCTTCGTGACCAGCCTGGCGGCGCTCGAGTCGTTGCGCGCCGAATCGCCCGACGTGGTGTTGTCGTGCGAGGCGGCGGCCGGGTTGAGCCTGGGTGAGTATACGGCCATGGTTTTCGCGGGCGTGATGGACTTCGAGGCCGGCCTCACCCTCGTGCAGCGACGGGGCGCCGCCATGCAGGACGCGGCCGACGAAACCCCCAGCGGCATGGTGAGCATCCTCGGCCTCGAGCGCGTCGAGGTCGAGACGCTGTGCGACAAGGCCCGGGAGGGAGAGGTACTCGAGTTGGCCAACTATCTCTGCCCCGGCAACATCGTGGTTTCGGGGACGAACGCGGCGTGCGAGCGGGTGGCCGAATTGGCCCCCGCGATGGGGGCCATGAAGGCGCTTCCCCTGCCCGTGGCCGGGGCCTTCCACACCCAGATCATGCGTCCGGCCGACGAACGGCTGGCCGAGGCGCTTGCGGGTGTGGCCATGCAAAAGCCGAAGATCCCGGTGATCTCGAACGTCGACGCCCGGCCCCACGACGACCCCGAGGAGATCCGGCGGCTGCTGGTGCGGCAGGTGCTTCAGCCGGTCCGTTGGGAAGACTCGATGCGCCACCTGATCGGCTTGGGGTTCGACACGTTTTACGAGGTCGGCCCGGGGCGCGTGCTCCGAGGGCTGTTGCGCCGGATCGACCGCAAGGTCTCCTGCCAATGCGTCGAGGTGTGACGCGGCCGCGGGCCGCGCATTGGGAACGACCCGACCGATGTCGGGATGCCAACGGGAAGCAGCGATATGAGCGAAGCGAGTCCGACGCGTATTTCGACCGACTTGGGCGGGCAGATCGCCATCGTGACCGGCGCAGCCCGCGGATTGGGCCAGGCGATCAGCGTCGGCCTTGCAGCCTGCGGGGCCAAGGTCGCCTGCGTCGACGTCAACGCCGAAAGCCTCGCCCAGACCGTCGACCGCATTCGCGCCGACGGGGGCGCGGCCGAGCCGTTCGCCTGCGACGTGACCGACGGCGAGCGGGTGGGCGCGGTCGTCGACGCGGTGGTCAAGAAATGGGGCGGCCTCCAGATCCTGGTCAACAACGCCGGCATCACCCGCGACAACGTGCTGATGCGGATGAAGGACGACCAGTTCGACTCGGTCATCGCCGTGAACCTGCGGGGAACGTTCCTGTTCACCCGGGCCGCTTCGCGGCCGATGATGAAGGGGCGCCGCGGGCGGATCATCAACATCGCGAGCGTGTCGGGGATGATGGGCAATCCCGGCCAGATCAACTATTCGGCCTCGAAGGCCGGCGTGATCGGGCTGACGCGAACCGCGTCGCGGGAGTTGGCCGGGCGCAACATCACCGTCAACGCGGTGGCCCCCGGCTTCATCGCCACCGAGATGGCCGCCAAGCTCGGCGACGAACTGCTCGAAGACGTCAAGAAGCGGACCCCCCTGGGCCGGCTGGGAGAGCCCCGCGACGTGGCCGACGCGGTTCTGTTCCTGGCCAGCGATGCGGCCGGCTTCATTACCGGCCACGTGTTGGTGGTCGACGGCGGGCTGACCGTCTGAAAGGGGGGGCGTGCGACGGAATTCCTGCCCACGCAAGTATAGACACGGGGCGGAAAAGTCGCTATTTTTGTTAGGCTACCAGCAAGGCGGGCGGGCTGCACCGTCGGGACGCTTTCTGGCGAGTAGGCGAATACGGTGTAACAACGGCGGGGCCGTGCCCCGTCACAAGAGGCGTGACAATTAGGAGGACCGGTACGGTGGCCTCAGTTGAAGAACGAGTGATTGATATCGTCGGTGAACAGTTGGGTGTCAGCAAGGACCAGATCAGCCGCGAAACCTCCTTCGTGAACGACCTGGGGGCCGACTCGCTCGATACGGTCGAGTTGGTGATGGAGCTCGAGGAAGAGTTCGACATCAACATCCCGGACGACGCGGCGGAGAAGATCCAAACGGTGGGGCAGGCTATCGACCACATCGAGGCCGCCGTCGCCGGCAACCGAGAAGACCAGGAATCCGACTAGCTTCCATGAAACGCCGCGTCGTCGTAACCGGGCTCGGTGCGGTCACTTCGCTCAGTTGCAGGGTGGAAGATCTGTGGACTCGCATCTGCAGCGGAGAGAGCGGGATCCGCCTCATCGAGCGATTTGATGCGTCTTTCTTCCGATCCCAGATCGGGGGGGAGATTTGCGATTGGTCGATGGACGGGTACATGGGCCCCAAAGAGGCCAAGAAGCTCGACCGCTTCGCGCAGTTCGCCATGGTGGCCGCCATCGACGCGGTCCGCGATTCGGGCATCGACTTCTCGAAGACCGACGTCTCCCGTTGCGGCGTCATTCTGGGATCGGGCGTCGGCGGGCTTCGCGAAATCGAAGTGCAGCACACCCGAATGATCGAACGAGGCCCCGCCAAGGTCTCGGCCTTCACGGTGCCCAAGATGATGTCGAACGCGGGCAGCGGGCAGGTCTCGATCCAGTTTGGCCTGACCGGGCCCAACACGGCCGTGGCCACGGCTTGCGCCAGCGCGTCGAACGCCGTGGCCGACGCGATGCGCACGATCCGCAACGACGCCGCCGACGTGATGATCACCGGTGGGAGCGAAGCCGCCGTGACTCCGCTGGGAATGGCCGCCTTCAGCGCGATGCGGGCCCTCTCCGAGCGAAACGACGAGCCCGCCCGCGCCAGCCGCCCCTTCGACGCCGATCGCGACGGCTTCGTCCTCAGCGAGGGCGCCGGCCTGGTCGTGCTCGAAGAGCTCGAACATGCCAAGGCACGCGGCGCCAGGATCTACGCCGAGATGCTCGGGTTCGGCGTGACGGCCGACGGCAGCCACATCACCCAGCCCGACAAGGACGGCGTCGGCGCGGCCCGCGCCATGGCCAATGCCCTCGAGGACGGCCAGATCGACCCCGCCGAGGTGGGCTACATCAACGCCCACGGCACGAGCACAATGCTGGGCGATCAGGCCGAGACCGCGGCCATCAAAACCGTCTTCAAAGACCACGCTCGCCAACTGAGCATATCGAGCACCAAGAGCCAACTCGGGCACTTGCTGGGAGCCAGCGGAGGGGTCGAGCTGGTGCTCACGATCCTGGCCCTGCGCGACGGTCGCATCCCCCCGACGATCAACCTCGACACCCCCGACCCGACCTGCGACCTCGACTACACCCCCAACGAGGCACGCGATCGGCGGATCGCGGTGGCCATGTCGAACAGCTTCGGGTTTGGCGGGCACAATGCCAGCCTGCTGGTGGGGCTCTTACGCAACGGCTCCTGAATGCCCGTGCGCGACCCCGCGACACGTCGGAGCGCCGGCGCGCTGCTCGATCGCTACCCGCGTTGCCGGGCCCACATGGCGAGGCGCTCGGGCAGTTGATCCGCGTGGGCGGTGCCCGTGGTCGCGAGCTGCTGGATGGTGATCGAGGCAACGAGGTTGCCGATCAGGGCGGCCTCGGGCAAAGCGGCGCCGGCGGCCAGGGCGAGCACGGCACCGGCGGTGGCGCTGTCGCCGGCTCCGGTCGGGTCATGGGGGCCGTCGACGCGAACGCCCGGCACGTGGGTGGGCTTGGGGTCACTGACCAACATGCCGTCGGGACCGCACGTGACCACGACGGGGGCCCCAGTCCGGTCGCGGAGGTGGCGAATCGACGCCTCGAGTTCCTCCCAGCCCACTTCGTCGCCCGGCGGAGGGTTGGGCCGCCCGACCGCCTCGAACTGGTTCGGCTTGACGATCACGTTGCGAAACGCGCGGATCCGCCGCCGGCTGTCGGCCCAGAAGACGACCCGGGAATGGCGCCGGGCTCGATCGGCCAGGGTTTCACGCACGGCGGTCCCGATCACGCCGCACTCGGCCTCGTCGACCTGGTCCAGGGCGATCACGGCGTCGATTTCGCCCAGCAACGAGTCGAGCGACTCGACGATCTTGCGTTGGGTGGCCGGGGAGGTGGGCGTGCGGTTCTTCGTGTCGTAGCGCGAGTGCTCGCCCGCGAGCGTCGGGTCGGTCGCGTCGCGGGGCTTGAGGTACGTGGGGGTCATGCGCGACGGATCGCCGTGCAGGTGCTCGGTCCGGCAGCCCAGGGCGCCGAGGTCGCTGCGCAGCTCGTACGACTCGCCGTCGTCGCCGGTCAGTCCGATCGCGTGCAGCCGCCCGGCCCCCAGGGCCGCCAGGTTCGCGACCACGGTGCCCGCCGCGCCGGGACTGTGGCGGATCGCGACGACTTGGTGGGCGGTCTTGCCCGTCTCGATGCTCGGCTCGGCCAGTCGGGGATCGACGTCGAGGTACTTGTCGAGAAAGAAATCGCCGACCACGGCGATGGCCAGCCGTCCGAACCGCTCGATCAATTCGCGGAGCCGGTCGGGCGTCATCCCGTCGAAGGTCGCGTGAGGCATCCGGCGATTCACTCCGTCTCGTCCCAGAGATAGGCCAACAGGGCCCGATAATCGCGGAAGTCGGGGATGACCAGATCGGCGCCGACGCCGAGGAGCCGATCGCGCTTCCAGGCGTCGGGCCGTCCGCTGCGCCGGGCTTCGTCGCTGGCCACGGCGACGGCGGTTCCGCCGACCGATTTGACGTTCTGGATCTCGACGTAGCCGTCGCCGAACCCGAGCAGGGCCGCGCCGTCGACCCGGTTTTCTTCGAGGATCCGCCGGATGACCATCGCCTTCGAGAAGCGCTTGTAGTCGTCGATCGCCCCGTAGATCCTCGAGCCGAAGTAGGCGTCGAGCCCGAGCAGGGCGGCCTCTTCGTGGACGTACCGCTCGTCGGTGCCGCTGGCCAGGTAGAGTTCGAGCCCCCGATCGCGCAGGGCTCTCAACAGGTCGAGCGAGCCGGGCACGAGCATGTCTTCGGGCGGGACCCGGCCCGACCGCAGGTCCTCGCGCCGTCCGGCGACCCGCTCCATGAGCCGGTCGTGGTACATCCGTTTGTACTCGGCCGGGTCGCGCGGCGCGCCGCCCCGCTTGGCGACCTCCTCGGCCAGGCGGATCATCTGGTAGATCGTCTGCTTCCCGTTGAGCTCCATGACGAACTCGAAGCACAGTGCGCGCAGCGCCTCGGGCGACTCGCCGGCGCCGGTGGCCTGGAGAATCTCGACCATCATGGGCACCATGACCTCGGGCCATCCCTCACGCACGAGGCTCAACGTGCCGTCGAAGTCGAAAAGCACGTGGCGCGGGGCGCATCGCCGCGGGGGTTCCCGCACGATTTCGATGCTCGAGCCGGGCAGGAACCGCGTGGCCCCGACCCGTTGGACCACGCGCCGGTAGTCGTCTTCGTAATAGTCCTGGCTCATTCGGCGGCGGGCTCGTCGCAGATTGCCACGGCGCGGATGGGCGACCCGTCGCGGCCTTTGAGGTTCAAGGGAAAGCCCACGAAGGTGAACCGCCGGGGCAGCTTGTCGAGGTTGGCGAGGCCCTCGACGAGGACGATCTCGACGCCCCGTTCCAGAAGCGCGTAATGGCAGGGGCGCCCGGCGATCTTGCTGGGCGTGGGCGTATCCATCCCGAGCAGGCCGATCCGCCGCTGGGCGATCCACTGGGCGGCTTCGAGGGTGAGCGAAGGCAGATCGGTGAAGTACTCGAGCCGGTCGAAGGCCCGATCCCAGCCGGTGCGGAAGATCACCCTCGCCCCGGGCTCGAAGGCGTCGGCATGGGGTTCGAACATCTCGGGCGGAATGGGCGTTTTCGGCTCCAGTGCCCCGCCCGGCGCCAGGTCGACCAGTCGGGCCGGGCCGAAGAAACGGTCCAGGGGAATCTGGTCGAGCGTCAGCCCGTCGGCGAAGAAGTGAAAGGGCGCGTCGAGGTGCGTGCCCTGGTGCGTGCCCATCGCGATCTCGGTCACGTTGACGCCGTGCGCTTTCATCGTGCGGAACGGGGTCACGCGGATTTCGGGATCGCCGGGGTAGCTGAGCTGGGCGTTCTCCAACGGATGCGACAGGTCGATGAAGCGGGGCATTCCAGCGGCTCCTGGATGAATTCGGCGCGTCCCGTCATGATAGGCGGGTCGCGAATCGGGCGGAAGGGGCGCGGGAAGCGTGCCGGCTCTGCGGCACGCTCTCGGGCCGACTACCGGTGCGGCCCGCGCGCCGGATCCCAGACGACCACGCCCATGTGGTATCGCGCGTGGCCCGCGATCTTGCTCGCGTAGTACGCGGTGAGCACGCGGCCGTCGTCGCGTTGGACGCTGCTGGGATACCCCCCGTCGCCCTCGAAATCGACGACGCGGATCGGTTCGCCCCAGGTCTGGCCCTCGTCGGCGCTGAAGCGGACTTCGACGCGGCGGTCGTCGGCCGTCCGGTTGCCCGACGAGAGCACCAGGCGCCCGTCGCGCAGGCGGAGCAAATGGCCGGGATGCTGGGCCGGGGCGGTCACGCGCGTGCGGTACTGCCAGGTGAGGCCGTCGTCGGTCGAGGCGTGCAGGTGCAGTCCGTTTTCGCGCGCCGCGGCCAGCCAATGGCCCTTCCCCAGATGGAGCATCGCCGTCTCGTTGCGGTATCCGTCGGCCTCGATCGGGACGGGCCGGCCCCAGGTCTTGCCGTCGTCGTCGCTTCGGTATACGAACACGCGATCGTTGCGGACTTTCGTCACGGCGTAGATCGCGACGCGCAAGGCCCCGTCGGCGCCGATCACCAAGTCGCCGAAGGGAATGCAGGCGCCGCCGCCCGGGGCCTCAGCGGGAAACGCCTCCTTGTCGACGCTCCAGGTGCGGCCGCCGTCGGACGAGCGGCAGACCCACGGCTCGAGGATGCCGGCCCGGAAGGGCGCGCCCGACTGGCCCAGGGCATACCGGTTCGACCAGCCCGAGGCGATCACCAGCAGGTCGCCGCTCGGGGCGAGCCCGGCGGCGACGTTCATGCGGTTCGTGTCGGGTTCGTGCACGGCGGGCGTACCCCGCTTGTGCCAGGTGCGGCCGCCGTCGTCGGTGGCCCAACACTCGACGTCGCCGGCCACCTGCCCGTGGCTGGGCTGGTTGAAGATCGTGGCCACGATCGACCCGTCCGGCAGCACCGTGAGGTTGGGCCAGGCGCACACGCCGTCGACCGCGACCGTTGCCTCGGCCTTTCGGCCGTCGCGCGTCAGCACGTAGCGGGGGCCGGCCGCGGCCAGAAAGTCGTTCTCGAAATTGCGGCGGTCGACGTGGTCGGGCAGCTTCTTGCCCGTGTCTTCGTTCTGCACCCACATGTGACGGTGGCTGAACCAGGCCCCGTTGTTCGTGCCGTCGGCGCGGACGATCGGGGGCAACTCGCCCGGATCACCGCGCTTGCCGCGAAGCAGCTCGCGCGACCAGCCCGTTTCGATGCCGCTCCACAGGTGGGCCGAGTAACGATCGCCGTTCGAGAAGACCACGTCGTCGCGCCCGTCGTCGTCGAGGTCGACGAACCGCAGCCCGGCGTCGCGCCCCTGGGCGTCGACGATCGCCGTGCCCTCGGGAAGCGCAAAGGGCAGACGCCTCCACCGGCGCCCGTCGGCGTCCCAGCGAAAGACGCCTTGCTGGCTTTCGTTCCCCACGATCAGCTCGCACCGCCCGTCGCGGTCGAGGTCGCGCAGGCGCGCGCCCCGGTCGCGCCCCGCTTGTGCGGTGAAGACGGGCTCGTCGAGTTCCAGGCCGTCGAGCCCCTGGCGATCGCTCGTCCACTGTTTGCCGTCGAAGTGCCACACGCCCGACGCCGCGTCGCTTCGCGCGACGATGCTTGCCCGTCCATCGTCGCGCAGCACGCCGAATCGCACGCCCCCGTCGAGGCGATTGCCGTTTTTGTCGACGGTCACGATGGCGGCCGGGAAATCGCCGGCGTGCCACGCCTTTTGCTCGGGCGACCAGATTCGGGTCTGGCGGATCGACTCGTTGCCCACGACCACGTCGATGTATCCGTCGCCGTCGAGGTCGGCCAGGCGCACGCCGTTATCTTGCCCGTTGTCGGCCCGGAGCGACGTTCCGCCGAGCAGGTGCTCGTCGATTCGGTCGCGGACCTCGCGGAAGCTGAGGAACTTCACCTTGTTGCCGTACTTGGTGTGGGCGTAGTCGATCATCTCGACGACCTGATCATTGGCGATCCAGCCGTGGGCGTGGAAGCAGAGCGAGAAGATGCCCTGCTTGACGACCGTCGCGTCGACCGCCGCCTTCAGGTCGCGCACCGTCGTGGGGCTGCACTTGCCGTTCAGGTGTTGGGCGTCCCAGTCGCTGGGCATCAAGGCCGGAACTTCCCAGCACAGGCGCCCGATCACGTAGGGATAAGGGTAGTTTTCGACCAGGTTGACCATGAGGCGATCGACCGGCACGTACTTGCGGAACCGCTCCCGGCCCTCTTCGTCGAAGGCGATCTCCACCGGCAGTGCCGGGTCGTCGGCGCTGAACACGTGGAACACCGACGAATCGACCGCCAGGAACCGGCCTTGCGGCGTGGTCTTGTTGAAGATCTCGGCGAAGAACCGGGGGCTGACCGAATTCATCGAGTCGCAGCACGGCATGCGATAGGCCACGGGCCGCGCGCCGGGGACGGCCGACACCGCGTCGACGCAGCGGTCGAAGGCGCCCTTGGCCGTGGCCAGGTCGCCCCCGGCCAGGCAGGGGCAGGGATGCACGTCGGTGTGGGTTTCGAGATTGGCGCCCTCGGCGAGCCACCTGGCCACGATCGGGCTGTCGGGCTCGATGGCGTTGGTCATGAGGCTCATGCCGGCCCGGCCGTCGATCTGCTTGAGCCGCTCGAAGATCGGGCGGAGGAACTTTTCGTGAACCTCGGCCTTGCGCAGGTCGTCGATGGCCAGCACGATCACCGCCTCGACCCCGGGCTCGCCGATCCACTGGGGCGTGGTCAGCCGGGCCGTCTCGATGCCGACCCAGTAGGGGTTGCTGGCTTCGTCGAGATGAGTCAGACGATTGCCGGCGTCGGCGGCGCCGATCCCGACCAACGAGGCGATTGCGAACACAAGCGCGGCGGCGCGTGCCGTCATGGTGTTATCCCTTCGATAGATCGCGTGACTTGACAAACGGCCCGAAGCCTCCCCGATCGCGGGGTGCCCGGAAAACCGGAACGACATCGGTCTCCCGGCATGTGACCCTATCATAGGCCATCTTCCGGGCGCCGCACAACCAAGCGGAGGGGCGGGCGGATGCCGGGCTGCCGGTCGGGCCGTGTGGCTCGACGCGGCGTCGACGGCCGGCGCATCGGGGCGACGATCGAGACCGACCAGAAGCACACCAGCGAGCGAGCCGGGAGGGGGATCGACGCGGGCCGCCTTTTCTGGCCGGCGGACCCGGATGACCCAGGGCGCGAGGCGATTCCAGGCGGTCGGGGCCCCTTCGTTGACCGGTATGGCAACGGATTCCTAGAATAGGCTAAGATTCGGTCGCGGGAGCGGGCCGCGTTTGGCGCGGCCGGTTTCCCTCGCTGCCCCCTAGCTGAGGAGATCCTGCTCATGACGCGGCGCCATCCGGACGACTCCGGCGGGAAACAGGCCGGGCAACTCAGCCGGCGCGAGGTGTTGGCCTACTCGGCCATGTTCGGATCGGCCTTCGTGGCCGCCCAGGGGTTGGCCGCCGAGGGCGGCGAGCCGGCCGCCCAAGTCCGGCCGGCCCGCGCCGCGGCCAAGCAATACGACATGAAGAAGTCGATCAATCTTTGGGCGCTGCCCTATCCGGCGAAGATGTCGCTCAAGGAGTGCTTCGAGACCTGCAAGCGGGCGGGGTTTGAAGGCGTCGAGGTCAACTACGCCCTCGACGGCGACCTCACGCCCGAGACGAGCGACGCCGACGTCAAGGCCGTCGGCAAGATGGCCCGCGATCTCGGCATCGAGATCAGCGGCGTGTGCTCGTTCCTCTTCTGGCCCTATTCGCTCACCCACGAGGACCCCGAGCGCCGCAAGCGGGGCATGGAACTGGCCGCCGACATGATCCGCACGGCCGCTCTGCTGGGCACCGAGAACCTGCTGGTCGTCGCGGGGGCAACCTACGTTCCCTGGTTGGAGGACGAGCCCCCCGTCGCCCATGAGGTCTGCGCGCGGCGGGCCCACGAGGCGATCGCGCGACTGATCCCGGCGGCCGAGAAGGCCGGCGTGTATCTGAACGTCGAGAACATCTTCGTCAACGGATACCTGCACAGCCCCCAGGAAATGGTCCGCTTCGTCGACAGCTTCGATTCCGATCGGGTCCGCGTGCACTTCGACACGGGCAACATCATGCTGTACCACTTCCCCGAGCACTGGATTCCCATGCTCGGCAAGCGGATTCAGAACGTCCACGTGAAGGAGTACTCGAAGCGGGTGCACGAGTTCAATTTGCACACGTTCCGCCCCCTGTTGGACGGGACCACCGACTGGCCCGCCGTGCTCGACGCCCTCGAGGGCGTGGGCTACCGAAGCTGGCTGACGTTCGAGTACTTCAATCCCTATCCCCACTGGCCCGAGACCCTGGTCGATCACACGTCCGACGCCTTGGATCGGATGTTGGGGCGCAAGGCGTGAGTTCGAACAGCTTCCAGCCCTTCCTTTCTTCTTTTGCATCGCGTAACGGAGCAACCGGATGGATCCCATCGCGGGTAAGAGGCATCGGGCCCGAACGTTCGTGTTTCTCATGACGCTCGGGCTGGCCGTGCCCGGCAGGGCACTTGCCGGGCAATCGGCCGAATCGTTTCCCCAGGTGGTCGCGGTCGAGAAGACCTACGACGGCCGGCCGTTCGAGTACCGGATCGAGTCGCGCGCGCAGCGGTCGGGCTACAGCGTCTACGCGCTGACCTATCCGTCGCCCGTCGTGACCGAAGTGCCCCAGAACAACACGGTCCCGGCCGAGTACTATCTGCCCGACGGGATCGCTCCGGGCGATCCCAAGCGGCCGGCGGTCATCTCGATGCACATCCTCGACGGCGACTTCGTGCTGGCGCGCATGGCGTGCTCGATGCTCGCCTCGCATGGGATCCCGTCGCTCATGTTCAAGCTGCCCTACTACGGCGAGCGGGGATTTCCCGAGGGGCCCGAGGCCATGGCCGATAACCCCGAGCTGTTCGTGGGCGCCATGTCGCAGGGGCTCGAGGACGTCCGGCGGACCATCGACGTGCTCGCCTCGCGGCCCGAGATCGATCGTGAGCGGATCGGCATCACGGGCATCAGCCTGGGCGGGATCGTGGCCGGGGCCGCGTCGGGGCGCGACGAGCGCCTGTGGCGGGCCATGTTGATCCTCGCCGGCGGCGACCTGCGCACGATCATCCACCACGCCCGCGAAACCCGCGACCTCAGCCGGGCGATCGGGCGCCTTTCGGCCGACGAGCAGGCGAGAATCCACGCGGCCGTCGACGAGGCCGATCCGCTGCGCCACGCCGAGAGGGTCCGCGCCCGGGCGGCGGCGGGGCGCGTGCTGATGGTCAACGCCGGAAGCGACGAGGTCATCCCCCGAAGCTGCACCGACCAGCTCGCCTCGGCGTTGGGCCTCGGCGACCGCGTCGTGTGGCTCGACGGGCTGGGGCACTACACGGCTATGGCAGAATTGCCCCGGGTGCTGCAAACCATGGTCGATTTCTTCGGCGAAGACCTGCCGGCCGGCGCGACGACCGCTCCCCCGGTCGCCCGAAAGCCGGCGCCGGTCGAGATCCTCGCGTCGCTGTTGCACCAGGCGTCGACGATCCTGATCGCCGAGCCCGACGAAGGGCGCTGCCACTTCGCCGATCTGGCCGTGTCGGTCGAGCCCGAGGGCGAGAAGACGATCGAGGCGCGGCTCAAGCTGATCCGCGGGTCGAAGGGCCGTTTCCGGATCGAGTGCGATCTGCCCTGGACGGGCGACGTGGCCCTGGGCCAGGGCGCGTGGCCCTGGATGTGTTCGGGTAGCACCCGGGTCTTTCGAGGGGCCCTTGCCGACGGGGCGACGGCCGCCGATCCCTTGAGCTTCGTGCGGCCCGAACACGTGATGCGTCTGCGCATGGTCGCCGGGGCCGCTGCGGGGGTTGCCGTGGCCCCGCACATCCTGAACCAGTGGATCGCCGTCGCCGAGGCTGCGTCCGAGGGCGCGCCCCCGATGTTGCGGATCGCCGTCCAGGAGGGCGAGGCATTCCGCGACCGCGCCGAATTGTCGCTGCGCGACGACTTGAAGACGCCCGAGCGGCTGACCTTCGACGCCGGCAACGTGAAGGGGACGATCGACGTGCGCGGCTGGCAGACGAACACCGTGGCCCACGACGCCATGTTCGCTCCACCCGCCGAGGTGCCCGTCCAGGAGGTCGACGCGGCCGATCTCTATCGAATGTTCGCCGCCATGTTCAACTTCGCCATGGAGAGCGCTCGATGACTGCACGCATTCCGCGACTCGATCCCGCGGCACGGAAGGGATGGACCGGCTTCGTGCTGGCGATGGCCCTGCTGGTCGGCTCGGCACGCGCCCAGGGGCCGATCGAGCTGGTCGCCAAGGATCCCGCCGGGCACGGCTTGGTGTGCCGAAGCCAGGGCAAGACGATCCTCATGGTCGCGGGAACGCCCGAGCAGATGGGCGCCGCCCAGGGCACGCTGCTGCGCGAGCCGGCGCGAACGCTGACCGAGCGCGTGCTGTACCTGGTGGGCGGGGCCGACAGCATCCAGGGCGGCGTCTGGTTCTTCGACCGCATGGCCGAGATCGAGCGGAGAACGTTGCCCCACACGCCCCGGCGATTCCTCGACGAATGCGACGCCCTGGCCGCGGCGGCCGGCGTCTCGCGGCGCGACGGGCGCTACGCCAACCTGTTCCCCGAGCGGTTCCACTGCAGCGGCGTGGCCGTTCGCGGAGCCGCCAGCGCCGACGGGCGCGTGATCCACGCCCGCGTGCTCGACTACATGCGCGACATCCGCCTGCAAGACGCCGCCATCGTGGCCGTCTTCATGCCCGAGGGGCGAAACGCCTGGATGAGCCTGGGCTACGCGGGTTTCGTGGGCACGGTCACCGCGATGAACGAAAAGGGCCTGGCCGTCGGCGAGATGGGCGGCCGAGGCGAAGGCGACTGGGACGGCGTTCCCATGAGCTACCTGCTTCGCGACGTGATGGAGCGGGCGTCGACCGTCGACGAAGGGCTCGAAATCCTTCGCGCCTCGCCGCGCACGTGCGAATACTACTACGTGCTCAGCGACAGGTCGCGGGCCATGGCGGGCGTGCACGCCGACGCGCGGCAGATGACCGTGCTCGAGCCCGGCGCGCAGCATCCGCAGCTTCCCTTGGTGCCCGCCGACACCGTGCTGATCTCCGGCCCGGGCCGGGCCGAGGCGCTCAGCGAGCGGCTGCAACAGCATTACGGTAAGATCGACGTGGCCACGATGATCGACATCATCAAGCGTCCCGTGGCGATGAGCTCGAATCTGCACAACGCGATCTTTGCCCCCGAGACGCTCGACATGTGGTGCGCCGACGCGGGGCGCGACACCGTGGCGTGCGACGAGCCCTACGCCCACTGCAACCTGGCCGACCTGATCGCCTACTACCGCGCGCAGATGGGCCCGCCGGCAATCGGTGGGAAGTGACGTCGAGTGCCCGCTTGTCGCGACGATCGATCCGCGCGTGATCGCGGCGAAAACCGGTGCCCAGACCGATGCAACCCGAACCCGGACCGCAAACCGATTCCGAGAGCCCCTACTTGCTCCGCCGGGCCGATCAGGCCGGGGTGGCGGTGCTGCTTGCAGCGGGCCTGGCGTCGATGCTCGGCTGGTGGATTGTCCAAGGGGGCTGCCGGCGGCGGCTCGTCGAGCTCGAACGGGCCGAGCCTCAAACGGCCGAGTTCCAGGTCGATCTCAACGAGGCCGACTGGCCCGAGTTGGTTCAGCTTCCCGGCATCGGCGAGACACTCGCCCGCCGGATCGTCGATTCCCGCCGGCGCGAGGGGCCGTTCGTCGATCACGACGACCTCCAGCGGGTTCGGGGGATCGGCCCGAAGACGCTCGACCGCGTCCGGGGCTATCTGCGCCCCATGCCCGAGCGCGCGACGATCGCCGCCGACGGATCCACCGGCGGCGATGCCTCGTAAGGGGCCGCCGGGAAATAGGTTACCGGTTGGGAACGACGATCGTTGGCAGTGGAGCGGTCGGCCCGCGGAATGATGGAATGGAGGAATGATGGAATGTTGCAGAAAACCAGGATGGCCACGAAGGCGAAGCACCGTGCCGCCCCCATACTCCATTCTTCCACCATTCCAGCGTTCCGACGGAAACCGCCAACCTGGTTTCCGGCTGCCCCTCAACGCGACTGCCCCGCTCGGGTCGAAGCGCTTACAATGAGGTTTTCGATTCCCGAGGCGCTTCGTCCGGGACTGTCTTCTGCCGAAAGCTTTCCGCCTTGTTTCAACTCGTCAGCGATTTCGAGCCCGCCGGCGACCAGCCCCAGGCCATCGAGGCCCTCACGCGGGGACTGCGCGAGGGGCACAAGCACCAGGTGCTCATGGGCGTCACGGGGTCGGGCAAGACGTTCACCATGGCGAACGTCATCCGCGACGCGGGCCGCCCCACCCTGGTCATGTCGCACAACAAGACGCTGGCCGCCCAGCTTTACAGCGAGTTCAAGGAGTTCTTTCCGCACAACGCGGTGCACTACTTCGTCAGCTACTACGACTACTACCAGCCCGAGGCGTACATTCCGCAGCGCGACATCTACATCGAGAAAGACGCCTCGATCAACGAGGAGATCGACCGGCTGCGCCTGGCGGCGACCAGCGCCCTGGTCTCGCGGCGCGACGTGGTCATCGTGGCCAGCGTGTCGTGCATCTACGGCCTGGGCTCGCCCAAGGACTATCAAGAGATGATGGTCGGGCTGCGCGTGGGGCAGGTGGCCGACCGCGACGAGATGCTCGCCCGGCTGGTCGACATCCAGTACGAGCGGAACGACGTGCAGTTCGCGCCGGGCAAGTTTCGCGTGCGCGGCGATTGCGTCGAGGTGTTTCCCTCGTACGAGCAGTTCGCGCTGCGCGTCGAGTTCTGGGGCGACGAGGTCGAGCAGCTTTCGATGATCCACCCCACCTCGGGCGAGGTGCTCCAGCGCCAGGAGGAGTTGTACATCTATCCGGCCAAGCATTTCGTGCTGCCCGACGAGCGGATCGCCGCCGCGCTGGAAGAGATCCGCGAGGAGCTCGAGCAGCGGCTCGAGCAGTTCCGCCGCGAGGGCAAGCTGCTCGAGGCCCAGCGGCTCAGCGCGCGCACGCGATTCGACATGGAGATGCTGCAAGAGATGGGGTACTGCCCGGGCATCGAGAACTACAGCCGGCCCCTGTCGGGCCGGCCGCCCGGCTCGGCCCCCGACACCCTGTTCAGCTTCTTTCCCGACGATTTTCTGCTGTTCGTCGACGAGTCGCACGTGACCGTGCCGCAGATCCGCGGCATGTACCACGGCGACCACAACCGCAAGATGACGCTCGTCGAGCACGGCTTCCGCCTGCCCTGCGCCCTCGACAACCGCCCCCTGAAGTTCGACGAGTGGGAGAAGAAGATCAACCAGGTCGTCTACGTCTCGGCCACCCCGGGACCGTACGAGCTGGAAAAGACCGGCGGCCGGGTCGTCGAACAGGTGATTCGGCCCACCGGCCTCCTCGACCCGCAAATCGAGATCGTCCCCGCCCGGGGCCAGGTGCCCCACCTGCTCGACCAGATTCGCAAGCGGGCGGGCGCGGGCGAGCGCGTGCTCGTCACCACGCTGACCAAACGCCTGGCCGAAGACCTCTCCGACTACTTCAGCAAGCAGGACGTCCGCTGCAAATGGCTCCACAGCGAGCTCGACGCGTTCGAGCGGGTCGAGCTGCTGCGCGATCTGCGCCAGGGCCATTTCGACGTGCTCGTCGGGGTTAACCTGCTGCGCGAGGGCCTCGATCTGCCCGAGGTCTCGCTCGTGGCCATTCTCGACGCCGACAAAGAGGGCTTCCTGCGCAGCGAGACCTCGTTGATGCAGACGATCGGGCGCTCGGCCCGCAACGTCAACGCCACGGTGATCCTCTATGCCGACAAGGTGACCGACTCGATGCAGCGGGCGGTCGAAGAGACCCGGCGGCGCCGCAAGATGCAGGAGGAGTACAACCGCGAGCACGGCATCACGCCCGAGACGATCCGCAAGAGCATCCGGGCGGGCATCGAGGCCTCGGCGGCGGCCCACGCGCGCTCGAACGCGGCCGTCGGGCGAACCGACGAGGCTCAGTACGTTACCGAAGAGTACCTCGACGAGCTGGAAGCCGAGATGCTCGTCGCCGCCGAGGCGCTGGAGTTCGAGCGGGCCGCGGCGCTGCGCGATCGCATCCAGCAGATGCGGGCCCAGATAGGCAACCGGGCCGACCAGATCGAGATCGAGCACGCCACCCGGGCCAACCGCGGTCGCCGCAAGGGTCGCCGCCGCGGGCGCACGCGCGTTCCCAAGCCCGAAAAGCCGTAACGGCGGCTCGGTTGTGGGGTTGGATGCACCTAAGCAGGGAACGCTACCCCCAATGCGGGTGCATCGCATCGGCTTGGCGCGGCGGGTCGGCCCGATTTCGAGTCGGAGATTCGGAAGAACCGGCAACGAAGTGGCGGAGAAAACCCGAGCGGAGCACCATGCTTGCTTGGAGGTCTGTGCGGATTCGATTACGATGGAAGTAGGTCCGTGGCGCGGGCGTACCCGCGCCGCACGGCGGTTGTATCTCGCGGGGGGACGATCGCACTGGGAGGAAGAACAATGCGTACGGGTCTTCTCACGGCGGTAGCCTTGCTTCTGTTGGCCGTCCACCACCCGGCCGAGGCGCAGCAGCGCAGCAGGAACACCCCCACGACCGGCAGGACGACCACCGGCACCGGCGTGAGGACGGCTGCCACGGGCACCACGGCCAGGGGCGCCGGCTCGCAGAATCTGCTCCCGTCGACCCAGCGGCAGACGGTGGGCCCCACCGTCGACGACGTCCGCGGCATGATGGGCGCGATGGGGGCCGACCTCGGCAGTCAGCAGGCCAACTGGGGCACGACGACGCAAAACCGACGGGTTGGGGCCCAGCAGGGCCAAGTCAACACGGGCAGGCGCGCCGCCAACCAGACCGGGGTGCGAACCAGTCTGCGATTGGGGTTTACCCCACTCCCGCCGACCCCGGCGAGGGTCGGCTCCTCGCTGGCTTCGCGTCTGGAAAATCTACCCCATATCCAGAACCGTTCGTCCATGGAGGTGACCATCGAAGAGGGAACGGCCGTTCTCCGCGGCCAGGTCGCCACCGAGCACGATCGCATGTTGGCGGGGCGCCTCGCCATGCTCGAGCCGGGAATTCGACAGGTCCGCAACGAGTTGACGATCGCCCCGGCCGACGACGCGACGTCGGCGCCTTAGGAGTCTTGCGCTGCAGCCTCTACGCGCCGTGCGCGCATGTTGTGGAGTGATGGAGTGATGGGACCCGCCCGTGCCGAATCCCATGATTCCAACACTCCATCATTCCCAGCGTTCCATCATGGCCTATCCCCTGCTCGGTTGCGGCCACAGGCGGCGTTATGGGCTTCGGTCGTAACTTCCGCGCGCGTGTCGTGGGGCACGTTTCCAACGTGCGCCACACGAGCACCGGCCCCATCTTTGCGCCGCGCCGCCGACCCGATTGACTTGCCGCTCGAAATCATCTATAGGTACGGTTTCGCGGCGCGCGTCGAGGGAGTGTGCGGGTCGATCCAGGGAGGCTGCTGCCAGTGAAGATTCTCGTCACCGGGGGGGCCGGGTACATCGGCAGCGTCGTGGTCGAGGTGCTTGCCGAGGCGGGCCACGACGTGGTCGCGTTCGACGATCTCTCCCAAGGGCACCGGGGGGCCGTGCATCCGAAGGCCGACCTCGTGGTGGGCGACCTGGCCGACCGGGCCGCGGTCGACGCCGCCTTCGAGCGGCATCGGCCCGACGCGGTGATGCACTTCGCCTCGAAGACCTCGGTCGGCGAGTCGATGGAGAAGCCGTTTCTTTACCTCGGCGACAATGTGCGCAACGGCCTGAACCTTCTGGAGAGCATGGTCGCGCACGGCGTGCGTCGCTTCATCTTATCGTCGACCGCCAACCTGTTCGATCGCCCGGCGAGAGTGCCCATCGACGAGAGCGAGCGCATTGTGCCCGGCAGCCCCTACGGCGAATCGAAGCACGTGCTCGAGCGGGTGCTGGCCTGGCTCGACCGGCTGTGCGAGGTGCGGTACGCCGCCTTGCGCTATTTCAACGCGGCCGGGGCCACCGAGCGCCGCGGCGAGGATCACCGGCCCGAGTGCCACCTGATCCCCATCGTCCTCGAGGTGGCCCTGGGCAAGCGCGACCAGGTCACGATCTTCGGCGACGATTATCCCACGCGCGACGGCACGTGCGTGCGCGACTACGTGCACGTCGCCGACCTCGCCCAGGCCCATATCCTGGCCCTCGAAAAGCTTGACGCGGGAAGCCGGGTCTACAACCTGGGAAACGGGCGCGGCTTTACCGTGAAGGAAGTGATCGACGCGGCGCGGGCAATTACGGGCCACGCGATCGCCGCCGCGGTCGGCCCCCGGCGCCCCGGCGACCCCGCCGAACTCGTCGCGGGCAGTCAGCGGATCCGCCGGGAGCTGGGCTGGGAGCCCCGATTCGCCGACCTGCGCGCGATCGTCGAATCGGCTTGGCGGTGGCACAAAAGCCATCCCTCCGGCTACAATGACGGACCGCCTGGACGCAACCGTTTGGGCAATCTCGCCGAGTGGAAAGGACCGGAAGCATGAACCGACGCGTTCCCGTGGGATCGGCCTGGGCCGCCTGGGCCTTGCTGCTCGTCGGCCCGCTTGCCGACGCCCTCGCCGCCGAGCAGGGTTTGACGCGAAGCCCCTTCGGCAAGACGGCCGAGGGCACGGCCGTCGACCTGTACACCCTGTCGAATTCGCAGGGCATGGAGGTCGCCATCACGAATTACGGCGGGATCGTCGTCTCGCTAACGGCCCCCGACCGCCACGGCGCGTTCGCCGACATCGTGCTCGGCTACGAAACCCTCGACGAGTACCTGGCGGGCAGCCCCTACTTCGGCGCCATCGTGGGGCGGTACGGGAACCGGATCGCCCGCGGCAAGTTCACGCTCGACGGCAAAGAGTTTACCCTTGCCCGAAACGACGGCGAGAACCACTTGCACGGCGGTCTTCGAGGGTTCGACAAGGTCGTCTGGAAGGCGAGGGGAATCCTGGGCGACAAGGGGCCCGGGCTGGTGCTCGAGTACCTCAGCCGCGACGGCGAGGAGGGCTACCCCGGCAATCTCGCCGTGACGGTCACGTACATCCTCACCGACGAGAACGAGCTGCGCATCCACTACCGTGCGACCACCGACAAGCCCACCCCGGTGAATCTGACGAACCATTCGTACTTCAACCTGGCCGGCCAGGGCCGCGGCGACATTCTGGGACACGTGTTGAGGATCGACGCCGACCGGTTCACCCCCGTCGACGCCAGGCTGATCCCCACCGGCGAGCTGCGGTCTGTGGGGAACACGCCCCTGGATTTCCGGCAGGCGACGCCGATCGGCGCCCGGGTCGACGCCGACGACGAGCAATTGCGTTTCGGGGGCGGGTACGACCACAACTGGGTGCTCAACAAGCCGGCGGGCGAGCTCGGGCCGGCCGCCCGCGTCGAGGAGCCGAAGAGCGGGCGCGTGATGGAGGTCCTGACGACCGAGCCGGGCCTCCAGTTCTACTGCGGCAACTTCCTCGATGGGAGCAACGTGGGCAAAGGCGGCAAGGCGTATGAACACCGGTACGGCTTCTGCCTGGAAACGCAGCACTTTCCCGATTCTCCCAACAAGGCCCATTTCCCGTCGTGCATTCTCCGTCCCGGCGCGGAGTATTCGAGCACGACGATCTACCGGTTTTCGACCCGGTAGCGCGGGCCGGTTTGTGCCGGGGATGCCTCGTCTCGATTTTCTGCAAATCCCGAATTGACTTTTCCGGTGCCCCTGATACAACAGGGGCAAGGGCTGAAACTCATCAACGCGGCAGGAGCCCGCCATTATGGTCACGATTTCTCGCGGTAAGAACGAAGCGATCGTCATCAACGACAGCGTCATCGTCACCGTGATCGAGATAACGGAAGATCAGGTACGCCTCGCCATCGAGCATCCCGACGACACGGCCGTCCGCCGAGGCGAGACCCTTGCCGCGCTGGAGCGAAGCGCGTGCGAAAACTCGGATTGCTGGGGGCATTGACGGCCGAGCCCATACCGCGGATCCTTGCGTCGCGGGCTCCTCGCGAAATGGGCCCGGGGTCATCGTGCGCCCCGCCGCGGTGCCGCTTGGCGCGCTTGCGGCGTCGGCCGCGGCAGGTCCTCGCCGATTCCGGCGCCCGCGCCGTTGACGCGGTTCGATCGGCGCGCATACTGGTCGTAGATCGTGTGTGTCCAGCCGCCTCTTGCCACCGGGATTGCGCCATGGGTTCGCTTGCCGCTCGCCGCCGTTTCCTGCAGACCACCGGGCTCGCGCTGGCCGCCGTCGTGCCGGCGGCATGGGGCCGACCTCGTTCGGCCCATGCCGAAGAATCGCCAAAGCGATACCAGAAGGCCCTGGGCTACACGATGATCGGCGAAGACCTGCCGGTCGAAGACAAGCTGCGCCTGGTCAAGGACGTCGGGTTCGAGGGCGTCGAGGTGCCCACGCAATTGCTCAAGCGCAAGACCCCCGAGCCGAAGGTGCTCGCCCGGGCGAGCGAAAAGGTGGGGGTCCGCGTGCACGGCGTGGTCAACTCGAGCCATCCCGACCTCAAGGCGGCGATCGACGAGGCGGTCCTCTACGGCGCGACCTCCGTGCTGCACGTCGTGCCCACCGATCCCGACCGACCCTTCCTGGAGAACTACCGGCAGACGCAGGAGACGATCCGCCGGGCGATCGCCCACGCCGAGGATAAGGGCGTTCACATCATGATCGAAAACGTCTGGGCCACGTTCCTCATCGAGCCGCTCACGATGGCGCGGTACATCGACGAGCTCGACAGCCCCTACGTTCAGGCCTATTTCGACGTGGGCAACGTGGTCCGCTGGGGCTGGCCCCAGCACTGGATCGAAGTGCTGGGAAAGCGGATCGGCAAGATCCACGTCAAAGAGTACAACCTCAAGGCCGCGATGAACGAGGGCATGGCCAAGGGCTTCGCCTTTCCCATGGGCCGGGGCAGCATCGACTGGGCCCGGGTCCGCCGCGAACTCGAAGCGGTCGGCTATCGAGGCTGGGCAACCGCCGAGGTCGCCGGCGGCGACCGCCAACGCCTGGCCCAAATCTCCCAGGAGATGGACGAGGTGCTCGGGCTGCCGGCGACGATCGAACCGGCCCCCTGAGGGCGCACGGCGCTTTCGCGCGGCCGCCCCGGGAAAGCGAGAACATCCTACCCATCCCAATCGTCGTCGAGAATCGACCGGCTCGGCTTGGCGCGTTCGCGCGGGGCAACCGGTTCGGCCCGCGAAACGGGCGGCTTGTCGACGCGGTCGGGCGGCGCGGGTTCCGGCGCGGGAGCGCGACGCCGCACGGGCTCGTCGTCCGCAGCATGCTCTTCGGCCTCCGCCGCGTCGTGCCGCGCGACGGCCTCGGTGCAGTACCACCCGACGCGCCCCAGAAGACGAAAGTAGATCATGCACGCCCAGGGTAGCACAAGGGCCATGGGAAGGAGGCCCCAAAGACCGACCAGCGCGAAGGCAAGCCACGCGAAAACGAAGAACGCGACCAGCAGCACGCCCGTTTGAACGTAGAACAGACCCCACGCCCAGGGAACCGAGAACAGGCTGCCGAGTATCACGAACGAGACCGGCTTCAGCGGCGAGCCCGTCTCGATCGTCGAGAGCAGCACGACGGGAAAGAACGAGAACATGCTGACGAGCACGGCCGGCGCGACGGGCAGGCCGATCATGGCCGTGAACTGCAGCACGAGGATGCCCGGGATCGGACTGATCAGCAAGCTGCTCGCAAAGTCGAGGCAGTCGAACAGCCAGTCGACGAACGTCGATTCGGGCCAGTTCTCGATCTGATCGTTCCCGGCCGCGGTGTCCTCGATGACGGCCCGGAATCGCGAGCAGGCAACCACCCACCAGACCGTCACGAAGACCGCGCAGCCCGCGAAAATGATCGCGGCCGCGTCGCCCGGGATCCGCTCCCAGAACGAATCCGGTGGAGGCGCGACCAGCAACAGCCCCACCACGACCAGCGGTAAAAGTGCAATCAACCCAAGCGTCAGCCCCAGCAACCTTGGCCAGGTCTCCGAGTAGAAGGGGAAGTTCCACACCCCCGACACCAGGGGCCACTCGGGCAGGGCGGGGTGCCCGGGGGCGACTTCCGACGGCTGGGCCGCGCCGGGCTTCGCTTTGGGCGGAAGGCGCACCTGTCGCGTGTCGACCGGGACCTCGCCGCGCTTGCGTTCGACGGCCTGCCCCACCCCGTAGTCGCCGATGGGTCGCTCGGTGGGGCCGTATTGCGGCCGCGCTTGTTCGAGCGTCGGGACGACGGTGCCCGCCCCGCAGTCGGGGCAGATGATCCGCTGGCCCACCTGGTCGAGCGCGGCGTACATCCGCGTGTGGCAGAGGTAGCAGACGACGGGGATTTCGACCTCTTCGGGCTTGGGCGCAGCGGGAACGGGCGCGCGAGACGGCGACCCGCCCGCGGCGCCGGGCTCGGCCGGCTTTTTCGGCTCCTCGCGGAGGGCGTAGTCATCGGTCACGGAATGGACCGGTTTCGCGACGCGTTCGGGCGGCGGCGGCACGCGAACCGGCGTGTAACAGTCGGGACACAGCAGCTCGCGGCCCACCTGGTCGAGCGTCCCGTACATCAGCGTATTGCACACGGGGCAGTAAACCGGGATGTTCGCCTCCTCGGCCTCGCGGGGCGGCGCCGGGCCCTCGTGAATCACGTACTCGTCGATCCCAAAGTCGGGCAGGACCTTGGGGTGCAGCTCGCGCGCCGGGGCCACGGGCACCAGGGTCCCGCAATCGGGGCATTCGAGCGTCTGGCCGATCAGGTCCTCGGTGGCGTAGATCTGGGTGCGGCAGACGGGACACTCCAGCCGAATCGTGAGGTCGTCGACCTCGGGAATCGGGGCATCCCCCGACCGAATCGTGTACTCTTCGGGCCGAACGGCCAGCCGGGCCGCTTGCTCGGCGTCGGGAACCGTGAACTTGAACTGGCAGCGTGGGCACCTCCGCTCGCTCCCGGCTTGCGAGGGCCTGGCCTTGAGCCTCGCCATGCAGCGGGGACACCCGAACCGCAGATAAGAAGAATCCCGAGGATGAGCCATGGCGAACCTCTTCCCGTTGTTTCGGCCGCCGAGCGAGATTCTTGCCGGTATTCCGAATCGAGCCGCGAGGACGAGCACACGGCGCGCCCGCCCCGCGCGCCGTGCCAGCCCCGATTATTGACCATCCTGCACGCTCGGACAAGCAAACCGTGCCGGCGCCGGGACTTCGGCCGCGGAAACCCATCGCCGCCCGATCGCCCGCGGCAACAACTTGGAGAATCGCTGCTAAATCTCCATCGCGGCCGAATACTCGATCCACAGATCCGTGCCTGCCTCCCCGAGGGGGTTGCAGAACTGGTACACCAATTCTCGCAGGCGCTCCCAATCGCTGGCCTCAAACCGAAAACTCAGCGCCGGCTCGGTGCCCGAATTGCGCACCAGGGCCCAACCGTCGGGAAACCTCACGCAGACTCCGTCGACCGTCGTCTGGGGATAATCGGACCACGCCGCCCGAACCCGCTCGAACACGCTCTCACGCTCCTGCCAAGGGACGCGCACCCGCAGATCGGGTGTCATATAAACGCGCGGGCAGGTCGATCGCAAGTCGGACAAGGCCCTCTCGCGCGATGCCAGGTGCGCGATGACGTGGCAGGCGGCAAACAAGGCGTCGCTGGTGCCCCCGACCGCGTCGAAGGCATAGTGGCCGCTGATCTCTGCCCCGAACGGGGCACCCGTCTCGATCATCCGGCGGTGGAGAAAGGCTTGCCCCGGACGCGCGACGACCGGGGTCGCGCCGAGTTGCTCAGCCGCCTGGGCGATTCGATCGGAGAATCGGACGTCGCAGACGAACGGACGGCCCTGAAGCCCTTGGCCCAGGCATTGCAGCAGGAGCCAGGCGGCCTCCTCCGACGTCAGGGGGGTGCCACCGTTGTCGACCAGGGCGAGCCGGTCGCCGTCGCCGTCAAAGGCGAGGCCCAGATCGGCCCGCTCGCGATAGACGGCCTCGCACAGACCCTCGATGGATTCAGGCCGGCTGCAATCGGGGCTTCGCGCCGAAAACCGGCCGTCGGGTGCGTCGTGCAGGACCGAGAACAGGCACTGGGGGAACACGGCCTGGAGATAGCGTCGGGCTCGGGCGGACCAACAGCCGCTTCCCGCGTCGACCACCACGTGAAGCCGAGCCTGGCGCGCCTGCACCCAGGCCAACTGGAGCCAGGCCACGTAATCGAACGAGACGTCGAGCGACCGCGTCGAGCCGGGCGTTCGGCCGGCGGGCAGTGCCCCGGGCGCCTCGGCTTCTTCCCGAAGCAGGCGCACCTGGTTTTTGTCGGGCGGGGCGTTGCCGACCATCCATTTCAGGCCGTTCGTGCCCGCCGGATGGTGCGAGGCCGTCACCACGGCACACCCGGCCGCCCGGAGGCGGCGTTTGGCGTAGTAGACCATGGGCGTGGGAAGGATGCCCAGGTCGATCACGTCTCCCCCCATTTGGGTCAGCCCCTCGGCCAGCGCGGCCAGGAACCCGGGGGTCGATTCGCGAACGTCGCCGCCGATGACGAATTTGGCCCCCGGTCCGACCTGGCGGCCCAGGGTCCGCCCCCAATTGCGATACAAGTCGGGCGTCAACTCGCCATTGTCGTTCCCAAGGATGTCGTAGGTCTTGTAGATGCTCAAGGGACCATCTCTTGCCCGCAACGACTCGCACCTGCCCACCGCTGCTCCGTCCGGCCCCGGCACCCCTGCCCTGCCGGGCCGCGACGGCTCCCAGATTTATTGTATCCTCGACGGTCGGGAATCGGCCAGTCGTCGTCCTCGTTTCCGGAGGGCCACCGCGATGAGACGGCGGCTTCGGTCGGGGCGCTTGGCCGTCTCGTTCATCGGGCGATCCGCGGTTTCCCTACGCTACCCAACCGCCGTGGTCTTCCTCCAGTGACGTGAAGCCCTGATGAACTGACCGATCACGTCCGATCTTAAGGAAGGTGCCGGCTTGTCGGTTTGTAGTGGTTGCGTGGGATTTTTCCGGCGATTGGGGGGTCGGATGGTGTGCATTCGCGTTGGACATTCGTGGCTTGCGTGGCTCGTGGTTCTGGCCGTTGCCGGATGTTCGCGCACGCACTACCGTCTCAACGCCGACCGCGAGACGTACTCGATCCTCCAGGAGAAGGCATCGCACAGCCCTTGGCGTCCACCGACGGGATTCAGCATCCAGCCCGACGTTCGGTCGCGGTTCTATGATCCGACGCCGGCCGACGACCCTATGCTGCCGGTGCCGGCCCCGCGGCTCTACGCGTATCGCCTGCCTGAGTTGGCGCCTCGCGATCCCGGCCGATTCGGGATCGTGAAGCGGTCGGCCGAGGGGTTGGCCGCCGTTTCGAGTGAGGGGCCGCCCGACTCGCCGGACGACCCTTGGGGCGGTTTTGCTCAACTCGCCGGTCACCAGCAGGACGTCGGCGGCGGCCTCGCGGAGGCCACGTCGAGGTCGTGGGCGTTGGACGTCGAAGAAGAGGCGACCGATTTGACCGTGCGACCCTTGCCCGAGACGGTCTGGGAAACGCTTCCGCCGAATTGCCGGATGCGGATGTTCGAGTTCGCGTCGGTCCGGGAGGAATACGTGCGAACGTGGGGGCGCGAGCCTTCGGCCGATCAGCGCGATCCGTCGCCTCGCCTGGCCCTGGAAGACATCGTCGAATTGGCGCTGATCAACAGCCGCGAGTACCAGGCGCAGAAAGAGGTCCTTTACCGGGCCGCCTTGCGTCTGACCCTCGAGCGGTACGACTACGTGTTGAAGTTCACGCCCCGGGGGAACGGGACGTCGGCCAACTACACCCACAACCGCAACGGGGGGACGACGGTCAACAGCCTGTCGGTTCCCACGACGGTCGCCGGCGAGAAGGTTCTGGCCACCGGCGGCGATCTGCTGGCTCGGTTCGCCAACGACGTGGTGTTGACCTTCAACGGGCCCAACGGGTTTGCCGCCGACGTGGGGTCGGAGTTGCTGTTCGACTTTTCACAAAGCGTGTTTCAGCGCGACATCGTGTTCGAGGGCCTGACCCAGGCCGAGCGGAACGTGGTGTACGCGGCGCGCAACTTCGCCCGCTTTCGCAAGCAGTTGTTCCGCGATCTGGCCTTCCAGTACTACTCCCTCGTGTTGACCTATCGCGGGATCGAGATCGACTCGCAGGACTACTTCAGCAACCTGCGGGCGTTCGAGCAAGGCGATGCCGAATACCGGGCGGGGCGGCTTCCCCGATTCCAGGTCGATCAGTTCGAGCAGAGGGCGCTGGCCAGCCGGAGCGGCCTGATCGGCGCATGCAACTCGCTCGAACGAAGCCTCGACAACCTGAAGCTGCGGATCGGGCTGCCGCCCGAGATGCCCGTCAATCTCGACCTCACCGAGCTCGAGATGCTGACGCTGCGCGACGAGACGACCGTATCGGGCGAGCTGGTTCGCCGGGCGCGGCGCAACCTCGCTTCCGAGCGGCACGCGACGTCGCCCGACCGGAGCGTGCTGCTGAACGCGTCGATCGACCTGACCCGCCGGATGTTGGACCTCGCCGACCTGCGCGAGCGGCTGGGGGAAGAGGCGGGCGAGATCGACGCCCTCGAGGTGCTTCTCGCCCGGCTTTCGGCCGACGAGGCGCGGATGCTGGTGGAGTTCAATCGCGACGTGCTCGAGCAGGAGAAGCGGGCCGAGTTGGCTGCGCCGCCGATTCGCATCTTCCAACGGACCATGGATTCGGTCGATTCCCTGTTGATTCTCGTGACGCACCAGCTCGACCTGGCCGCGCGGCTCGCCCTGGATCAGGCGGCGATCGAGCAGATCGCGCAGCGAGCGCGCCAGGTTACCGAGCGCTACGAGCAGGTTCGCCGGGAACTGGAGAAAACCGTCGGCGAACGAGAGCTCGATCGCATCCCCGAACTCATCGAAGCGGCCCAGCGGGTGCTCGACGAGGCCGCCTCGCTGGCGGGCGAGGCCGACGTCCTCGTCGGGGCCCAGCCCCTCGATGCGGAACAAGACCTCCAGCGCACGCTCGAACAGATCGATTGGCTGCTGGCCCAAAGCGAGCACATGGCGGTCGAGCAGTCGGTCGGGCTGGTGCCGATCGAGATCGAGATGGACGACGCCATGCTCACCGCGCTGGTGCAGCGGTTCGACTTGATGAACCAGCGCGGGGCGCTGGCCGACACCTGGCGGCAGATCAAGCTGACGGGCGACGATTTGCGGTCGGTGCTGAACCTCAACGCCAGCCAGGCCATTCGCACGCGCAGCGACGTGAACCGCCCCTTCGATTTCACCTTCGACGACAGCCAGACGCGGCTCTCGCTGCAGTTCGATACGCCGCTGAACCGCAAATCGCAGCGGAACAGCTTTCGCACCTCGCTGGTCAACTACAACGTCGCCCTGCGCAACCTGATGGAGCTCGAAGACCAGATCAAGCTCAACGTGCGCGACGACCTGAGGCAACTGCAATTGGACCGGGAGCAATACCAGATCGCCGTGGCCAGCGCCGCCCTGGCCCACGAGCGGGTGGTCAGCACGCGCTTGCAGCTCCGGCTGGGAATCAACAACGTCAGCGCGCGCGACTTCCTCGAGGCGCAGCAGGCCTATACGGCCTCGTTGAGCTCGGTCGCCAGCCAGCACATCGGGTATCTGCGCGATCGCATCCAACTGTTCATCGACCTCGAGCTGCTCGAAGTCGACGACAACGGATTCTGGCCCGACCTCTACGACGAGCAACACCAACCCGAGCCCGACGCGCGGTGGCCGTCGTACGTTTGCCCCTACGGCGAGCTGCCCGGCGGCGTGCTGTACTCGGGCAAGGTGAAGCGCATGCTCTCGATTCCCGCCGGCCGGGCTTCGGCGGGCCGAAGACAGGCGGAACCGCCGCCCGGCGGGTTCCCCGACCTCGAGACGATCGACCCGTTTCTGCCCGAGGAGCCGTAGGGGCCGGCTCCGGGCGGTATTTCGACGGTTTGGCGCGGAGGCTATTCGAGTTCGGGTGGGACGTTTCCATAGGACCAACCCGAGCCGCTGAAGGGCGGCGCCAGGGGCGGCATGGGAATCTCGCCTGGGGTCATGTGCCTAGCCAAGTCGATGCCCGCGTCGGCCATCTGCCGTCCGGCCGTGGGCTCGAGGTTGCTGTACGAGGTGAGCCGCGTCTCGTAGCCCCCGCCGTGCTCGCCCAGCGCCTCTTCGGTGGGCACGTAGCCCACGCAGCCGTTGGCCAGCGAGACGGGAAACGTGAGCGGGAACGGGCTGCCCGCCTTGATGTCCAGCCCGAACTGGCAGAAATACTCGGCCGGATCGGTCACGAACACCACGGGGCCGACCTGGACGGCCTGCACCTCGACCTCGACCTCGGGCGCTCGGGCGATCAGCGCGTCCAGAAGCACGATTTCCTTGGCGAAGGTCCACTCGGTCGAGCCGACCTCTTTCGGGTCTTTCGCGGCCAGTTCGGCGCACTGCCTGACCCGCTCGGGGCTGGGCTTGCGGCGGGCGATATTCCAGACCTTCTGCCGCGCGTCGACCGGGGCCAGGGTGCCCGGCTCCATGCTCAGCAACACCTTGACCGCCTCGGCGCCGACGCGCCCGCCCACGAGTCGGGCCCACTGCTCGCCGGACGGACGGCGGTAGGGGCTGAGGTTGTCGACCTGGGTGACGTCGCCGCTGGCGCCGGCCGTGAACACGACGACGCAGTCGGGGGCGGCCATCCCGCCGCGAATCGCCTGCTCGAGATAGTAGATGTAGTTGGCCGAGATCCCGCCCGGGCTGGTCGTGGCGTGGCAGGCGAAGTTGACCACGCACCCGAGGAGCTTTCCCTCGCCGTCCCAGGCCCCGATCACGCCGACCTCGGGATCGGTGGGGCCGGCCGGCTCGACGATGTCGGGGTTGCCCGCGCCCGGATGCGTGTGCGACAGCCCGTTCTTCATGCGAAAACGGCGGTTGAACGCCACCTGGTCCTCGATGCCGCTGCCGGCGCCGCAGCGGGCCTCGACCCGGCCGGCGTCGGCCTCGCAGACCGCCTCGACGATCGCGCCGACGACCTTTTCGAGATAGCCCGCGTCGGCGCACGACGATTTCTCATAGGCGAGCATCTTCACGAAGTCGGAGGCGTGGTCGTACTGGCCGGGGAGGATCATGCCGGTGGGGCCCGAGGAGTGCGAGTGCGACGCGGCCAGCAGGATCGCCTCGGGGGCGATGCCGCACTTCGCGTGGATCGCCTTGCGGGCCGCCAGCACCTGGGGGCGATGGATCACCAGGGCGTCGATCCCGACCACGGCCACGCGGTCTTCTCCGTCGTCGAACACGGCCGCCCGCACCTTGCAGGGGTCGTGAAACGACCGGTGGTACGATTTGCCGTACCCCCCCGGCTGCTCCATGCCCAGTTCGGGCGTGATGTCGCGCTCGGCGAAACCGGCCTTCATCGTCGGCTGCGGCGTTTCGGCCGCGATGAGTCTATCGAAAGACGCCAAAAAAAGGGCCAGCGCCGCGGCGGTCGAAAGGAGGCGAGAAATCGTTCGGGGCATGACGCGGTCTCCTGCAGGAAGGGCGGGTAACACTCGCCCAATTATCGGCCGGGGCGCGGCGGCAAGCAAGCGCCGAAAACCATCGCCGCATCTTCCTCCTGCCACGAGACTTCGTTATGCTCTACCGTAAGCCGAAGCGGCGCCATCCGATGCGAGTTCGGGCGGCGCAAACGCCGGCGACCCAACCCAGCCCGCGGGGTAAATCGCGATGAAGATCCTTCTCAGCGGATCGAGCGGACTGATCGGATCGGCGGTCGCGCGGCGCCGTGCCGAACGGGGCGACCACGTCGTGCGACTCGTGCGCCGCGAGTCGCCGGCCGATCCGAACGAAATCGCCTGGGATCCCGTGGGCGCACGGCTGGAGGCGTCGGCGCTGGAGGGATTCGACGCGGTTGTCCACCTGGCCGGCGAGAACATTGCCGAAGGCCGCTGGACCGCGGTGAAGAAGGCGCGGATCCGCGACAGCCGGGTCGAAGGCACCCGGCTGCTGGCCGAGGCGCTCGCCCGCTGTTCGCAGCCGCCCCGGGCGTTGGTCGCGGCGTCGGCGATCGGCTTCTACGGCGACCGGGGAGACGAGGAACTCGACGAGACCAGCGCGCCCGGCGCCGGCTTTCTGGCCGAGGTGTGCCGCGCGTGGGAGGCGGCCGCCGAACCGGCGATCGATGGGGGAATCCGCGTGGTTCACCTGCGGATCGGGATGGTTCTCAGCGCCGACGGGGGGGCCCTGGCCAAGATGATGCCCTTGTTTCGCGCGGGGCTCGGCGGCCGGCTCGGCCACGGACGCCAGTCGATGAGCTGGATCGCGATCGACGATCTGGTCGAGGCCGTCGGCCACGCGATCGCCCACGAGGGTTGCGCGGGCCCGGTCAACGCGGTGGCCCCCCAGCCGGTGACGAACCGGCAGTTCACGCAGACGCTCGCGCGCGTGCTGCGGCGTCCCGCGTGGTTTCCGGCCCCCGCTTTCGCCTTGCGCATCCTGTTGGGCGAGATGGCCGACGAGTTGCTGCTGGCGAGTGCCCGGGTGTATCCGCGCCGGCTCGAGGCCCAGGGCTTTGTTTTCGGGCACCCCGATCTGGAAGGGGCGCTTCGCAGCCTGCTGCGGCCCTAGCGCGTTGGGGCCCGTGCCGGGGGTGGCGTGTTCTGGGGCGGGCCCGGCCCTATTGCGTGCCGCGTTCGGGACGGGTACAAAAACGGCGACGGGACGTTCCTTCGACTTTGCACCATCCACCTGGGAATAACGACATGACTCCGAAAAAGACGACTTCCGGCCCGACCCGCCGCGCGTTCCTCAAGCAAAGCGGCTCGGTCGTGGCGGGCACGGCCGCCTTGAGCATCGCGCGCGGCGCCCACGCCGCCGAAGACAACACGATCCGCCTGGCCCTGATCGGCTGTGGGGGACGCGGGGCGGGGGCCGTGGGCGACGCCTTGTCGGTGCCCGACAGCGGGCCGGTCTCGCTGTACGCCATGGCCGACCTCGATCCCGTGCGCATGAACGCGCAGTACAAAAACCTCAAACAGAAGTTCCCCGACCAGGTCGACGTCCCCGAAGACCGCCGATTCGTCGGGTTCGACGCCTACCGCACGACCGTCGACCACTTGAGGCCCGGCGACGTGGCCATGTGCACCACGCGGGCGTACATCCGGCCCGTCCACGTCGAGTACGCCGTGCAGAAGGGCATCAACGTGTTCATGGAGAAGCCCTTCGCGCCCGATCCGGGCGGCCTGCACAGGCTGCTCCGGGCGGGCGAAGAGGCGGAGAAGAAGAACGTCAAGATCTCCGCCGGGCTCCAGTGCCGCCACTCGCCGGCCCGCCAGGCCCTCATCGACAAGATCCGCGACGGCGCCATGGGCGACATTACGCTCATCCGCGCCAACCGGCTCGGCGGGGCGGGCTGGCTCGGCGATCAGGGCGAAAAGGCCAACGACCTGATGAGCCAGCTCCAGTTCGGGCGAATCCATCTCTACTGGGTCGGCTCGGGCCACATGGTCGATTACCTCATCCACCAGATCGACGAGTGCTGCTGGATCAAAGATTCCTGGCCCGTCTCGGCCATCGGCATGGGCGGGCGCGTGCCCGAGAGCACCGATCGCGGCCAGAACATCGACGTCTACTCGATCGAGTACACCTTCGCCGACGGCACCAAGGCGTTCTGCGGTTTCCGACGCATCAACAAGACCCGCAGCGATTTCGCCACCTACATCCACGGCACGAAGTGCGCCGCCCAGTTTTCGGGCGACGTGCACGCGGCGACCGTCCACATGTTCAAGGACCAGCGGATCGCCGGCGACAACATCGCCTGGACGCCCACCAAGGACGCCTTCAGCCCCTGGCAGTACGAGTGGAACGACTTCATCGCCAGCATCCGCAACGACCGCCCCCATAACGAGTGCAAGCGGGCCGTCTACTCCGACCTGACCACGCTCATGGGCCGCGCGGCCTGCCACACGGGCCAGGAGGTGACCTGGGACCAGATCATGCAGTCGGACTTCCAGTTCTGCGATTATCTCGACCGCTTGACCCCCGAGAGCCCCGTGCCCGTCCGGGCCGACGCGAACGGCCAGTTTCCGCTGCCCATCCCGGGCCAGTGGACGGAGATCTGACCGGCCTCGCGGCGAGATACCGCATCGGGCGGTGCCCTCGCGCGCCCGGTCACTCAAACGTGCCGTGCAAAAACCATCGGCCGTCGTCAAGGTCGCGGAACAGCCAATAGCGGCGCCCGGCGGCGGTCTCGACGCGGTAGTAGTCGCGGCCGACCGAGGGGCCCCGCCACCAGCCGGTCTCGATCCGCTCGGGGCCCCAGGTGTGGGCGATCCGCTCCTCGCGGCCCCCCAGGCAGAACCGCAGGGGCGGGCCGTCAGGCACGATCGACGCGGCGGCCAACGCCAGCGGACGCCCCAAAAGCCGCAACGGTCGCGGCGGCAGATCGGGCCGCGACGCCCGAGGCTTCGACCCGCGGCGCCCCCGCCCCGTCCCGGCCGCGCCGACCAACGGCTCGAATCGGCAGGCCAGCTCGGGCTGGGCGTCGGAAACCAGGCGGGCGCGCAGCACCGCCTTGCGCCCCAGCCGGCTGCTGAGCCGATCGACCAGGCCGGCCAACTGGCGAGGACGCTTGGAGGATCGGCCTCCGGCAAACAGCTCCTGCTGGACGCCCTCGAACGGGGCCGTGTCGCCGGCGCGAACGCGCACGCCCCAAACCGGGCCGGGAAGACGTACCCGCTCGAGCTGCATCCGCACCAGCTCGAACAGGTGCCGCGCCGCGGCGGTCGGTTGGAACAGCCCCACCGCGAGGTCGACGTTTTGCGAGTCGCACTCCAGCCGGCACTCGATCCGCACGGCTCCCCGGCCGCTGCGGACGAGCTGGCGCGCGAGCCGGCCCATGAGCTGCTCGATCGCATATTCGACGGTTTGCCGCCGCGCGGTGGGATGCTCGAAAGATTGTTCCGCCTGGCACTCGGGAAGCGCGTGATGGACCGGCACGGGCTCGGCCCGCCGGCCCATGGCCTGGTCGAGACGTTCGAGCAACTCGGGCCCGAACCGGCAGGTGAGATCCTTGCGCGGCAGAGCCGCCAATTGGCCGATCCGGTCGATTCCCAAGAGATGCAACAGGTCGATCGCGCCGCGTGCGAGGCGCAGAGCCTCGATCGGCAAGGGAGCCAGCGCGCCGGGGGTCGCGCCGGGCGGGACGACGGCGGGCCGGGCTTGCCCGCCGGCGAACGGGGCCTCGCGCCCGAAGTGGGCGATCGCCCAGGCCGCCCCCAGCGTATCGGCCACGGCCACGCCGGCGCGCAATCGGCGCTCGGCAAACCGGCGCACGATTCGATCGGCCAGCAATGCCTCGCCGCCGAAAAGGTGGGCCAGACCGGTCACGTCGAGCAGGAGGCTGTCGGGCGCGGTGGCCCGTTCGACGCCGACCAGGGGACTGAACCGCCCGCACCAAACGGCCAGCTTCTCGAGCCCTTCGCGGTCGGCCGCCGGATCGTGGGGCTCGATGCCCAGGCTGGCCGAACCGGCCAGGGCGGCGACCTCGGCCGCCGGCATCCCCACGGCCACGCCCAGGGCGCGGGCCCGGGCCGAGCAGGCGGCCACGCGGCAGCCCGCTCGGCAGGTTTCGACCAGGACGACCGGTTTCGTTTCAAGCGCGGGCCGCTCGGCGACGATTCGCTGGATGGGCCAATCGGGCAGGCGGATACAGAGCAGGCGTTTCATGATCGACTTCCAGTTCCACGCTCCCGCCGCTGGTCCCTCCACGGCTGCGAAGCAACTCGATCCGCAACCGGCGCGGGCCGCCGACTCCCGCGACGGGCAAGGGCTCGACAAGCAACCGCACCTCGGCCCAGGAGGGCTCGTGCCGGGCGCTTTCCGGACGCAACAACAATCCCAAGCCCCCGCCTTGCTCGGCCGCCAATTGCAGACGCCGAAAGGTGCGTGCCTCGAGCGCCCGGGGCCGGGCCAGCACGGCCGCCACGGCAGGGCATCGCAGCGACTGGTCGAGGGCCCAAATCGCGTCGGCCTGCGAGGAAGCCCGGACCACGATCAGACCGTCGAGATCGATCCCCAGCCGGGCGGCTGCCGGGGGATAAAACTCGCGGGCCGAATCGAGCACCACCAGGGCCCCTCCCTCGCGGCAGGCGACCCGGGCGGTCCCCAAGGCCAACGTTTCGGCCCCGGCGCCCTCGCCGGGCGCGAGCCACTCGACGAGGGTGCCCCAGCGGAATCCCCGCTCGGGAAGGAGTCGGTCGAGCGGCCCCCACCCGCTGGAGACGGCCGGCTCGTCGCCCCAGGGCGGCCGGGGGCCTTCCAGGCGCGCGATCTGCTCCCGCAGTGCCTCGATAAGTCGCTTGGGCAATTGAACTTCGGTCGAGCGATCCACGGCTTTCCCCAACGGTTGCGGCCATGCGAGCAGGCGCCAGTAATAGTGTACTTTTGTATCGTATCGGCGTCAAGCACGCCAATTGTTCGATCCGATCTTCTGCGAAGGCGGTTTCGTGGTATCCTTGCCGGGGCGATTCGCATTGCGGTGGGAACATGGCGGGCGAGCATCTCGACCTATCCAGCGATCCGGCGACGGAATCTCGGCCCGGGCCGGCACCGGCCAAGCGGCGGTTCGTGGGCATCCAGTTTGCCTGTTGTGACGTCTACACAAGGGTTTACGTCAATCGCGACGAGACGGCCTACGAAGGGCACTGCCCAAAATGCTCGAAACGGGTGCGCCTGGAGATCGGCCCCGGCGGAACCGACGCCCGTTTCTTTACTGCCTATTGAGTCACGCGACGGTTTCGGGTAAGCTCTCCCGCCCGTTCGCCCGGCGCGTGCCGCATCCGTCCGGCACGAGTTGGCAGAATACAAGGAATGAGTTATCTGGAGAGTCTCGATCGGCTTCCCCAGGCGGGCAAACCAACCCAATCGGGACGAATCGGGCAAGCCCCGACGGAGCGGGCCCGACGAGCAGCGTTCCATGGACTACGAGATTCAGCGGTGTACCCGATGTTGCGCCACGACGGGGCGGGAGCTGGCCCCCGGCGAAGACTTCTACTCGGTCGTGGTGGCCGAGGGAAGTGAACTGAAGCGGTGCGATTACTCGGTCGAGGCATGGGAGGGCCCGCCGGAGGGGGCGATCGGCTGGTGGAAGTCGCAGATGCCCAGTCCCACGGCCAAACGGATGCACTGGGCCCCCAACGACGTGCTGCTTCACTGCTTTGAACAATTGGAGTCGCAGCCCGACAAGGCCGACATGCGATACGTGCTCGGGCTGTTGCTCGTCCGCCGCCGCGTGATGCGCGAGGAAGAGCAGGATCGCGATCCCGAGGGGCGCGAGGTGATGGTTTTGTACTGTCCGCGGCGCGAGGCAACCTATCGGGTGCCGGTCGTCCAGCCCGACGAGGCCCGCGCCAACGAGATCCAGGAGGAACTGGCCAGGCTGCTGTTCGCCAAGGGCGGCTAGATGACGCCGGCAACCGAACGGCGGTTTCGGCGCGCCCGACCTTTTCGCGTTGCGTCGCGCGCCGTGCGCGAACGTTGTGACGTAAGACTCGAAACCCCTCGGACGATCCATGGACGGACGTCGAACGGTTCTTCGGTTGGCGCTGGTCGTGCTCGCCGCGCTCGCACCGGGCGGCTGCGCCTGGCTCAAGCGGTCTCCGCCGCCGACCCCGCTGCCGGCGCGATTGCCGCCGACGCCCACGCTCGAGCAGGTCGTCGAGGCGGTCAACGCCAACGCCTCGCAGATCCACTCCTTTTCGACCGATGAGGCCAGGCTCAGCGTGCCGGGCGTTCCCTCGCTGCGCACCTCGATCGCGTTCGAGCGTCCCCGGCGCTTGCGCCTTCGGGCGGGCATGCAGCTTACCGGCACCGAGCTCGACGTGGGCAGCAACGACGAGCTGTTTTGGATTTGGGTGGCGCGCCAGCCGCCCCTGTACTACTGCCGGCACGATCAGTTCGACGCCAGTCCGGCCCGCCGCGTGCTTCCCGTCGATCCGAACTGGCTGATCGAGGCATTCGGGATCAGCCCGATCGATCCGACCGCGGCCCAGGGGCCGAGCGTGCTTCCCGGCGGGCGCTTGGAGGTCCGCGAAGTGCGGAACACCGCCGAGGGCCCGACCACGAAGATCACGGTCGTTCAGGCGACCACCGGCGTGGTGCTCGAGCAGCAGGTCTACGATTCCCAGGGGCTGCTGGTCGCCCGCGCCTACGCCCGCGAGCACCGCCGCGATCCGCTGACGGGGCTCATTATGCCCCAGGTGGTCGAGGTCGAGTGTCCCCGGGCCGAGTTTTCGGCGACGATTGCCCTGGGCAACGTCCGCATCAACCGGCCGATCGAGAACCCGGCCTCGCTTTGGGCCATGCCCGCGATCGAGGGCGCGCCGATGGTCGATCTGTGCGATCCCAATCTTCGCCTGGTCCCCGGCGGGTCGGGGCCGCCGCCGATCCAGTCGAGCGCCTTGCCGCCGCCGGTCGTCTCGTCGGCGATTTCGCGCCCGCATTCGGGCCGAAACCGGCTGCTTCGGTAATGATCGACGGAATGAGCGGCCGACCATGGGCGATCTGCGCGACCCCCGAGCGATTTACCTGAAGGGCTTCCTGTTTCTGCTGGGAGGCGTTCTGGCGTCGATCCTGTTGATTCTCGAGCGACCCACCGGGAAGGTCGCCGTGCTGCTGGCGGCGTCGGTCTGGTGCTTCGCCCGGTTCTATTACTTCGCCTTCTACGTCATCGAGCACTACGTCGACCCGGAGTACAAATTCG
>Ga0334901_1000704_pt1 | contig 42428 bp, 28 predicted proteins | sample GraSluR3_MG_3_FD_207216 | JGI IMG/M metagenome (GOLD analysis project Ga0334901, IMG submission 207216) | Sludge microbial communities from methane-producing bioreactor in Wageningen University, Netherlands - Granular Sludge_15_08-R3 | ecosystem: Engineered > Bioreactor > Anaerobic >...
CTGCCAGCATCTGCATCTGAAGATATCCGCTCACCATATCCAGAATCGAATATCCCAGGATGATGCCAAAGATTCCGCCCAAGACGGTGATCAGCACCGTCTGCACCATAAACTGCACAAAGATATCAGTGCGCCGCGCCCCAATGGCGATGCGTACTCCGATCTCACGCGTGCGCTCCTTGATCGAGGCCAACATGATATTCATGATCACGATCCCTCCCACCATCAGCGAGATCATCCCGATCATCACGAAGATCATGCTGAAAATCTTGCTGTTTTGCTCCATCTGCAGCATCATCTCCTGGGCGGAGCTCACCCGAAACACCGCTCTGCCATCCTTGATCCTCAAGATCAGCATCTTCAGCTTCTGTTGCAATGCCAGAGCCTCGTCCGGACCGCGTGCTGTGATCTGCAGAGAATTGATCTCGGAGCCTGCGCTGAGTTTATTCATCATCGTCGAAAGCGGGATGAAGGACTGTTGATTCATATATTCCAGGTGGTTGCCGCCCCAGGCTCCTCCTCCCGGATTTTCCCAAAACTTGGTGTCCATGACGCCGATCACTTCGAGGATATGCCCATTGGCCATGATCCTTTTGCCCATCGGGTTTTGACCCATAAAAAGATCTCTCGCCACGGAGGATCCCAAGACGATTACATTGGAATTTTCCCGGATATCCAGCTCTTTGATGAAACGCCCCGTGGAAGGATACCAGTCCTCCACGATCTGCATATCCGGCAAGACTCCCAAGACCTGTCCCCGATAGCTGTATCCCCGATATTGCATGGCAGTGCTATACAATTCCACACTGGGGTTGATCGCCACGGCTTCGGGAATCTGCTGGCGCAGAGTGTTGAGCTCACTAAGGCTTAAAGTAGCGCTGCCCCCCTGACGGAAGTCGTAATTCCAATTGCGCTCTATCTCTACTTTGTTTACCCCTCCGCGTTGGCTCATCCACTCCATAGTGCTGGCATTCATGCCACTGATGATGGCGAGCACCACCATGATGCACATCACGCCCAGGACGATGCCGAGTACTGTCACCAAGCTGCGCACTTTGCGCGTCATGATGTCGGACAGACCTATGTGTAGGGATTCACTCAGAGAGATTGCCATTTGCGATCAAACCGTCCTCAATCTTGATGATTCTATCTGCCCGCTCTGCAACACGGGAATCGTGGGTAACAATGATCACGGTGTTGCCGGCTTTGTGCAGCTCGCCAAAGATCTCCAAAATGTCTCCCCCCGCTTGCGAATCCAGATTGCCGGTGGGCTCATCTGCCAAAAGAATCGAGGGTTCATTCACGATGGCGCGGGCGATTGCCACCCTTTGCCGCTGTCCCCCGGATAGTTCATTTGGTTTGTGTCTCAACCTATCCGCCAGACCAACGCTATCCAGGATGCGGCGGGCTTGCTCTTTGCGCGCTTTGGCAGAAAGCCCGGCATACATCAAGGGCAGCTCCACGTTTTTGAGAATATTCAGGTGCGGAAGCAGGTTGAAAGATTGAAAAACAAAGCCGATCTTGCTATTGCGGATGCCAGATAGGGCGGATTTTGGGAGCTTGCTCACCAATGCCCCATCCAGATAGTATTCGCCCTCACTGGGGCTATCCAAACAACCGATGATATGCATCAAGGTACTCTTGCCGGAGCCCGAGGGACCCATGATGGCGACGAATTCCCCGGCATCGATTTTCAGATCGATGCCCGCCAAGGCGCGAACCTTGATCTTGCCCAAGAGATAATCCTTTGTCAAGCTGCTAGTTTTAATAATTTCCATCTTACTATATTTCCACCTGTTATTCCATCACAGAGCTAGTCCACAATGTGTCAATAAAAAAGTGATCAAGCTAATTTTTCCGGGTTTACTGCTGCAAAGCCCAAGCTCGATCTTCCTCCGAAAATGCAGGTTTCTCTCGAAAAAATCTACAGATTTTCTCCAGGATCCCTAAGTCACTGCTATCCAATTCCTTCTGTAGTCGTCTAATGGGAGACAAGCGGGGAAGCCTGCCGCGCGGAATGGCAGGGACACGAGGGCGGGGCGAGATTGCCATCTCTTGTTTAGTTTTGGATCCTTCAAGCTTCGGTGGTCTGGCTTATAATCTAAAGGTCAGGCTTTTGCCAGCTTGCGCTGCAATCTTGCGATGCGCTTTTCCAGCTCTGCGCAGATCCGCTCTTTGGGATGAAAGCGCCCTTTCTCCAGAGCCAAAAGCCGCTCGCTCAGGGATAGAGCACGTGCAAAGTCCCGTTTCTTTTCCAGCAGCTTTGCCGCTTCCAGCATGGCGGGGGGAAACTCCAGCGCAGTGGCGATCTCGAAGCTGCTAAGCGCTTGCTCCAGATCTTTCTCGCGTTTGTAGATCATGCCCAATTCGTGCAGGACTTCGGGAGTGATCACGCTTGCAGCCACGATGTCGATCAGGATGCGTTTGGCGATCTCCTCTTGCCCTTGGCTAATGTAGAGCCTGGCCAGTGCGTGGTAATCAATGCGGATATCCATGCCATTTTCAGGCGGGTATTTACAGCTATCGCAGATCAGGGCAAAGAGCGCGGCAGTATGCAAAATATCGTGGTGGTTGTGCACAAAGATCCGCCTGATCAGATCCACCTCTCCGGTGGTGAGATAGTAAAAATAGGTCTGCGGGATATCGCCGCCGCTGATGTCCAATTCCTGATCCCGGATATGGTTGAGGATGTAATATTCGATTGTTTCCAGGGCGCAGGAGGGCAGCTTTTGCTTCCACAATCTGCGGGCGATATGCAAGAGATCGAGGTGTTCCATCTCGCGCAGGTCCAGCCAGATCTGATGATAGAGCAGGCGGGATTCCAAGACGGGGACGTCAAAAGTCTTGCCATTGAAGGTGATGAGCAGGGATTTCTCTTCACATAGCTCACGCAGGCGGTCAAAGCTATTTTCTTCCGCATCCGGATCCGGCAGAAAGATCTGCTCCACGATATAAGCATCATCCTCATAATAGCCGAGGCCGATCATAAAAGCGAGTGTACCGCCGCGTCCCAGGCCGGTGGTCTCCAGATCCAGCACGAGGATGTCCTCTTTGCGATACTCATGGTCAAGATCCAGCTTTGCCCAGCTCTTGATGACATCCGGGATCTCTTTGGGATACAGCGGGAGGTTTTCGATCTTGGTGAACATCGGATAGCTATCACGCGTGATGAAGTAGGGATCATCTTTGTGGTCGCTAAAGCTGCCGTCGATTGTGCGGGCGAGGCTCTCTTTGAGAAGCTCTTTGAGTTCGATCGAGCCGGTATCCAAATCCATCTAAATACTCACTTGATATTCATAAAGAAGGGGCCGGCGCAATACCGGCCCTGATTGTGGAATCCAAAGGGGAGGCTCAGACGATGTGTCCTTTGCCGACTCCGCGGACTTTGCAGCCCAGACCTTTGTATTTATTGATCTTCACATCATCGAGGAAGTTTGAGCAATCGATGATCAACGGACGGGTCTTGCACATATCGATGAGCGCTTTTGGCTCAAGATTTTTATATTGATCGTGTCCCACGGCAAAGATTACCACTTCGCTGCCTTCGAGCATGGCCTCGAGATCTTTCTCCACATCCACTTCCTCAAGTTCATCCCAGTGTTCCACATAGGGATCATGAGCGCGGACCAGAGCGAGATCTTTGCGTAGAAATTCGACCAGGGTCTTGGAAGGGCTATGGCGGGTATCACCCACATTTTCGAGATAGCTGACGCCCAAAACGCTGACCTTGAGATTCTTCAATTCGGGATATTCGCGGCGGATGAGATCGATCGTATGCAGCGGCATGGTGTCATTTATGTTTACACTATTGATCGCCACAGAGAGTTCACCCGGCACTTCAAAGAGGGCTCCCATCGCCCAATTGGCCAGCACGGGATCCTTGGTCAGGCAATATCCGCCAACGCCCAGGGATGGGCGCAAGAGGTTGTCGTGCGTACCTTTACGCTTGCGAATCGCATCGCGCACCTTGAAGATATCCACCCCGATCTGCTCGGCAAAACGAGCCCATTCTAGGGTGAGGGCAATATTGGTGGCGCGGTAGCTATTTTCCATGGTCTTTGCCAATTCACTGGCATTGGTGTGGTCGAGCTGTGTGAGTGGATAATTTTCCACATCGAGCACATTGCTCAGAAATTCACGGCACAATTCGATGCTTTTTGGGTTTACTCCGGAGAATACGCGCCAAAAATCACGAATCGAGGAAACATATTTGGAGCCTGGCATCACGCGCTCATAGGAGTGCGCGATCAGAGGTGGATTGATGGCGATATCGATGCCGCGTTTGGTAAATTCTGCTTCGAGGATCGGCTTGACGACCTTCTCGCAAGTGCCTGGAGGCACAGTGGTTTCCACCAATACCAGGCACTCTGGATTGATGTTTTGGCCCAACATCCGGATTCCCTCACGGAACGCAGTGATATCGCAATATCCCTTTTCAGCCTGGCCAAAGGCGGGCTTGGTGGCATCCAGCTGGATATCTACCACCACGATATCCACCATAGCATAGACGCTTTCCACGCTGGTCGCACGTAAGTTCTTCTTTTCCACCACAGTGCGATGGAAGATCTGGGGTACTTCAGGATCGGAAGAGCTTACCGGGGGTACTCCGGTATTGATAACCGGGACTTTCCAGAAAGAACGCTTGGAGGCACGCTGGTGACCATGCACAAAGTAGATGGGCTTGCCATCTTTGTCTGTGGCATCCGCTACTACAGAAGCCATTACGCAGCCTACAAATCCCAAGCCTTGCACTGCCACGATCTTTCTGCCCATGGCGCGCTGTTCTTTGGTGATTTCAAGTAAAAGTTTGTGTTCCTTTTCGTTCTCCTCTTCGGTGGGAAGAGCATACTCTCTGCCATCCGGAGCAATAGATGCTTTTAACATGGTTCCATTTGTCTCCTTGTTCTTTATTGAATGTAAGTCTGTAAGTTTTTGAAAAGCCTCAGAGTGTCAAGCAAATTGTGAACTAATATCAAGAGCCGGGCTGAGGCTCGGCACGAATCCCTGCTCTTTTCGTTTACAGGAGTTCAAAAACTACAATAAACGGGATCTGGGGGCGAAAAAATGATCTCAATCTTACCACAGATTTAACGCCTTGGGGATGCTAAAGAATTTTGGGTTGACAGAAACTAAGTTTTTATTTCGTTGTGGTATAAGCAAATCTGACTGTGAGGCATTGATGAAACAGATTATTGAAGATATCCGTTGTTGATTCAAAGAAGGTGAGTTTAGGGACGAACAGCATGTCCGCTTTTCTCTTGTGGGCAGGATACGCTCTGGGCTGGGATATCAGGAATCAATTTGTTCTTACCAGGAAACCGGGAAGGTAGAGTGGCACAGGTAAAATCAAAACAGCGTGTGGCCACCCATGGCGAAGTCTTTACTTCTTCACGCGAAGTAAACGCCATGCTGGATCTGGTGAAGCAAGAAACAGAAAGCATCTAATCCCGCTTTTTGGAGCCAGCCAATGCCAATGATTAATGTAGGGGCAGTCAAAGTAGGGGCAGTTTTTAACTGCCCAATCATAGCACCCGTTTCCAAACACTTGCTGACAATTGTGCGGCTGCAAGCCGCACCTAATTTAGCCATAAGTTGGGAAGAATCATGAACTTCTTTGATAAAGAAGCAGATACAGCAGTTTATTATAACTAGCTCCCCCACTGGAGACAGGGCGCTGTCTGTTACTTTATCACTTTTCGCACAGCTGATTCTCTGCCAAAAGCCAAACTGGATTTCTGGCGCCTTGAACGCAAGAAATGGCTGTCTGAGCATCCGGAACCAAGATCAGAGAAAGATATGATTGAGTACAGCAAGCTGTTTAACCGAAGAATTGAGCATTGGCTGGATCAGGCTTATGGTGAGTGCATGCTCAAGGATGAGTACTGTAAGCAGATAGTTTTGGATGCACTTCTTCATTTTTCGGATACACGCTATCGCCTCTGGGAATATACTGTTGCGGCAAATCATGTTCATATGCTACTGGAACCAATGGAAGGTCATCTGATTTCGGACATCATGCACTCTCTGAAGAGATATACGGCAAGAGAAATTAACAAGCAAACAGGCAAATCAGGCGCTTTCTGGCAAAGAGAATACTTTGATCACATAGTGAGAAGCGAAGAACAGCTATACAAATATGCTAGATACATCAGAAACCACAATCATGAGGCGTCAGATGAGAGCTGAAGTATGGGCAGTCAAAGTAGGGGCAGTTTTTAACTGCCCAATCATAGCTCTCGTTTCTAAACCCCTACTGCCAGTTGTGCGGCTGCAAGCCGCACCTACTTTAGCCACAACTTGGGAAGAATCATGAACTTCTTTAAGGACTTGATGGATCTGAGTGTGAGTGAATCTGCTACGCATTGATCGCTCCATATCTGCAAAGGGGAGAAGAATTTATCTTGACGAAATTCACGGATGCTCCAATCTGACAACAAATATACCACAAGGAATACACCATGCCGGATAACCAGTAAAAATCAAGGTCATATCACGAAACGCGATTATCCCGGATTCAGGTGGGGGATGGGAAAGCTGTTCCCGGACACTCTATCTGAAAGTTTCTGGGCAACACCTGATTTGGTTCCGGTTTATCAATTTTGGTAGACCTTCAATTCTTAAACTATGACATCAGTTTTGGAGATAAAAATGTCTGAAAAGCTAAAAGCCCCTTGTGGATTAAATTGCGCCCAATGCGACATGTATCGTGCCACTATCGCCGATGACGATAAACTGCGAATAGCAATAGCCGAAAAATGGTCTCGACTCTTTGGCTATCCCTTCACCAAAGAAGACATCAATTGCGAGGGTTGTCTTAGCGGAGGTAGATTAGGCATTTACTGCCGCGATCTCTGCGAGATCAAGCCCTGCGCACAGGCCAAAGGCCTATCCGATTGCAGCGACTGCCCGCAATACATTTGTGACAAATTGAAGAAAAATCGGGAGGCTTCGGCATCCTACGAACACTAAAGTAATAATACATGAAGCTCTTCCAGCCGTTTTTCTGGTAATGCGGCAGGATGCTACATCCACTTAACTGGCATGATTATGCAACAAGATACAAGCCGGCATTGCAATGCAAGCCGGCTTGTTCTTCTGCCTGGAGAACGAAGGCATCAGATTAATCTATGATTGTTATCTAATTACTTCATTAGTATCATTTTTTTGAACTTGTTGTAATCTTTAGATTGCATTCTGTAGAAGAAGAGGCCGTTCCCGACCATTTTGCCATTGGTGTCTTTCCCGTCCCAAACTGCGGTGTAGATACCTCCCTTATGGTGAGTGTCGACCAGAGTGCGAATCATCTGGCCTTTTGCATTATATATCTTAATCTTGACTTCGGATGGCTCTTTGATTGAGTATCTGATGGTAGTGCTTGGGTTGAAGGGATTGGGGTAGTTACCCAGTAAGGCGGTGACAGGATTGACCAGATCTGTATTTGATACAGGCTCAATCTCCACTTCTTGCATTGTAGATACATCTCCTTCGTGTTCCCCAGAATACAGCGCAGCTACACAAAAACTGTATACTCCTTCATCAAGACCTTCAACAGTATAACCAAGAGCTTCAACTGTCGTTAGCAGTTCATCATCCATATACACATTGTAAGAGTTGATGCTTCTGCCGGTAATGGGGGCACTCCAGCTCAAGAGAACATTTTGCCCATCAACCGCTGCACAAAAATCTGTCGGTGCGGGAAGCTCAACCGTGACAGTCACTGGCTGGACATTGAGTATACTACCCTCGGTGTAGTTTGCCTCAATGGCGTACTCATAGCTATTTGCAGCCAGATTGTTATCGGTAAATGAGAGTTGATGTGCGCCCAGAACTCCGATCACTTCGCCGTTTCTGTAAACAGTAAACGCATAATGATCTCTGTTTGCGAGTAAGGATATTTCTTCTCGTGACTTCTGGATTGCCATGCTTTGCGTATATTCGGAATGTGAGACAGGCCACCTACTAATGATGGCCGGATTATCCAAGTTGGATTTGCCAGCAAGGATTGAATCCGCCTCTCTGTCTTGTGGGCTAGTGATTGTGCCATTTATGATCCAGTTTACATCAAGGTCGAATGCACTGCTAATAGCAACCCAAGAGTCGCCTGTGTATAGCCAATCTCCCTTGCCAGTTACTGCTGGTCCAGAATCACAGGCTGCGGGATATCCGCCGGTGGCATCCAGATAGTAACCGATCCAATACTCAGTATCCGGCAGTATAGTTATGGGTTCATCAAGCCTTTCATCTATCCAGAATCCAGAAATGGCCTTATCTGTGACATCGGATTCATAGATTAGGGTTCCAGGATCTCCATAACTTCCCCCTTCATATATTTGGACGCCAGCAGTGTTAAATTCCATAGTATGTAACACAAAGCTCACTTTGTCGAGACTCCAACCCACGTAATCTGTTAACTCATCTGGAGTAAAACGAATCGCAAATACTGCTTCTACTGGTTCATTTGTCCCAATGCCCAAGCCGTCATAACCTTCGTGATAATACAGTTCCTGAGTATCTATGTTTGGAGCTTCCCAGTCTAATTGCACAGAGTTAAAGTCCTGCACAATTGCTGAGAGATCTGTAGCAGGGTACAATACAGGCTCTATCCATTGAAGATCAATATCTAGTATCACGTTTTGACCTGCTCCTACTTGAATTTCACGTATCACAATATTCTCATATCCCGCCAGATGTGCTGCCAGGTAGTAAGTTCCAGGATATACTGAGAATGAATAGTGACCCTGAGTGTTAGGATTGGTGATTTGATCCCCTGCCATCAGGACTGTTTCCATTAAGATTCCTTGATGGTTGAGAGTAACTGTTCCGGAGATTTCACCATTATCCTCTCCACCCGAGATTACCACCTCATCTATGTTCCAGTTGTACACATAAAACGAGTTTCCTACAAATGTCCACGCAATATAAAAGGTATCCGAACCGACATCATTATTGTTTATGTGGGTATCGTACGTATATGCAGAAAACCCAGTGTTTGGGAAATCCTCCACTACTGTCCAGTTTTCTAGATCCGTGGAGGTTTCTATCTTGATCTGATACAGATTGTTGTATGTTGAGGCAGAGTGTTTGAATTCAAGATATACATTGGAGAATCCGGAAGTATTCATCGCTGGGCTAATCATTCTTTGCGTCCCATCTGCTAAAAGGGGAGTTTGATTGAAGACGGCTTCAGGATAGCTGCCGCCTGCTCTTTCTGTGATCATACTAGTCCAGTTAGTTTCAGAGAGACTTGTGGCAATTTGCCAACCAGGTGACAGCCACGATGAAAAATCCTCCCAAACTAAGAGATTGTTTGGCAAAATCTTGACCTTGCAAGGGACTACAACTTCATCGATGTCTGCATTGTGTGAGATGATGATGTCAAACGCATATTCTCCATGTTCGAAACCAGCTGAATTGAAGCTTACTTCAATCTCTGAGCTCATACCTGGAAGGAGAGTACCTGAAGCTGGATTGGTGGTAACCATTCCCGGGTAATTGCTTGTGTTTAAGCTGTATGTTAGGTTTTCATTACCAGTGTTGTACAATGTAAGATTGGCTTGTTCAATACTATTATGGCCAATCGCTTTGTTAAAATGCATTGTATGCGCTAGATTTGGCCAAGGACCTTCTGCAGGACCTGAAAAGGTCATCATCGCCTGTGGTTTCCAATTTCTTACCTGGTTTGTGTAAGATTGAGTGATGTTTGCATATGATCTAACGCTACGGAATCCGCTGGAGGCAGGTGCACTGTAATTCCGAGTGATCCCGGAGCCACTTGTGTCGTCCACTTCACCAAAACAGATTTCAACTAGGATATTGTCGATTCCATTCCAACCAAACGGTGTGTCAAGCTGGATTACATCGTAATCTCCGGCTTCGGGCATGTAGGAGCTATTTTGGTATACGATGTTATGATTAGTTATCTGATTGTCGTGAGAGCCGCAGTTTGTGGCAGTAGTGTGTTTCATCTTGATTGAGAAATTTGTTATTGGACTATTCGGAGCACTTTCTACAAAGTAACCAAAATGGGTCATCATGTTGCTGCCACTTAGCCCATTTGCATTTATCTCATCTGCAGTGTAAACCATCTGAGCTCTTTGCCAGGCAAAAAAGATGTTCAATGGACCTTCGTTCATGCTTGTGCCTGTATCAGTGCCATGACCTAGCACGGCTGTTCCTGTTGGATATGAGATGCCTTCGAGTTCTATGCTGTATGGAGCGTTAGCGGCATTACCATTCATTACCAAGTCAGCATATTTGGAACCGGGTGATGTCGGGTTGAAGATCAGATTTAACGTTGCTGACTCTCCCTCTGCCAACATCAGAGGTAATGCGTTGCTATCAAAACTGAAAGCGTCAGCGTCGATACCGGTAACTCCAATGGCGGATTCCTCAAGCATCAGAGTCCCGGTTCCATCGTTTGTAATCTGTATTGAGTAATCTGAGACACTGATGTTTTCAACAGATCTCATCACAATATCATTCACGTCAGTGAGGATTGCTGGATTTCCAGGTAGCTCTTCATAGGAAAAATCATCTATGTACAGAGCTGCACTGAAACCCCCTGCACCAGCATGTTTGAAGCCAATGAATTCATCATCTCCGGGGTATTCTTCAAAACTGACGACAAACTCCTGATAAGCAGTGGAAAGTGAACTGACGGGAATTGTTGCAAACTCAGTAAAAGTAGATGAATCAAAAGCATCGGTCAAGGTTCCAATAATCAAGCCTCCGGCATTGGGAAGGTAGCTGGATTTGAGCCAAAAGCGAATTCTGCTGGAAGATAAGCCTGATGTTGGAGGACTAATCAAGATCACATTTTGCTCCGGTGCAGAATTTGTGCCTATTACTACATGGTTGGGAGCGGATCGGGGAGACGAGGTCATCGATGTTTCGACCCTTGGGTTTGCTGAACTGGATGTATTTTCAACAATCTTTCTCCACCCATAGGGCAAGTTTGGCTGAGATACACTATCAAAGTTTTCTTCCGTGGGAGTTGTTATCTGAGGATTAGGGCCAGTAGTGAAACTCCAGATAGGACAATTGTCAGGGCTACCGACGACATTGTAAGGAATTGCCTGCCAATAGTAGGTGGCACTATATGTCAACTCGTCAGTAGAGTAGCTAGTTTGCTCACCTAGATCTTCAATGAACGGCGGTGGATATTCTGTTCCGAAGTAAAAATCCCAACCGTCGGGGGCTGCAGAAAGCCCTTGTGCCCACTCCAAAGTGAGAGGGGAGAGTATGTTTTGAGCCGCATCAGCCGGATATACTGCTGATGGGATCCCGGGATAAGCCGTTGGCTGATAGAGTATAATGTCGTCTATCCACCAGTTGTCATGATCATTCGCTGCACCCGAAAAGACCCACGATATGTAAATCGTATCCCATGTAGCGAAGTTCGCAAGAGGCAAGACAGTCATTTGCTGAACTATATTGGCTGGATCCACCTCTGTCCAAACATCCTGCCAGTCAGTAGCATTGTTTGATACTTGAACGCTGAGTGTGTAGGGCCCGGGATCATCCAGATCATCAGACTTCTGTAAAAAAACCAATTCCAGATCGGAAGCAGTCGAGATATCAATAGCTGAAGTATAAACGCGATGAACACCAGAAGTATAGGTGTTAAAACGCAACTCCGGGCTTTCACCCCCTGCGTCACTCGTGGCTCGAACTTGCCAAACGTTTGAAGTGGTAGTCCATCCAGTGGGAATACTGCCTACTTCAGGTCCACTAAAATCCTCTTGAAAAAACACCGTTCCTTGAGCCCAAAGACTGGATATCATTAGGAACAAGATAAGGGGCAAACTGTGATTGATTGCTTTCATGTGGTCTCCTTGTTTACTGTTTGTTACTGGTTTTCTGTTTGGAGTGTTCTTGGATGGCATTATGCAGGAGTAAACTCCTCAAACGGAGTAGCCAAGTTCCAGTAGTACTCGAACAGGTCTATTAGAGCAATAACGACATCTGAATGCTCTACATACATTGAGGTTATGTTGTTTTTTGTTAGTGATTTGTGGAAAAGAGTGAACATTGCGGAAGTGGAATCCATGATGATAAGCTTCAATGGGATTTTGTTCATAACTCTGACTTTCTCTCCTCGTTCATGGAAAAAACTACATATTTTTAAAAAGCTTTCCATGTTGTCTTCTTCGATTTCATAAATGCTGCGAAACTCTATGCCCCTTTCGAGCGATTTGATTACTGGAGCTGATTTGTCCTCTAAATCTTTAATATTTCGAATTGTTATATATGGAGGTTTACACAACGAGCGATGGATTTCTTGACTTTGTTCAATAAAACCAATGCTTTTTTGAGCAATGCTTGCCATTGATGTGTAAATGGACACACAATCCAGCTCATTTCTGCTTACCTTTCTTTCGGAGTGAACAGACTGTAACATTATACTGAGAGATTTGATACGATTCTCTCTTTGGGCACATTCTTCACGATTTGCTTCAAGCATAGCACTGAAGGCTTTTGTAGGATTAACGGCTTGATACTTCTTAACTGTTCCCGGTATCATCTCACATAACCCCTCATTCATTAGTGAAGCAAGCACATCATAAACTCTACCTCTTGGCACATCAGCTATCTTAGTGATGTCATTAGCACTCAGCATGCTAGCAGACACCAACGCTGTATAGACCTTGGCTTCGTACTCTGTAAAACCGATACTTAGTAACTCTTTTACTATATCCACTTCAATCTCCTTCTAATTAATTAAAACTGATGGTTGCAATAATTACGGTCACAAAAATCTTGTCAAGAAATAAAACTAAACTATGAGTTGCAATTATTTGTACTGGAGCAAAAGGCAAGCTGGGGGGCTTGAATATTGCCAGATCCCCCTCATTAGTTCCCAAAAAGTACACTAAATGTACACCCATATATTAGTAGAGGCTCATGAATCCAGGGGAAGATTGGATCCGGGGCGGAAATGAGCTGAGTGTAGGCGCATCGGCATTGCTATGATGAATGCGTCAGATGTTGCTAAGCAAAAGCGCAAAGCACAGGCAGAGGGCATCTTAAGATATATTTATTGGCAGATGGTACAGAAATAGTTAGCTTATAATATTATCTGATATCGCAGAGAGTGATGCTGTTTAATGCAAAAAAACAGCACAGCTTGCTTTGAGCGAGCATCATACTTAAATCCTATAGATAGCAGTGAAACAGAAATCTCCTTTGAGTGTGGTATCGCACTGTTTGTGGAGCCCGGAATATGATAATCCGGGTAGAAGTTCTTTACGTAGTTCATTAAAAAACGTGGCCTCATCGTCTTCGGATGAGTCCCAAACGAATGATGTAACAAGAACACGATCAACAGAATTTTACCTAAACAGTGAGGAGACACTCATGAAAAAGCTCTATATAGCGATTATTTTTGTTTTTTTGGCAACAGGCTTGATGAATGCACAAGTGCCAGATTGGCAATGGCTGCTTCACATCGGGAGCGGAAGCAACGATTACGGATATGCCGTATGTACCGACCAGGATGACTATATATATCAAGCCGGTGGTTTTGGTGGAAGCGTGGTGATATGAGAGGAAACTATCAACACGGCTGGGAATACTGACGTATTGGTGGTGAAGACCGACGCACTGGGCAATGTGATTTGGGCTACGAGAGCTGGCGGAGCAGATCAAGATATTGCCTATGGAATAGCTGCGGCTGCCAATGGAGATGTATACGTGCATGGCACCTTCAAGTCCAGCGCTACTTTTGGCTCCAGCACACTAGTTAGTGGCGGTCAGCAGGATATCTTTGTGGCCAAACTAAATAGCTTGGGTGAGTGGCAATGGGCAGTATCTGCCAGCACTGAAGGAGCAGATCATGCCGGAAAGATTGCAGTGGATGCAGCCGGCAATGCCTATGTGATAGGTGCTGTATGGGGCCAAGCTACCTTTGGCACCATCATGCCGCCCACTTACAGCTATTATGATTGGTATGTAGCCAAGATCAATAGCCTGGGAGAGTGGCAATGGGTAAAGACTGGTGGAGGAACAAGTGACGATAAAGGCAATGATATCGCTCTGGATGCCTCCGGCAATGTTTACGTGTCTGGTTTTATCTTCGGAAGCGTCACTTTCGATACTTTTACATATAGTTCAAACCATTATGATGTATTGGTGGGGAAACTCGATAATAGTGGTAACTGGCAGTGGATCACCACTAGTAATGGCTCTGAACCTGAGTATGGGCTGAGCCTGGCAGTAGATCCTTCCGGGGCAGTTTATGTGGGAGGATATTATTATACTGATGGCTTCTACGCACCCCAATTTGGAACTATCACTCCGGTGGAACTGGGTACTCATACGATGTTTGTGGGACGAGTAAATAGTAGTGGAAACTGGCAATGGGTGAAGGGTGCAGGCGCTATGGTATCTCCATCTGGCTTGTATCCATCAAAGATGCCGTGCCGCTGGCACTCTTGGGGCACGTCAGGCATAAGCTTGAGGCTCATCGCGGGGCCAGGATGATTCGGCAGGGTTTTGAAAAGTAAAAAAGTGCAAAGCTTTGCAGTGGAGTATTCAAAGACGATTTTCATTGACAGAGCAATGCCTTTTCCTGCTATGTCTCTAGATGTATATTAAGCGAAAATAAGACGACAAAACGAGGTATAAATGCACACTACACAAGAAAATATCCAAAGTCTGCGGGAACGAGAAAAGAAGATAATGCAAATGGGTGGCGACAAAGCGATCGCCAAACAAAAATCTGTCGGCAAGCTTACTGCCCGTGAGCGCTTGGATCTCTTGTTTGATCCGGGTAGCTTTCGTGAATTGGATATGTTTGTCAAGCATCGCTGCGACAATTTTGGGATGCAAAAGATCGATATTCCTTCCGATGGCGTGATCACCGGTCACGGCCTGGTTGATGGACGTCCGGTCTTTGCTTTTTCTCAGGATTTCACTGCACGCGGTGGTTCTCTGGGCGAGATGCATGCAGCCAAGATCTGCAAAGTGATGGATATGGCGCTGAAAAGCGGAGTTCCCTGCATCGGGATCAACGATTCTGGCGGTGCCAGGATCCAGGAAGGAGTCGACGCGCTCAAAGGTTATGGCGAGATCTTTTTCCGCAATTCCCGCGCCAGCGGTGTGATTCCTCAGCTCACCGCGATCATGGGGCCGTGTGCTGGTGGTGCAGTATATTCCCCCGCCATGACGGATTTCGTCTTCATGGTCAAAAACACCAGTTTCATGTTTATCACCGGTCCGGATGTGATCAAAGCCGTCACCGGCGAGGTGACCACACAGGAGGATCTGGGTGGAGCCATGACTCACAATAGCAAGAGTGGCAATGCGCACTTTGCCTGTGAGGACGATGCAGATGCGATCGAGCAGATCAAGATCTTGCTCTCATATCTGCCAGCGAATAATATGGAAGATCCCCCCCAGAGCGAATGCACAGATGATCCCTGGCGGGAATGCACAAATCTTGATAGCATCATCCCGGATAGCGCCCGGATGGGATATGACATGCGGGATGTAATCCGGAGCGTGGTGGATGATGGTGTGTTTTTTGAGCCTCATCTCTTTTATGCGCAAAATATCATCGTGGGCTTTGCCCGCCTAAATGGACGCAGCGTTGGCATCGTGGCAAATCAGCCCACCGTGCTGGCAGGGTGTCTGGATATCGATGCTTCGGACAAAGCTACCCGGTTTATCCGTTTTTGCGATTCCTTCAATATCCCGCTGATCACTTTCGTAGACGTTCCGGGCTATTTGCCGGGGACTCATCAGGAACACAGCGGCATCATCCGCCATGGCGCCAAGCTGCTTTGGTGCTATTCTGAGGCAACCGTGCCAAAGCTGACGGTTGTCACTCGCAAGGATTATGGCGGCAGCTACATCGCCATGAGTTCGCGTCATCTGGGAGCGGATATGGTCTTTGCCTGGCCCACCGCCGAGATCGCAGTGATGGGCGCACAGGGTGCAGCCAACGTGATATTCCGCAAAGAGATTGCCGCCGCTGAAGATCAAGTGGCAAAGCGTGCCGAGATGATCGCGGATTATGAAGAGCGCTTCAATAATCCCTATGTGGCAGCATCCCGCGGCTATGTGGATGCAGTGATCCTGCCTTCCGAGACCCGTAAGCGGTTGGTGGACGCTCTGGAGATCCTGAGCACAAAAAGCGAAAGCCTGCCTCCCAAGAAACACGGAAACATCCCCGCCTAAGGAAAGATGACTATGCATAAAGATATGAAAGAACTGGCTGCAATATCGGCAGTGATGGCACTGATGAATTCTGAAACGAGCGCTTATTCCTATCAAGCACCGCGCCGGGGAAATCCCAGCCACCCCTGGGCAGCATACGGACGTTCGACCACCATGCAATACAGAGATATTACACAACGCAGAATTATAAAAAGAAGCAGATAAAAGGAGATACAATGGATAAACACGGCATCCTCAAGAAAGCCAAGATGCACTATGCGGCTGATAGGCCCAAAGCCGCAAATCCGATCAAGATACAAGACCTCAGTTTTCGTGATGGTCACCAATCCCTCTTTGCCACCAGGGGCAGAACCGAAGACCTCCTGCATGTGGCAGAGATGATGGATCAAGTGGGATACTACTCCATGGAAGTATGGGGTGGAGCCACTTTTGATGCGATGCACCGTTTTTTGGGCGAAGATCCCTGGGAACGCATCCGCACCCTGAAAAAGCACATCACCAAAACCCCCTTTTCGATGCTGCTCAGAGGTCAAAACCTGGTGGGATATCAAAACTATGCCGATGACGTGGTCGAAGCTTTTGTGCAACGCGCCTGCGATAACGGCATCGATATCTTCCGTGTCTTCGACGCCCTGAATGACTTCCGCAATTTCGAAACTGCAGTAAAGATCATCCAAAAGAACAAGAAACACTTTCAAGGCAGCATCTGCTATTCGCTGACTGAGCAGAGGATGGGCGGAGATATCTATAATATTGATTATTACGTGAAGAAAGCCAAGCAGCTCGAGGATATGGGCGCAGATAGCATCTGCATCAAAGATATGGCAGGACTCATCGCGCCATATGATGCTTATGATCTGGTGGAGGCTCTCAAAGCCAGCGTCAAAGCGCCGATCCATCTGCATACCCACTTCACATCCGGCATGGGAGATCTCTCCTTGTTCAAAGCCATCGAAGCGGGAGTGGATATCATCGACACCTGCATGGGCCCTTATGCATATCGCACCTCTCACCCCGGCGTGGAGCCGCTGGTGATCTCGCTTTTGGGCACAAATCGCGATACCGGCATGGACATCAACTTGCTAAACAAGATCGGCAAAGAGATGGAGAAAGACATCCCCAAATATCTGCAATTTGCCAATAGCCCCAAATATTCGATCATCGATACCGACGTGATCATTCACCAGACCCCGGGTGGCATGCTCTCGAATCTGGTGAATCAGCTCAAACAGATGGAAGCCCTGGACAAGCTGGACGATGTCTTTGAAGAGATCCCCAAAGTCCGCAAAGATCTGGGACAGATCCCGCTCGTTACTCCGACCAGCCAGATCGTGGGCATCCAAAGCGTAAACAACGCCCTCTTCGATGAAAAATCCGGTGAATATGCCCGCATCACCGAGCAGGTCAAAGACCTCTGCTATGGCCTCTATGGCAAGACGACCCTGCCTATCAATAAGGACTTGCAAAAACGCGCCTTAAAAGGCTATCCCAAAGGCGAAAAGCCGATCTCGGTGCGCCCCGGCGACGTGATCTCTCCCGCGCTGGAAGACGTGAAAAAGGAAACCGAAGGCCTCGCCCGAGATCTCGACGATCAACTGATCGTGGCGCTATATAACGTGACCGGCAAGAAGTTTCTGCGCATCAAATATGGGATGGATCCCATGCCGGAAGAGATGAAAGCCACAAGCATGGAAGAAGTGAAAGCTCAACAAGAGATGGTGGCAAAAGCTCTGGCGGGCAAGCTGATCGAAAAGCCTGAAGCTCCTGCTAAACCGGAAGATGCGCGGCAATTTGACGTGTTTGTGGATGGCAGCTATTACTTGGTGGAAGTAGCTGAAAAAGGCGGAACACCTCGCGTGATCTCCAGCCGTCCGGCTCCAGCAGCCCCGGCACCACAACCTGCAGCACAGGCATCTGTGGCAGCTCCCAAAGCGGAAGCACCTGCGGCAGCATCTCCACCAGCGCCTCCAGCCCCTGCGGTTGATGGCGAAAAGATCACCGCGCCAATGCCCGGTATGTTGATCAAATATGAGAAGCAAGTGGGTGAAAAGGTCAAGCGCGGCGAGACCCTCTTGGTGCTTGAAGCGATGAAGATGTACAACAATATTCCCTCCCCGGTGGATGGAACTGTATCTGCAACCCCGCTTTCATCCGGCGCAAACGTCAGCAAAGGTGACGTCCTGGCCGTTGTTCAAAGCGATTAAGGAGAGAGACTATGCAGACTAAAAGTCAGATCATGGATAGCGCTCAGATGGAGCGCAGCATTCAGCGCATGGCGCATGAGATAATCGAACAAAACCGTGGCCTGGAAAAGATCCGCCTGGTGGGAATCCGTTCACGTGGAGTGCCGATTGCAAATCGTCTCTCGGATTACCTGCGCTTGATCTCAAATCAGGAAGTTCCGGTGGGAATCCTGGATATCACCCTCTATCGGGATGATCTCTCCACCATCGCGCATCAGCCTGTGATCAAGGGCTCGCAGCTGGATTTTGAGATCGAGGACGCAATCGTGGTTCTGGTGGACGACGTGCTCTTTACGGGCAGGACCGTGCGAGCAGCCATCGACGCTCTGATGGATTTCGGGCGTCCCAAACAGATCCAATTGGCAGTTCTAATCGATCGAGGCCATCGCGAATTGCCGATCAAGGCAGATTATGTGGGGAAAAACGTGCCGACTTCCAAAGAGGAGATCATCAAGGTGGCTCTCAAGGATATCGATGGAGAAGATAGTGTCAAAATCGTTTTGGCTTAAATATCAAGCGCGCTTTGAAAAGCTGAGAAGCCATGTCTGCATAGGCTTGGATTCTCAGCTTGATAAGCTGCCCGCCTGCGTGCGTGAATCCGCCAATCCCATCCGGGATTTTAATGATGCCACCATCGCGGCGACGGCAGAGTATGCCACGGCCTACAAGCCCAATCTGGCATTTTATCTGGCAGATGGATTGCGGGGCTTGACCGCTCTATATGATACAATCCAGAGCATTCCCGATGATATCCCCGTGATCCTGGATACCAAAGTGGGCGATATCGGCAGCACGATGAGCGGCTATGTTCACGCCTTTTTCCAGGAACTCAAAGTTGATGCGATCACGATCAACCCCTTGATGGGGGCGGATGTATTGAAGCCTCTTCTACAGATCGAAGGCAGCTTTGGCTTTGCTCTGGCGCTCACCTCAAATCCCTCTGCACAAGACTTTTTTCATCAACACAGGATGAAGGAAGCAGTGCCGGCATGGATCAATGAATATCCGGTTGAGAGAGTGGGAGCAGTGGTCGGAGCGACCCAGGTGGCAGATCTATTGGCGATGCGGCAAAGCATGCCCGGCAGACTCTTTTTGGTGCCCGGAGTTGGCGCTCAAGGGGGAGATCTGCAAGCCGTTTTGACTCACGCCAGCGATAGCGAAGAGCATCCCGGGATCTTGATCAATAGCTCCCGCGGGATTATCTTTGCCTCGTCGGGTGAAGACTATGCGGAAGCTGCGGCGCAAAAAGCCAAAGAGCTCTTTGAGGCGTGTAAAACTACTATTTGATCACAGCGGTGAGTTGGCGGCGATGGATCTTGCCGCCGGAGGCATCCTGAGATTCCCAGAGGATGATGTATAGCCCGCGTTGGGCAAAAGCTCCGCGAGCACTTAGTCCATCCCATCTGAGGATGCCTTGGCCACCCAATGGTTCATTGTCTGCCAATTGGCGGATCTTGCGCCCGGTGAGGTCATAGATGCTGCAATTTACCCGGATCCCGGAGAAAGGGAATTTGTAGCTGATGAGTATCTCATCGCCACTTTTGGGATCGCAGGGGGAGCCCACAATCTTCAGCCTCTCTTCATGCTCCGGCAGATCCACGCTCGAGCTTTGATTATCCAACCCGGGATTGGGGATGCCCAAGCTCCAGAGCTCGCCCTGATCTGCCTCAAAATCCTTTTGTAGTGCCATCCCGCTGACAGCCTGTGCGGAGCTGTAACTCATGGCGTCCAGGATCTTCTCCCCGTAAAGATCTTGCAAGATCAAGCTATCTCCATCGTTGTTTAAGGCTGCCCATCCGGAGGTCTCGATCACGGCAGCAGGCGGGCAATCCGGATAAGTCTGCAAAAGGCTCTCTTTATCCCGACAGAGAACGAAGTATCCGGGCACAGGGGGCAAGGAAAAGCGGATCTGATTGTTGGCGGCATCAAAGATGATGTATTCCACAAAGGTCTTTCGCGCAGCCCGAGCATACACCTCGATCCACTCCTGTTCATGAGCCAGGGGTGCGGGATAGATCTCGGAGAAGAGGGGAGCCTGAGCTTGATCGCCCAGGTAGCTAATGTACAGCGAGTTGTTCTCGAGATCCGGATCATCCTCCAGACTCAGCTCGGCAAAGAGAAGCTCATAGCTGCCATGCAGCCAGATCTGAAGAGTCCTCTGTTCGTCCCCGGCAAGGGGCTCGATCGCTTCGGCATGCAAAAGTTCAGAGCCTCGGTAGAGATTTAGCTGTGCATGCGAGAGCGGAGCAATTTGGGAGAGATTGGCAACGATCAGCTCCAAAAGATAGCCATCCGCTTCGGGGATTACCTGGGGTGAGAGCAGCGCATAATCTGCATAGACCCGGTTTGGCAAGCCCGGAGTGGGTCTGGATTCCACCCGAAAATCTGCGGCACAGAGATTTGTATCCCAGCCGTCAGCGATGCGGGCAAGCGAGCTGCCTTCCGTGGTATCTTCTGCCAGGCTCTGCGCAGGCAAGCCGCTATCATCGATCAATAGGTTGCTGTTTGGGCTGTCATAGACCACGGTATCGGTATAGAGGCTATCGGCAGAGGCAAAGCGCACTCCATCACTGGCGGTTCCGCCGTTTTGAAACGTGAAGTTATGCGTGAAATGGCGATTGGGTACATCTGCTCCGCCGATGAGGACAAAGCGTCCGGGCCGCAGGACGAAATAGGGGAAAGTAAAATCATGGCTGTATGTACTGCCCCCGCTGTAGATCTTGGATCCACTGAGATTGATGTCTTGATCTGTGGGGTTGTAGAGCTCGATCCATTCTATGCCGGAATCAGCGCCAACGGGGTCGTAGCACAGTTCATTGATCACGACCCCACAGAATAGCTGCTTTGCGCAGAATGCAAGCATCAAGAGCAGGATCCTGGGGGACAATTCAGCCTCCCAGATTCAGTTTGGTTGGTGTAATCTTCCAGATATCCTCGGCATACTCGCGGATGGAACGGTCGCTGGAAAACTTGCCGATGCGGGCTACATTGAGGATGGCTTTTCGGGTCCACTGCTTTTTTTGACGATAGAGCTCATCAACTAGGTCTGAAGCTTGAATGAAATCTCTGAAATCCGCCAGGTGCAGATATTGATCGCCATCTTCCATCAGGGTCTTCCAGATCGGAGTGAAGATGCCGGGTTCATCCTTGCACCAGGTATCATCCAGGAGGGAATCTATCACAGCTCTGAGCTGGGGATCGTTGTCGTAACGCTCACGGGGTATGTATCCGCTCTGTTTCAGCGTGCTTACTTCATCGGCCGTGAGACCAAAGATAAACATGTTTTCTCTGCCAATCTCTTCCGCCATCTCAACGTTTGCTCCATCCAGAGTGCCCAAAGTGAGAGCGCCATTGAGGGCAAACTTCATGTTTCCGGTTCCGCTGGCCTCATAGCCTGCCGTGGAGATCTGGCTCGAAAGATCTGCCGCCGGGATGATCTTTTCGGCGAGCGAGACGCAGTAGTTTGGCAAGAATACTACCTTGAGGCGATCCTTGATATCAGGATCTTTGTTAATTATGTTTCCCAAGTTGTTGATCAGCTTAATCAGGCGTTTTGCCAGGAAGTATCCGGGAGCTGCCTTGCCGGCAAAGATCACCGTGCGGGGCACAAAATCCCCGTCAGGATTGGCTTTGATGCGTTGATAGCGGGCGATTGTGCCCATCACGTTCAGAAGCTGACGCTTGTATTCATGCAGGCGTTTGATCTGCACGTCAAAGATGCTGTCTGTGCGCACCCGGATGCCGGTCTCGCGGTAGATGTGACGGCTCAGTCTTTTCTTGTTGATCTCCTTGATCTCGAAGAAGCTATCGCGAAAATCGGGGTTATCCAGCTCGGTCTCCAGCTGCTTCAGCTGTGATAGGTCCCTTGTCCAGGCTGTGCCGATGTGCTCCGAGATCAGGCTCGAGAGCAGAGGATTCGCGGTCAAGAGCCACAGCCGGGGAGTGATGCCATTGGTCTTGTTCTGCAGCTTTCCGGGATAGATCTGTTCCAGATCCGCAAAGATCTTTTGCCGCAGGATACTCGTATGCAAGGCTGCCACTCCGTTCACCGTGTGCGATCCGTGGAAGCAAAGCTGAGCCATGCGCAGGGATTTTTCCTGTCCTTCTTCGATGATGGAGACATTGCGCATCTTGATGATATCTCCCGGGTAGCGAGTGTTTACTTCGCGCATGATGAGCTCATTGATCTGATAGATGAGGCTGAGATGGCGAGGCAAGAGCTCCTCAAAGAGAGCCACGCTCCAACGCTCCAGCGCTTCCGGCAGGATGGTGTGATTGGTATAGCTAAAGACCTTTTTGGTCAGCTCCCATGCGGTCTCAAAATCCATGCGCTCATTATCGATTAAGATGCGCATCATCTCCGGAATGGCGAGTGCCGGGTGAGTGTCATTGAGCTGGATGGAAAGCTTGTCGGGCAGATTTTTGAAGCTGTGGTGATCCAGCTTCCAATTGTAAAAGATGTCTTGCATGGTGGCGGACACAAAGAAGTATTCCTGCTTGAGGCGCAAAACCTTGCCCAGGTGCATGTTGTCGTTTGGATACAGGACCTTGCTGATGTTTTCGCTATCGGTCTTTTGCTCCACGGCTTTCACGTAGTCTCCGCTATTGAAATACTCAAAGTCAAATTCGTCGGTAGCGGTCGCCTCCCAAAGACGGAGGTTATTGACGTTGTCCACTTTGAAGCCGGGAACTGGGATATCCCATGCTACAGCCATCACATCGTCGGTATCGATCCAGCGATAAATTCTGCCATTGCCATTTGATTCCTCGCTTACGACTCTGCCGCCAAAGCGTACCCGATAGTTGATCTCAGGGCGCTTGATCTCCCAGGGACAGCCATCTTTGCGCCAGTGATCTGGAACTTCCCGCTGATATCCACCCCGGATTTCCTGCTTGAAGATGCCAAATTCATAGCGAATACCATATCCATAGGCGGGATAGGCGGAAGTTGCCAAAGAATCCATAAAACACGCTGCCAGGCGGCCGAGACCGCCATTTCCCAGGCCCATGTCCGGCTCAAGCTCGACTATGTCTTCCAGTGAGTAGCCCATCTCTTTGAGCATGTCATAAGATTCGTTGTATAGATCCAGATTGATCAGGCTATTACCCAAAAGTCTGCCGATCAAGAACTCCATGGAGAGATAGCAGACCTTCTTCAGGTCACGCTTGCGATACTCATATTGAGTGCGCAACCAGCGTTCGATCAAGCGATCTCGGAGTGTAAGCCCCAAGGCGTAATAGATATCCCAGGGTTCCACCGTGCTGGTATCTTTGATCAGAGAATATTCAAGGTGGTTGAGAAATCTGCTCTTTATGTCATCGCACGTACATTCTGCTTTGTCCGAGAAGAATATCGACGAGTTTTCACTATTTGGCACAAAACCTTCTTTCATTGTTTTACCTCTTACAAAACTGAAATCTCAGTTTGTTCTTTTTGTGCGGGCAAGGGCTATTCTGTCAAGCAGATTCTCTGGTTCAGGCGATAGCGTGCTTTGTGATGGGCAGCAGAGCTAATTTTAAGAATCCGCTTGACAAAATCTCCACCTTAAAATTTAAGGAAAAGACCACGTGGAGGATTAGTCCTAATTGGTAAGGCAGCGGTCTTGAAAACCGCCGGGTTCTGCCCATGGGGGTTCGAGTCCCTCATCCTCCGCCAGATTATAGATGTGTACTCTTTTTAGTGCCTGGAGAGGTGACCGAGCTGGCTGAAGGTGTGCGCCTGCTAAGCGTATGTAGGTCAAAAGCCTACCGAGGGTTCGAATCCCTCCCTCTCCGCCACTTTCTTATAGTGTTGGGCAGTCGCCAAGCGGTAAGGCAGCAGGTTTTGGTCCTGCCATACGGGGGTTCGAATCCTCCCTGCCCAGCCATATCTTTTCCAGTGGGATGTCGTCTAATGGTAGGACAGCGGACTCTGGCTCCGTACGTGAGGGTTCGAATCCTTCCATCCCAGCCAAGTTCAAAAACCCGGTTTTGATAGCCGGGTTTTTTTGTGCCCGCGGAACATCCACTCCAGAAAAAAACGGGACGCCGTGGCATCCCGTATAACTGTTTGTTATCTTGATCTATCTGGCAGGCGGTGTATCGATGGCGATCACCCGATAGAATTTCTTTTCTTGAGTCTGATTGGGTAGCGTGATCGTGGTCTCGCCGGTATAGCCATGCAGCTGATATGTGCCATATGGCTCCTCAGATATCTCCACTTTATAGCCCACAGCACCTGCGATGGGACTCCAAGAGAGGGTTACGCTGTCAGCATCCCTTGATATCTCTACTTCGGGGATTCCGAGATCATCCACCGGCCAGTTTCCGGTGGTGGAATCCAAGAGGTTGTTCATGACATCCCGGATCTCAATGCGCTGGATATTTGTGCCAGATTCCACGAGGATGGTGAAGGAGCCGGTCTCAGGGGCACTGGATGCCGCTGCGATCAAGTTTCCTCCTGTGACGGCATCATAGGCAAGCACGATGTGTCTCTGAGTGTAATCGATGCCAGAGCTGAAGCTTACATGGTTTTGCGTAATCGGAACAGAATTCACGATCTCGGTCGCTGTCGGCAAGGCTTGGGTCTGATAGTTTGAGCCGTAATCAGGACCCAAACGGTCCCTGTAGGAGGCATTTGTGTTTAAATTAGAGCCGATGCGGAAGGGAATCCACCAGCTTACCCCGGTTGTGGCTCCACTTGGCGCTTGAGGCCCATTTACATAGGAAGTACTGGTTACCCAAGCCCCCATGCCTTCGTTTGCATCGCTATCCCATGGGTAGTACTGATTTGAACCATTGTAAAGCCGATAGCGGAGATCATCGGTTGAGTAATTTTCCAAATGCACATACACTGCGCTTTCGTTTTCTGCATGGGAAATGTCTATCTGAGCGGGTCTTAGCAAGATGCTTGTCACCGGCAGCGGAGGAGTCACCGCACCGCTGAGGGAGACTGTAGCCGGAGCGGCAGCGCCTGCAGAGATGGTGATCTCTCCGTTGTAGGGCGAGATCTCCAGTCCGCTAATCAGACGCACGTAGATATCCGCCGGACCGTATGCTCCTTGTGAGACTGTCGCGCTGAGGCTGTTTGTAAAGCCGCTATCAGGCTGGAAAGATATCTCAAAGTTTTCCGGAGCACTTATGAGGATGTTTCTTGCGCCAATGTTTTCTCCGCTAAGGCTAAAGCTTTGCGTTGCAGAAGGACCTTCGCCCGTGATGTATGAAAGATTGCTGATGCTACTGGGGTTCACATAGAGCATGGGGGTCTGCGGAGGGATGTTTGTCACAGAGATGTTATCGACTTCCCAATGCTTAAATTCCCCGGGCATCCCGTGATATTTAAAAGCGATAAAGACCGGGTTGGCACTGACATCCGAGAGGCTGATGGGCCCTGAGCCTTCCCAAGTGCTTGTGCTCTGAGAATAGCTGAAGCTCAGCTCATTCCATGTAGCATCACCGGGATTGCCGATGCCATAATAATCCGTGGAGTACATAAGCTTAAGATAGTTGTTGTCATCGATCTGTCCGTAATTGTGCCAAGTATCAAAGGTGAGCACAGCATAGGGATTGGCGATGAGATCGAAGCCGGGCAAAACCAGCCAATCCTCTTCAGTATCATTCGAACCATAACCGTTCATGGAGGCAAATCCATTGCTGTCATAAGTGCCCCATATCCATTGTTTGCTGTCTCCTGAGACGCTGTAGGCATAGGCATCGCCCAAGTCGGTATCAAAGGTCTCATTATATGGGAGTGCTGCATAAGCCGGCGTGGGGATGACATATTCTCCTGTGCGAACTGCGCTGGGATTGTGCCCCGTGGCATAGGCTATGGCTTTCAATGTGGTAGTTTCAGAGATGGTGATAGCGCCAGTATAGAGCGTGCTCTGATCATCAGGAGTGCTGCCATCCAGGCTGTAATATATGGAAGCATTGGGTGTAGCCGTGCTAATGCTGACGCTTTGAGGACTAAAATAGGTGCCGGCAGGTGGGTTGAAGGTTGGTGTTGCGGCATAGGGATCTCCGCTTCCTTGATACCCTGTCCAACTGATGTTGTCGATCACGACCTGGCCGTCACCGTTGTTGACGTTTATAAACTTAAGCACGAAGGGACCTTCCACGTTGACAGTAAATACCTCTGAGCTCAGGATCTCTTCCTGCTGGCCATCACTGGTGACATTGCCCACAAGTTCGTCATTGACCAAGACATTCATATTCACACTTGTCGAAAATGCCTGCATATAGTCAAAACTGAGAGTTCCGATTCCGCCACCAATTATTCCGGAAGAGAAGTTTGATTGTGGAGTTCGATTTCTTCCGATCATGATCGCATTGCCCGTGATGTCATAGTCACCGCGGCATTGGACGTAGGTCCAGGATGAACCATCTTGTCCGGTAAAGGAGCCATCTGCGTAAGAATTTCCACTCAGGTTAAGGTTATCAAAGGTTTCCAGACCTTGTCCCCACACCAATCCCAGGCTCAGGACGAGGCTAAAGAATAAAATCAATTTTTTAAGCATGGCTATCTCCTTGCTTTTACTTTTTTCAAAGTTTTTGGGATCCATGATCCCGCTGATATCAACATATAAACATGAGTCTAATCTGGCTATATTGTACGCAATCAAAGATCCGTATCAAGTTAAGCTCAACAGTTGCATTCTTGCGAAATGCTCTCAATCCGTCAATCAATTTGTTTCTTGCTGTTTCTCTCTCACGAGCGATCTCCGAGATTTTTCTTGACCAGAAGCGGCTTTGACCATTTAATGCTTAAGATGCTAAGTACATGGAGATTATAGCGGTATGAAAAGAATTATCATTATCTTGAGCCTGATGCTTCTTGCGCTTATGGCTTGCCAAAGTGAAGATAAACGCATAGAAAATGCTAACAGGAAATTGGGCAGCAAACAGAAGCCCATTCGTATGTATTTTGTACCCTCGCTGGAGGCAGGCAAAGTAGTGGCCAGTGGTGAAGCGATCGCCGCCGCGCTGCATGAAGCCACGGGTTATCACTTCAAGGTAGCCGTCCCTACCAGCTATGCCGCCGTGATCGAGGCTTTGGGCAGCTATCAGGCTGATATCGCCTGGCTGCCGACTTATGCCTATGTGCTTGCCAAACAGAAGTATGACGCCAACGTCCGCCTGATCACCATTCGCAATGGGCTCAAAAACTATCGCGGGCAATTTGTGGCGATGAGAGATGATATCCAATCTCTCGAAGACGTCGAAGGCAAGATCATTGCTTACACCGATGCCGCTTCCACTTCCGGATACATCTATCCCTCTGCCATTCTCAAAGAAAAGAGTATCACCCCCAAAGATCATGTCTTTGCCGGCGGACATCCACAGGCGATCCTGGCTGTATATAGCGGCAGGGCTGATGTGGCCTGCACATATTGGAGTCCTGAAGACGAAAATGGCATGCCCATGGATGCTCGGGAAAAGCTGTATGATACACATCCGGATATCTTCGAGAAAGTCCGGATCGTTGGTTTTACGGATTGGATCCCCAACGACACCGTTACGTTTCGCAAAAATATGCCCGAGGATCTCGAGCAGGAAGTTGTAGCAGCATTATATGAATTTTCGCACAGCGAGGCAGGCACAAGGATCCTGAAGTCACTCTATGATGTGGATGGTCTGGATCACGCCACGGATGCCGATTACGACGTGGTGCGCACTGCGCTCAAGGCCATGAACATGGATCCCGAAGCCATGTTGAAATAATCTTCCGTGGAGGAATGTTTGAGCCTACTGGAAGTAAAAGACTTATACAAGAGCTACGATGGCGTATCCTATGCGGTAAACAATCTTTCCTTTTCTGTGCAGGAAGATGATTTTGTGATTCTCCTGGGGCTCTCTGGCAGTGGGAAATCCACCCTTCTGCGTTGCATCAACCGCTTAATCGAGCCCACAAAAGGGGATGTCATCTACCAGGGCAATTCAATTGTCTCCCTAAAAGGAACGCAATTGCGCCATTATCGCCGCAATATCGGTATGATCTTTCAGCAGTTTAATCTGGTGAAAAACCTCAGTGTGCTCTCCAACGTTCTCAGTGGCAGGCTGGGCTATCATCATCTCGGCTCAGCTTATAGCAAAGAAGAGATCGATGCTGCATATGCCAACCTCAAGCGTGTGGGTCTGCAGGATTTTGCCAAACGTCAGGTGAGGCAGCTTTCTGGAGGACAGCAGCAGAGAGTGGCGATCGCTCGTGCTCTGATGCAGGAACCGCGGATCATCCTGGCAGATGAACCAGTGGCCAGCTTGGATCCCGCCACAGCGGATTCCATTATGCAATACCTCGCGGAGATCAATCGCGAAGGGATTGCGGTGATCTGTTCGCTTCATTTCTTGTCTCTGGCTCGCCGCTACGGCAGCAAGGTCCTCGCCCTCAAAGATGGGAACAAAGCTTACAGTGGCTTACCCATCGACATCGATAAACAACGTTTCAAGGAAATATACGGCGAGGATGCAGAAGAGATCTGATGCCATCCGCGTCAGGATCTGCATCCGATCCATAATCCGGTAGAATCTATTTACCAGATCTGATCTTTTCATCATTGCAATCGGTTGATTCCGAGCGTAATGCCACCTTCGGCCCAATTTCACCATATGGTGAACTACACTGGTCTACAATGTTTTGCAGGAGTTCCTTATGGCAAATCAACTAAAAGGAAATGAGCTGGTCCAATATCTGATCGAGATGAGTCCCGAACAACTGCGGGATGAGCTGGAGAACATACATCCTGCCGATATTCTCGATGCTCTGGATGAGTATGAGGGAGATGCCATTGCGCTGTTTTCCAAGCTGCCAACCGATAAACTCGCCGAGATCATCGAAGAAGCCGAGGAGATCGATAAATCTGATCTCTTTTACATGGTGGACGACAAGCGCAAGAGGGAGATCATCTCCGAGATGGCATCGGATGAGCTGGTTGATCTTCTGGAAAAGATCGATCCTGCCGAAGCTAAATCTCTGCTCAAGGGCATGGATGCGGAAGAAGCCAAAGAACTCGCCGAGCTCATGAGTTACCATCCGGATAGCGCCGGCGGCATCATGGCCACTGAGTTTGTAGCAGTGAAAGAAGATATGACCGTGCTGGACACCTTGAAATACTTACAGAAAGCTGGAGAAGAAGCCGAAAGCCTCAGCTACCTCTATGTCCTGGATCAAAAACAAATACTCAAGGGGGTGGTCTCGCTGCGTGACATCGTGATCGGTTCATTCGAGGATCCCATCAGGGAGCTCATCAATCCCAAAGTGATCAGTGTCAAGCCGGATGTGGATCAGGAAGAAGTAGCCTGGATCTTCAATAAATATGGCTTCAGCAGTCTTCCGGTCGTAGATGAAGACGGGAGTATGCTGGGGATCATCACCGCCGATGACGTTTTGGATATCGTGGTCGAAGAAAGCACGGAAGACTTCGAAAAAATGGCAGCTCTGGCTCACAATGAGGGAGAATATCTGGAAACTGGAGTTTTTGGGCTGGCAAGACGCCGGATCTATTGGTTGCTATTTCTGATGGTTTCGGCTACATTTACCGGGTTCATCATTCAAGGCTATGAAGAGGCTTTGGCTCAGGTGGTCATCCTGGCGGCTTTCATCCCCATGCTGATGGATACTGGAGGCAATGCCGGCGCTCAATCCGCAACGCTCATCATCCGTGGCATGGCTTTGGGCGAGATCGCCACTCAGGATTATATGCGGGTGATCTTCAAAGAAGTCCGCGTTAGCATGGTCGTGGGTCTAGCTCTGGCTGTGGTAAATGCGCTTAGGATCTGGTGGATGAACCAGGATCTGCTATTGGGAATCACAGTTTCGATTGCCCTATTTTTCACGATCGTGATTGCCAAAACCGTTGGTTGCAGCTTGCCAATTGTGGCGCGAAAACTAAAAGTCGATCCGGCGATTATGGCGGCTCCGATCATTACCACGATCGTGGACGCTCTCTCGCTTTTAATCTATTTCCGGATGGCAGGATTATTCTACCTGTCCTAAATGCTCCGCGCTTTTCTTCTCCGCTTGTCTCCCATTAGACGACTACAGAACTAATGAGAAACAAGTGAGTTAGCAGCAGGGGGAGGATAACAATCAATCCAGCGGGCATCGAATTCTTCTATATCACTATCAAACAAGAGATCTGAAGGCTTTGAACCTCTGGAACTCATCAGCTCCAATCGGCAACCTATCAGGATCTTGACAGGATGGGCAATGTGAAAGTCAGAGCTGCTTCACGGCTTGCCGTCAAGAGCTTTATTCAGGCTTCCAGTCTCCCTGTGGCGAAGCTTGCACAAAGATTTTTCTTGACAGATCCGCAGGGCATATAATCTTGGTAGAACATTGACGCGAGGTGGAGCAGCTGGTAGCTCGTCGGGCTCATAACCCGAAGGTCGAAGGTTCGAATCCTTCCCTCGCTACCATCTTTTACAAAACCAAAACGAGTTGATCTCGTTTTTTTTATAGTGTGGCGGTGTAGCTCAGTCTGGTTAGAGCGTCGGAATCATAATCCGCAGGTCCGGGGTTCAAATCCCTGCGCCGCTACCACTATATTTTAATGATGCGCCAGTAGCTCAGCAGGATAGAGCAGCAGCCTTCTAAGCTGCGGGTCAGGGGTTCGAATCCCTTCTGGCGTGCCAGCTAATTACGATATTTCCCCCAATAGATTTGTGGTGGGTGTAGTTCAATGGCAGAGCACCGGATTGTGGTTCCGGGCGTTGTGGGTTCGAGTCCCATCATCCACCCCATGTTTTATGGTGCGTACTGAGTTTCTTCAGGACGCACCAATTTTTTTGCTCTGTATATGGCGAGTGCTATTCCTCTTTTGTACTCTGGGCAATCAGATCCAGGAGCGGCCTGTGATCAAAGCTTTTTTCCACAACACCGATTATACCCAGCTCTTCCAAGTTTTCTGTATCGCTATCCCGGATCATTCCTGAGAGTAGAATTGCGGGCATCGAGTATCCAGCTTTCCGTATCAGTTTGAGTGCATCCCGTCCCTGGATATCGCCAAGATTTATATCCACCAGGATCAGATCATAGTTTGTGGAGCGCATTTTAGCAATCGCCTCCTGAAGATCCGTGGCGCTATCGGCAAGATATCCTTCTTTGCCACAGGCTCGCTTGAGGAGTCTGCCTAAGTTTATGTCATCATCCAGGATCAGAACTTTGATCTGATCCTTTCTGCCACTGAGGATGCTGCGGATTGCCGGACCGATATCTTTGGCACTAAAGGGCTTTTGGATCAGAGGAGTGCTTTCCTCCACGATTCCGTGTTTGGCAATGATATCATCAGTAAAGCCAGACATAAAGAGGATCTTCTGGGAGGGGCGGATCTTGAGCACTGCATCTGCCAATTCCTTGCCATCCATTTCCGGCATTACGACGTCGGTGAGTAGCAGTTCGGGGTGGTCGCCATCGCTTATCTTGCGCAACGCCATCTTCGCATTTGTGAAAGCATGGACCCGGTAGCCAAGGTTTTCGATCATTCGTTTCACCAGTTTACACAGGGCTTTATCGTTTTCCACGACCATGATATATTGTCCGGAGCGCTTCTCTTTTGGCAGAGAGACGATCTTTTTGTCGTGATCTTCCTGCAAGACTGGAATCAGGATTTTGATCGTGCTTCCTTGGCCCGGCTCACTGTAGAGATTGATGAATCCGCCAAATTGCCGGATGATTCCCCACGAGCTGGAGAGCCCCAAACCCTTGGCGTCTGGTTTGGTGGTGTAAAATGGTTCTAAAGCCTTGCTCTGGGTTTCTTTGTCCATGCCGATCCCGGTGTCTGCGACGGAGATCTGGACATACTGTCCGGGATGCAGATCACCAATCTGCGATGATTTGCCATTTTTGATCATGATATTTTGGGTGCTGATCTTGAGTACTCCACCTTTGGGCATAGCATCGCGGGAGTTGAGGACAAGATTGATCAGCATCTGCTCCATCTGACCCGGATCAGCCTTGACGGACATCAGATCTTCAGCGAGATGCAGGTTGAGCGCTACTTCTTCGCCCACTAAGCGTAGAATGATGGATTTGAGGTTGTTGATCAGGCTATTGCAATCCAAATCGTAGCGGTGAATGAGCTGCTTGCGGCTGAAAGCAAGCAATTGGCGAGTGAGGTCTGCTGCCTGAATGCCGGCTTTGACGATTTCCTCTGCTGGCTCATATAGAGGGTCACTTTCACTAAGCTCATCCAGGATATCCTCGGAGTAGCCCAGGATCACCGTGAGCAGGTTGTTGAAATCGTGCGCGATACCTCCCGCCAGCTTGCCGATTGCGTCCATCTTCTGGCTGGAGAGCAGCTGCTCCCGGAGCGTTTTGCTTTCGCTAATGTCGACGTTTATGCCTTCTAATACCGTATCTCCAGCAGAATTTACATTGAGCCGAGCATACATGGATATCCAAAATGCTTCCCCATTTTTCTTGCGGACTTCGCATTCAAAGTTTTCCACTTCGCCCTGGTCGATCAGGAGGTTTTTGAGGCGGATGCGATCCCTGGGATCTACATAGAGATTTTTGATATCCTTTACTTCGCGGATCATAGTCTGCGGATCATCGTAGCCAAACATATGGGCAAAAGCTTTATTTATTCTCAGATAGCGGTCGTCCATAGTGGATTGAAATACGCCCGCCACGGAGTTCTCGAAGATCAATCGATAGTGTTCTTCACTTCGTTTTAGATCCTGCAAGGCTTTACGGCTGGCGGTGATGTCGGTTATAATCCCGACGGATCCGGTTACGTTGCCTTCGGCATCGTGGATCGGAGCACCGTTGACCTTGAGCCAGATGATCTTGCTATCAGCTTTGACGCCACGCACTTCATACTCGCTGCTCTTGCCTTTTTGTCGATCTATGTTTGCTTGCTTGATCTTATGCTGATCTTCTTTGAGGATCAATGTCTCGTAGCCGATCTTGCCGATGCTTCCTTTGGCATCCAGACCAAAGAGCTTGCAGCAATAAGGGTTTAGATATTGGATTACATCGTTGTTGTCCACCATAATTACGGCTTCCTGCATAGTATCCAAGAGCAGATGGTGCAAAGCTTCCTGCTCTCTCAAATGCAGCTCGGCGAGCTTACGCTTGTGCACACTATGGGCGATGGCAAGGATCGATTTTACCTCGTTGTTCGAGTCCAGGATGGGGGAGAGAGTGGCTGTATGCCAGCGATACTCGCCCTGGCTATATATGATTCGATATTCAAACCCAGTCTGAGTAGTCTTGCTCTGAATGGCTTTGTCCAGATACTCAAGGGCTTTCGTAAGATCATCCGGGTGAAAGAGCCTCTCGAAGAAATCTTCCTTCATGACGCTTTGGGGTGTGTGCCCCAATTGTTTGATCCAGTTTTTGTTTGTATAGATTATTCTTGAGTCCAGATCAAATTCTGCGATCGTATTCCCGGCATCTTCCACATAGGAGCGATATCTGTCTTTTTCTGCTGTTAAGACTTCATTTTCATGGCACAATTCCAGAATCTGCTTTCTAAGAAGAGACATCTCTTGTTTCAGGTCCGGATGGGACTCTACCAAACGCCGTAAGCGATTCAGGATTTCTTGATTCTGCATTGTGACTCCTTATTCATAGAAGCGGAACTTGATAATGGATTCAGTTCTCAGAAAACCAGCGAGATTGTCAAAGAAATTATTACTAAAACAATTGCTAAATCAATCGAGAAAAATCCGCGCATGGAGGCTTAGTACATGCGGTACAGCATTATACGCTTTGTTTGCCTTGTTGATTCCCGTCAACAAGTCTGTAATTGTTCGACATAAAACCCAACATCATAGGTTTAGCAAAATCAAGCTGAGGATCAAAAGTGCCCAGAGCAGGTAATCTTTGCCACTCGCCTTTTTCCTCCATAGGAAGATATCACTTGCGATGCTCAGGACGACGATGCTCACTGCCAGCAGGGGATAGGCGATTGCTGCGGGGATGCTATCCAGGGCATTGAGAAAGAAGACCGTGGAATAGCGATTTGGAATGCCCAGGGCAAAGCCATAGAAGAGATACTTGGGCTCAAAGCGCAGGCGCGTGATGAGGATCGAGAGCAGAGTGTAGACAAAAGCGGAGCTGAAGATCAGGTAAACAAAGAGCGCTTCATTGCCACTGCCCAATTCCTTGAAGATCTTCATGCTGGCATCACTAAATCCTGAGATGATGAAAAGAGCCAGGATCCAGAGGCTGTTGTGCAATGCCTTGGGATCTGCACGGAGGCTAAAGGCGAGCACACCGAGGATGATGCCAGCGAGGTTCATGAGGCTGAGGCTCTCGTCAAAAAAGATGAGCGCAATGATGATCGGCACTATCATCGCGATGCGCATGGCACCAACCGAGAGCGATAGCCCATTGGCGAGAATACATTTTTGATAGACCCAGAAATTGGCGAGGAAGAAAGCTCCCGTTAGCAAACCGAAGCCGATGTCGAAACCTGAAAATGCTGCTGGCACCTGACTCAAGCTGAAGGCGCCGCTGAGGCTGGCAACAAAATAGTTACCCAGAAAGATGGGCAACATGCTCAGGGAGCCTCTTCTACCGACCACCATCAGGAAGTTTGCGATCAACACCGAGCAGAGTACACTCAGAAGCAGATAAAGCATAATCTCAGAAGCTAAGGGTTTCCAGATCTTCCCCCGGTTTTAGATAACGCCACTCCTGAGCATGCAATTCATACAGGACATAGTCCTCATTGGCGGGATCTTCCCAGTAGTCATAGATAAAGTGGGCAAAGTCCGCAATCTCCTTTTTTGTCTGCACTTGGCGCACCGGCTCGACCTTGCCGCTGATTCTCAGATATCCGTTTCCAGCTTCATTTTTGAGCGCCAGATATAGCTCCAGATATGGCTGTGTTTTTAGCTGCTCAACCTTTGCATCGCGGAGCCCTGTAGCCAAAAAGAGACGTTCTTGCTTGCAGATCAGGGTCATGGGACGCACACGGGGTCTCAGCTGATCCACCGTGGCGACAGCTACGGGCTGGAGGTTCTTGAGCAATTCCCAACAAGCCATCAGCTTTCCTCCCGGGGTAGATGGTAGCGATCAAAACGCTTCACCAGATACAGGCGAATCGCCAGATAGTCTGTAAGGCAGACTCCGGAAAAGATAGCGATCATGATCATCATCTGGTACTTGATCGCCACCAAAGGAGATGCACCACCCAGGATCTGACCCGTCATCATTCCGGGGAGACTTACCACTCCCATCGATGCCACATTGAGCAATTGGGGCAACAGCGAAGCATGCATGGCTTTGCGAAAGGAGGGCAATGCCGCTTCCCAGAGGTTCGCACCCAGGCTGATGCGGGTGAAGTATGCCCGCCAGTTGTCCGACAGTCCACTTTCAAAGCGCTCCAGCGCCAAGGCACAGCTATTCATGCTATTGCCCAGCACCATGCCATAAATCGGGATCGCGTACATCGGTGCAAAGAGCGGATCCGGCTTGATGATCATGATCAGGATCCAGGGCATGATGATCAAGCTGGCGGCGAAAAGCGAAGTGGCAAGGATCGGTAAAAGAATCTTACGTTGAAACTTCAGCCTGCCTTTGAGGGTAAAGATAGCGTTTGTGATCATCACCAGCATCCACAGAAGAGTGAGCCAACCACTTTCCCGGTTGAAGAGAAACTGCAGCCAGACCCCCATCAAGCTGAGCTGGAGGATCATCCTGCCAAAGGAGACAAAGAGCTGAGATGAAAGTTTGAGCTTCAGATGTGAAAAAATGAGCAGCGGGTATAGCAGCAAGAGCAGTGCTAAAGCGAGGCCAAAATAGCTGATATCCATTAGTTTTGCTCCTTATTGTCGATGATCTTGCCATCTTCCAAGCTCCAGATCCGACTCCAATGTTGCTGCCAGAGCGGATCGTGGGAGATCGCAATCACAGTGCCGGGGAAATTCTCGAAGATGCATTTGGAGATGATGCCGGATGTCTTTTGATCCAAAGCGGAGCTGATCTCATCTAAAAGCAGGATCTGTGGTTTGAGGAGCAATGCGCGAATCAGGGCGATGCGTTGCTTCTCTCCCCCAGAGAGTAGATCTGCCTTTTTCTGAAGATAGCTCAGCGGAAGCTGAAAGCTCTCAAAGAGCCCCTTGATCCTGCCTTCCCGATCGCTGTGGTCTGCATCCTTGAGTGCGGAGTAAGTTAGCGGTTCATCCAGGACTTCCTGCACGCTGCCTTCACCGAGAAAGGGCTCTTGCATCACCATGCAGATCCTGCTGCGCAGAACGTGGGGTGAATAATCCCTGATATCTTTGCCCTCAAAGAGGATTCTTCCTTCATAGCTTTGGTTCATCAGGTTGAAGGTGTTCATCAGGGAGCTTTTACCCTTGCCCGTGGGGCCCACGATCAGGATGCGCTCCGAGCTCTGAACCCATAGATTCAGATCCCGCATCAGGGTCAGATCGCCATGATACAATCGCTTGAGATTTATCTCCAATAAGCTCGACATAAGGTCTCCTAACAATCATTTGCTGAAATCATATCTTTGTATAAGCTGGATGGGGCATACTTTTCGTCAAGTCAATCTTTGCCTTGTTATCGCTTCAAGGGTGTCACAAAGCAGATCCATCATACGCTATTGCCAATCGAGCAAGCTGCGCCGACATCCAGGGCAAGCCCCAATGCCGGCTATCCACAGGTCCGAAAAAGAAAAAGCTCTTGACAAAAGCCCCTGTATCAAAGATTTTGCAGGACTAGCGATAAATATAGATAGCGGTCCGACCGCATGGAGATTACAATGGATTATCCTTTTGCAAAGATTGAAACTAAGTGGCAGAAATACTGGCAGGAGCAGCGCATCGCCAATGCGCAGGATCTCTCTGACAAACCCAAATATTACGTGCTTTCGATGTTCCCCTACCCATCCGGGGTTCTGCACATTGGCCATGCTTCAAATTATGCGATAGGAGATGCCATTTCACGGCTCAAGCTGATGGAAGGCTACAACGTGATGCAGCCCATGGGCTACGATTCCTTTGGGATGCCGGCAGAAAACTATGCCATCACCCACAATTCTCATCCCCGCATCACAACCGAGGAAAACATCAGCAACATGCGTCGCCAGTTTGACGGTATGGGCTTCTTTTTGGATTGGGATCGCGAAGTAAGCACTTGCCGCCCAGAGTATTACCATTGGGGACAATATATCTTCAAAAAGATGTATGAAAAGGGCTTGGTTTACCGCAAAATAAGTTACCAAAACTGGTGTGAAGAATGCAACACGGTCTTGGCAAACGAGCAGGTGGAGGATGGTAGATGCTGGCGTTGCCACTCCGAAGTGGAACAAAAAGAGCTCGAACAATGGTATTTCAGGATCACCGATTACGCCGAAGAGCTGCTGGATTTCTCGGACGTGATCGAATGGCCGGAAAGAGTGATGACAATGCAAAAGCACTGGATCGGCAAAAGTGAAGGAGCCTGCATAGATTTTATTCTGGAAAACAGCAAAGAGAAAATCCCCGTGTTTACCACTCGTCCGGATACGATCTATGGAGTCACCTTCATGGCTTTGCCTCCAGAGCACCCGGTAATCCAGAGGTTGCTCAAGCAAGAGCCGGAAAACCATCGTTTGCAGGATTTTTGTAAGAAAGTGATCAATGCCGACAAGATCGCCCGCACCAGCACCGAGGCCGTCAAAGAAGGTATCTTCAGCGGAATCTATTGCATCAACCCGCTCAATGGCGAACGCGTGCAGATCTGGATCACAAACTATGTGCTGATGGATTATGGCACAGGAGCCGTGATGGCAGTGCCGGCGCACGATCAGCGCGATTTTGACTTTGCCAGAAAATATGAGATCCCGATCAAGATCGTGATCCAAAATCCCGAGCAGAGCCTGAAGCTTGAGGAGATGACCGAGGCGTATATTGAGCCTGGGATCATGACCGCATCTCATCGGTTTGATGGCATGGATAGCCAGGAGGCCAAATCCGCCATCACTGCCTGGATTGGTGAAAACAAATGGGGTGAACAGACCTGTACATACCGGCTCAGAGATTGGGGCATTTCCCGCCAACGCTATTGGGGGAATCCCATCCCCATTATCCATTGCCCCAAATGCGGGATCGTGGCAGTTCCAGACGAAGATCTCCCAGTACTACTGCCGGAAAATGTTCAAGTGGGCAAGACGACCTCCAATCCGCTCTTGAGCGTGCCCGAGTGGCTAAACATCGAATGCCCGCAATGTGGTGCAGAGGCACGGCGTGAGACCGATACCATGGATACTTTCGTGGATTCTTCCTGGTACTACGCGCGCTATGCAGACCCCAAAAACGAGAGCCTTCCCTTTGATCCTGCCAAAGCTGAATATTGGTTGCCCGTAGATCAATACATCGGCGGCATCGAGCATGCCTGCATGCATCTGCTCTATGCTCGCTTCATCTATAAGTTTATGCGCGACATGGGCTGGGTGAAAGGCAACGAACCCTTTGCGCGCTTGCTGACACAGGGCATGGTGCTCAAAGATGGTGCCAAGATGAGCAAATCCAAAGGCAATACAGTGGATCCTCAATACATCATAGATCGCTTTGGCAGCGATACCTTGCGCGTCTATCTGCTCTTTGCCTCACCACCGGAAAAGGACGTGGAGTGGAATGACGATGCCCTGATGGGCTCTTTCCGCTTTCTGAATCGTATCCATCGCCTCATCGAAGGCAATCTGGATGCGATCAAGCGCGGCCTGGAGCTGAATGCAGATCCCGGCAAGCTCTCGGCGGAGCTGAAAGCCCTGCTCTATAGCAGCCATCACTGCACCAAAAAATGGCTGGAAGACTGCCTGCAGCGCATGCAATACAATACTGCCATCGCCTCGATAATGGAGCATCTGAACCATTGCGTCGGCATTAAAAATACCGATCAACTTTCCGATGATGAGCTGGCTGTATATGCTGAAGCTTGTGGGATTATCCCGCAATTGCTCTATCCCTTTGCTCCGCATCTGGCGGAAGAACTCTGGCAAATGATGGGCTTCGAGAAAAACCTGCATGAGAGCGGTTTGCCCGGCTATGAGGAAGCATATCTGGCTCAAGATCTTATCACCTATGTGGTCCAGATCAATGGTAAGGTGCGCGGTAAGCTGGAAGTATCTTCCGATCTCGATGCCGAAAGCATCAAAGCTGAAGCTCTCAAGGTGGAAAACGTGCAGCGCTTCCTGGAGGGCAAGCAGATCAAAAAGGTAATCCTGATTCCCGGGAAGATGATCAGCATCGCGATTGGGAAATAAACAGTCGCCGATATGAGCCGATACGATCTTGCCCGAGCTCTGATAAAGCCTGCACAGCCAGTGTTTTACTTCCACCGGGTAGGGCAGGATCAAGAAGAACTCTATCCCGAAGGGCTTAGCGCAGATCTCTTTGCCCGGAGCTTGCAACACCTTTTGGACAAGGGCTTTGTCTTCACCAGTCTCACAAATGCTCAGGCGGGAGCAGGGGGCAATCGTCGGGCTGTGCTTTCTGCAGACGACGGCTTTTCATGTCTCTACCACGATGTATTGCCGATCATCCGGGAACTGGGCATTCCGCTCACCGTTTTTGTGATCGGGAAGTGTATAGACAACCGTGCTTTAGCGTGGAATCACAAGCTGATCCAGATCCGCCATCATGCTTCCGATGCCGAGCTTGCCACCGCTTTGAATGAGCTTCAAGCGAGCTATTCGCTCTCGCCCCGAGGCAGCATTGGGCACAGGCTTTTTTCGGTGCCGGATGCCATCAAAGATGATCTTTGTGATGAGCTGTGGCAACGCTTTTGCCCAATATCGCAGGAGGATTTCCTTGCCCGGAAGCAGCCTTTTTTGAGCCTGGCTCAGATGTGCAAACTACAGCAATGTGGTGTGGAATTTGCCCTGCACAGCCATAGTCATGCGGATTTTGGTCGCTTGAGCTTTCCCCGGATGCGCGAAGAACTCTCTCAAAACCGCGAAGCCTTGAGCGAAGCCGGCTTTGATCCCGCCCCATTCTTTGCTTTCCCATACGGCAGAGAGTGCTCGTCCGACCTCCTGCCCGCTCTTTGCCGCGATTTAGAGCTTGAGGCTTGCCTGGGCTTTCGCTATCGCAGCATGGACAATCATCCCCAAAGCCTCCTTTGGCAAAGGATCTCTCTGGAACACAGCCCGCTTCCCGCCTTCAAGGAGCTAATGCTAAGACCTGCTCTTCGGCGTCTGAAAGATACCATGAGCGATCAAAAATTACCGCGAAGTCTGGGAAGTCTGCGGCAAAGCTTATTCCCAAAGCAGGCAAGATCAAAGCGCAAAGATAAAAACTGATTGACAAAAAAGCAAGGCTGAATTCTAAGGATAGAACAGTGATGGGGGCCTATAGCTCAGCTGGTAGAGCTTCCGGCTCATAACCGGATGGTCGGGGGTTCGACTCCCTCTGGGCCCACCATTTTTTCTTTTCTTATGTACTGCAAGACTTATCTTATCGGTAAAGGAATTATTATGAAGTACATGCAACTAATCATCCTGTTGATGATCCTCATAGCTCCTTTGGGAGCGAGCAAGTATGCCGGCGAGATCTTTAGCTTTAGTCCCGGAGTGCAAAATCAGGCTATGGGCAATACCGGGCTTACCCTGCAATCATCCCCCGCTGCCGGATGGTGGAATCCCGCCCTGGTAGCTACCGATAACTACAGGGGCCTGGAGATCATGCGCAGCGATTTCTTTGAGGGTCTGCTTACTCAAAACCAGGCTTCTCTGAGATTTGGCAAGGGCACGGCATTCACCATCAATCACTTGGCCATCGATAAGGTCAAGCTCACCAAGCTGGAAGACGAAGATCAAGAGATGAGCAACGAAAACCGTCCTTACGTCTGGAAGACCGTCACAAACCAGGATCTGATCCTGTATGCAGCATTTGCGCGTCCTTTGCGCGACAATCTGTTTGTGGGGATCTCTCCCAAGCTTGCCTATCGGCAGCTGGCAGAACACAGTGGCTGGGGTTTGGGCGCGGATCTTGGCGCATACTATACCCTCGGAGACAAGCTGGGATTGGGGCTGAATCTGCGTGATTTCTTTGGCACCCAGATCATCTGGGAAAGCGGAGAGCACGAGATCGCCATGCCCAATCTGGATCTGGAAGCTGGCTATGGTTTCACGATGCTCAAGCAGGAGATCCCCGTGCAGCTGGCTCTCAGGGCCCAAAATTTCTTTGAAGAGCGAGGCGATGCCTCCAGCATCAGCAGCTCCGCAATCAGCACCGATCTGCATGCCGGGGTGATGGTGCAGGCGATCCCTGCTTTGCAGCTGATGATGGGTTACGATGTGGATAGCTTCACCACAGGATTGGGTCTGAATATCCGCTCCATGGGGATAAACTATGCCTTCAAGGCCAATGCACCCGATGGGCTTGGCCACAGCCAAAAGATCTCTCTGACGTATTCATGGTAAAGAAGATCGCCCTTTTGGGAGCTACCGGATCCATCGGCAGCTCTTTTTTTGCGGTCCTGGCGGAGCAGGCTGAGCACCTCAAAGTAAGCTTTGCAGTTTCCCACACAAGTACCGATGCCCTCATCCGGCTTGCTCTGCAATACGACATCCCCTCTTTGGTCTTCACCGGCATCACAGATCCTCCCCATCAGCAGCGGCTGCGAGACAGCCATCCTTCCCTAAAGCTGTATTTTGGTGAGGATGAGATGCTGCGGCTCTTAAGCGAGGAAGATTACGATCTTGCCCTCAATGCCATCGGCGGTTCCAGCGGGATCAGCGCCACCTTTGCCATTCTCAAGCGCGGCAAGATCCTGGCTCTGGCAAACAAAGAATCCCTGGTTATAGGCGGTCACCTGGTGCAAAAGCTCAAATCCCCCGGACAGATCATCCCCGTGGATAGCGAGCATTCCGCCATATTCCAGAGTTTGGGCGCGCATCCCCTCGATCAGGTCCGGAAGCTCATCATCACCGCTTCCGGAGGTGCCTTCCGGGATACCCCGCTTGAAGATTTTCCCCGCATCACTCCCCAGATGGCTCTCAAACATCCCAATTGGGATATGGGCGCCAAGGTTACCCTGGATAGCGCCACAATGTTAAACAAAGCCCTGGAGGTGATGGAAGCGCATTG
>Ga0334901_1000706_pt1 | contig 42291 bp, 41 predicted proteins | sample GraSluR3_MG_3_FD_207216 | JGI IMG/M metagenome (GOLD analysis project Ga0334901, IMG submission 207216) | Sludge microbial communities from methane-producing bioreactor in Wageningen University, Netherlands - Granular Sludge_15_08-R3 | ecosystem: Engineered > Bioreactor > Anaerobic >...
CGTGCTATCATAAGTATAGAATAATTATTGGATTCCTGCACTGTTACCGGAAGCACTGCTCAATATGGGCGGTTAAAGTGCTTATATTGGGCGGTTAACATGCTCAAACTAATCGGTGTACTCACAAATATTGCGGTTAAACTTTACATAGCTTAAGCCAATCGATATAATGTATATAAGCCAACCCATGAAAGGAGGCTGATCAGTTATGATTGAAATTCTCAACGGCATACGTGAAACCATTCATTACGGCGACTCCTCGCATTTTCGTTTATATCGCAATATTTATAATGAAAACTATCCTCCACATTGGCATGTCGGTATCGAAATCATTGTTCCCCTTCAAAACTGGTACAAGGTTCATATAGGTAAAGACCATTATACACTTGAAGAAAACGATATTCTTTTTATCAATTCAGGTGTCATCCATAGCTTAGAATCACCTGATAAAGGCGAGCGAATTATTCTACAGTTTGACCTTTCCCTTTTTTATAATCTAAAAGAATTTGATACGACCCTTTTTATGCTGCCATCCGCTGTAAAGATTACAAAAAAAGACTTCCCCCAAATATATCCGACAATTCATACCTGCGTATTTAATATTATTCAAGAATATAATATAGATGCCCCCTTAAAGGAAGCATCTATTTATGGTAATTTAATACAGATTTATGTTGCTTTATGCCGAAAAATTATTTATGATCAAAACTTTTTTAAAGATACTGCACATTCAAAGAGGCATGAATATATTGAAAAACTGATGAAAACATGTAATTACATAAACCAACATTATAATGAAGAATTATCCTTAGACACTATTGCCGATATAGCCGGCTTTAGCAAATATCATTTCACACGCTTATTTAAAGAATTTACAAACATGACCTTCCATCAGTATCTAACAAAACAACGCCTCCAAAAATCCGAAATTCTCCTCATGGATACAAATCTCTCCGTTATGGAAGTGGCCTTATCTAGTGGATTCAACAGTATCAGCACCTTTAATCGAAGCTTCAAACAATCAAAAGGCTGTTCTGCTAACGAGTTCAGGAAAAAAAGAGTCGCTCATGGACTAGGTTAAGGCTAATAGATTTTATACACCCCAGCTAAAATCATCAAGCTAAAGAGGTAGAGACAGTTATCATAATAACGTCGTTCACCCTTGCGTAAAGGCCGTTCCCAAAATGCTTTTAACCATTTTTCTAATTCTTTGTGCTTTGCCGCTGTAGAACCTGCGGCTGTTGTCACAAGTAATGCATCCGGATGCATGGCCGGTTCATCAACTTTCGTTCCGTCTAGCATATAGGTGTGATTTATCCCTTCCTGGGGATCCAAAAAGTTTTGTAATGATTCGATAATGGTTTGGTAACCTTCCTGCTCACCAAACCACAAGGTATCAAGTCCAATATTCATGGCAACTCTATAAGCATCCGAATAGAAGTCAAAATCTTTTCCATGGATATGTTTGGGCCTACCGTCATACTCGGCATATTCTGCTGACATTCCGGTTAATGGATGACAGGATTTACGAATATATTCTCGACTCGCTTGAGCTGCTTTTGCCCAAAAATCTCTGTCCTGTTCATCTGCTCTCTCGGCAAATATTTCGTAAAAATGGGGTAAGTGATAGGATGGGTCGCTAAAATCAACCGACGGAACAAACTTAATATAATAATTGGTCAAATCCCACATAGTATGCCCACCCTCAACCAATTCATCTTGGTGAAGACAGTGTCTTAAAATCTTTCGCGCTTGATGACTATAGTCAAAGGGCGCTTGCCTATCTCCCCATCTACTGGATGCAAAAAAGAGTGCCAGCGCAAAATACTCCTCCCCATCCGGTGCGGGCCCTTCTGAAAACTTCTTGCCTTCTGGGGATACAGACCATGCAAAATACCCTTCGTTGTCCCCACCTTGTTGTTGCATAAATGTATGAGAAAACAACCAAAGTTTATCAAAAACATCTTGTTGATTAAGCTGGACCGCCATCATCATACCATAGCTCATTCCTTCAGTTCTGGCATCATTATTGCCTGTATCTCTAAGAAAGCCTTTATCTTCCCCTATTTCATGATAAAATTTTTCCTGATCATCAAAAAACATGGTTTCATATGTCGCCCATATTTTTTGATTAACTTCTTCATCTGTAAGCCCAATTCGGGCAAAAAAATTCTCATATTCGCGCTTCAATGGTTTATTCATCATCTTCTCCTTTTGTATAATATATTTATTATTTAACTCTTTATTGACATATAGACCGTTTACTTTTATCATAATCATCAGTAGATGAAAGGAATGAATTATGATTAATATAGAATATATTGAATGCGATGCGACCCACAATGCTGATTTTGTCTTCGATATTCCTCAGGGACACGAACATTGGCTCCTCTTATTTATAAAAACGTCAGCAAAATTTGAAGTCGACGGGATCATCAATGTTTATCCTGCCAACAGCGCTATCCTTTATAAACCCCGTCAGAAAATTTTATACGAGGCAAATGAGAATACCTATGTCAATAATTGGATACGCTTTTCTGCAGATGACGACTTCATTAAAACCCCTCATCTTCCTCATGGCCTCCCTTTTTCAATCACTGATCCTATAACGATTCACAAAGTATTTGAATTGATACAACTCGAGAACATCTTTGATAATGAGTACAAGGACATCACTATAGAAAATCTGATGCGAATACTCTTTACCAAGCTTATAGAATCTTATAATCAGAGAATAAGTAGTCCCCTCCATAATGCCTTGAATGCATTAAAGCGAGATATCCATAGATATCCGAACAAAAACTGGTCATTACAAATGATTTCTGACCAGCTTAATATCAGTGTCGGATATCTGGAGCTTGTCTATAAGGAGACTTTTGGACTGAGTTGCATCGAAGACGTCATAAACAGTCGGATTCATCTTGCCAAACGGCTCTTAATCTACAACCACTACAGTGTTGCCAAAATTTCAGAAAAATGCGGCTATAATAGTGTCGAACATTTTTATCGTCAGTTCAAGCAAATAACCGGCACTACTCCAAGTCAATTTCGCAAAAAACACCTATTGTAAAGTAAATGAACCCAAGCTTGCACTCCCTTGACCGACATATGTAAAATATAATGCTCCCTGGCCATCTTCAATATTTACTTTGGATTCGTAGGTCTTCCATACATTTGAGTATCCAACATCAATTCGGCCAAGGACTTCACCATCCCATTGCTGTCTGATTTCAAAGGTCCCTTTACAATATCCCCGTACTTTTATTTTAATACTTTTGATATTCCTGAAATCAAAATATTTAAATCCCGCCGTAGCCAAGTTTTTCATATTTTGTATGTATCCGATTTCTTGGTCGCCGTCTTTGCCGTCTTGTGTAATCTTAGGAAACAGATGGTCCATCCATGCCCCTGTAAAGTCAGTATAGATTGATTCCTCATTGCAAAAAAGATTACATGCCAAATATGCCGGATATTGACCCTTTCCCACAAGAGGGCCATCATTAAGACCACATGAGGTCATTTCCACTTGATTTATTCGACCATCCTCTTGTAACTCTATTTTTTCTGCACATCCTTGTCTGCTATAATTTGTACCATTCGTATGTCTGTGATAAAAGACATACCACTACTTATTCAACTCAACAATACTTCCATGATTATTTCCACCATAGTACATGGGTTTATCTTTATCCTTATAGGTATCAATTTGCATATCTGCATTACTGATAATTGTGCCCCGGTATACAAAATCTTTTCTCGGGTGCTTGCTGGTTGCATAACATAATTCATGCATCAAAACAGATGAATATACAAAAAAATATGTGTCCCCTTTTTTCCTGATGGAAGATGCTTCAAAAAACTCATGCCCTTCAAATCCACTTCCATTACTGTAAGGTTCACTAGGTACAATAAAGATGGGTGCTTCTATTACCGTTAACATATCTTTATCTAACACTGTGGCCATTGCCCCACTTCTGGATTTATCCCCCACCGGACAAAATCCTGTATACAAATATAGACCATCCTCTTCTAATATGACGGCCGGGTCGAATTGCGGTTCATCGCCTATGCCTTCACCTAGTCTAGTCCCATCCGGATAAGAGACATATCCATAAAATCGATATCTTCCTGCCGGAACATCGCATACTGCAACCGAGACATAGGGGCTCTTACTATCGACATAATAAAGATAATATCGACCATCATAGCCTTGTACTAGATCCGGCGCAAATAGACAACTGTCCCTGTCATCATTATTCTCAACATCCGTCGCCTCATAAATAACACCTTCATATTTCCAATCCCCAAGATTATCTACAGGTGCAGACCAGCAGACATAATCATTTAGGCAATATGCATATCCATTAAACTTGTCATGTGAACCATACACATATAGACGATCTCCAAATACATAGGGTTCACCATCTGGAATATACTCCCAAGATGGTAGGTATGGATTTAATCCCTGTAACTTCATAAGTCCCTTCTCCTTCGCATATAAATCTATCTTCTACTACAGTCCCATAAAAATTATATAAAGATTGAAGATGCAATGCAATGATGGATAGACACATATATATGATGGATTTGCCTATCCGTTAGCATAGAGTTTTAAACCATGTATGTGGAAACAAATTATTTTTGTAAAAATTGACTACTATTCCAAATGTGTTATACTACTAACGTAGCACTTCGGTGTTGCCGTGGGTAGACACGTAAACACTCTACTATCCGTGCAACCTAGTTGCAATAGTATGTGGCATCAGCTAGTGGTGGTATATACTTAGGACCCGGAATATAGCTCGTGAGTTATATTACTAGCATATTATAAGTAAAGCACCTAAGCGGGTGTTTTATTTTTTTATGAGGGGAAACCATGAAAAATACATTCCAGCTCATCGACACAACATTCGATGACTTCTTTACAAAAAAATACAAATATTATCTATCCAATGGTCAAATTGTAGAATTAATATTCCGCAAAAAACATATTCCCCACTTAATCGGGATTCATAAATTTCGTGATCATATTCCAACTATTACAAGTTATTTAAATAAATCCAATTATCAGGTTACTGCAGACAACGTTCTCAGTAGTCTTATTTGTGAATCAATTGAAGTTAGAGAACTTTCAAAGATTCTACCTTCAAATCTGTGGAATAATAGAGCCAAAGATAGTATAGAATATTTGACTACCGAAAACATTCATTCATTACTAACCAATGCAAAATCTTTTCACTTTGACAATTCACAATCAAAAAATAAAAAAGGTAAATACACAACCTTTCGTGTAATTGGTATTGATTACCTGCACCTTGTCTTTGCCAAAGATGAAAACAAACCACAAGAACCCTACTTTTTAAACTCATTCTTGTTATACAAGAAAAAGATACTCGTTTAAATAGACCGGTCTCAGTAAAAAACTTGAAATACATGAACTTCAAGATGACAAGTACATCCTTCATGATATCATTGATCATGATCAAATCGCCCAACTTATTAAGACTCTAAAAAAGGATGTCAAGGTATATAACAAGGCAAATAATATCTTTTATTGATTATGATCCTTCAAAAACTGAGTGTCTTGATAAACTCCGTGATTTTTTTCCTAATATCAAATATAATACTTATAATCTTAAATACTTTCCAATTATGAATGTGCTCTAGAAAAGAAGGACATCTCACAGGTATCTCAGTTGCTTACATCCACAAATCCAATTTAAAGGATCTATCATAATTTATAGATATCAAAGATACTTCTGAATATCAAACTTAAACTCGTTAATATTTTTCGCAGAAATTTGATGCGAATTACTTGCTGCATCTGTCCCAATTTTTTTTGCATATTCAAGAAACTCATTACTAAGAAGAATATCTTTTGCAATACTCAACGGGAGATTTGAGTTCTTGATAACAATATTGCCCGAATATGGAATTGTATTTTCATCGAGTTCATAAACTTTGATTTCACTTGTGAAAATTTTAGAAACAATCAATTTACTTTGATTCATTTTTTTTATAGCTTGCGTACGGCCATATTCAAACCAATTAGCATTCTTATCACTTTTTCTGTTTTCCAACTTATTTAAAAACTTTTTCAAATGTTCAGCAGTCCCACTTGAAGATATTTCAAATTCTTCTGGTGAATATTTATTTAATTCACCGTCTACGTCAAAATAGTAAGGAAAAATAATATACTTTTCGATTTTCATTCGTAAAGATTTTAAAGATACTGCTTTTCTAATATTTTCATTCTCGATTTCAGTACCATTTACTAATGTACTATTACCTTCTTCATTGTATTTATCTATTAGAAAAGCCTTATTATACAAAGTTGCAATGGCGCTACTTGCTTTAAAGAATTCTCCAAATTTATGCTCCCCAAAATTGATATATTTATTATCAAAAATCCAAGGATTCCCTAAATTTTTTTTTTGCAGAACTATCGTTTTTTTATCCACCACGTCTTCATAATTTATAGTTTTTTTATTTGAATTATTTCTAAACTTAATAATTGCAGAATGTGTCAACGCCTCAAACAAATATATAGATGTAAAATCTCTTATTATCTCTATACCGGTAAGCATTTTTTCCCTAATAATATCCCCAAACCTGTTTTTAAAAATACTATTTGGAATCAAATATACAAGCACTCCATTTTCTTTAAGAATATCGATACTTTTTTCAATAAAAGCATAACAATAGTCTGGTTTACCATGTTCACACGAATTAAATCTATTAACTATTAATTGTCTGTTTTTTTCAGATAAATCATTGTATTTTATATATGGTGGGTTACCAATAATGAAGTCATATTTTAAATTAATATTAGTTTTTAGAAAATCTTTCTTCCTAATACACCATCTCACATCAAAGATGCCAAATATCGATGCAATTTGATCTGCGCTTCTTTTACATTGAAGGTAGTGTTTTTTATCAATTTCAAATGCATGTAAATTCTTTTCTATTCCCTGTTTAATTTCTTCCAAGGAATATCCTTCTTTAATGGATACTTCAATATATTGTCTAAGAACTTCAAGAAATATAACTCCATCACCCGATGCATTTTCCAAAAACTTTTTATTTATAATATCCTGTTTATATTCCGCCAAATCAATCATATCCTTTACAATTTCAACAGGTGTAAACTTTTGGCATTTCTCATTCATCTTATATTCTCACTATTCTTTCAGTTTATATGCAAGCTCAACATTATTAACAAGTTTAGCTATTTCATCTTTAATTTTATAAAGAGCAAGCATTTCATCAACTGTCAATCGATCTTTATTTTTATGGTTAATTATTTTATCTATTTTGTAATCTATTTGATCTACTTGAAAATAAAATGTTCTCTTTTGCAAATATAACTTCAACCGTTTATATATGAACTTGCTCATTGGATCTTCCGTCATCCTCACTTGACCATTTGCTTTTCTATGAAATAATCTAGTATATCTTTTAGAACATGGATCTATCATTCCTTCAGTCCCAGATTCATTTTCACATATATTTTCATCTTCACATACCCAATACGAACTTTTAAACATATTACAATTCTTACATGAATACACCAAATTGCTATATTCATGTTCTAAATGGATAAATTTCTTTCTAGGTTTAAAATGATCTGGCTCAAAGTAGTTAATAGTCATATATTTATCTGAAGTATCACAATACCCACACCTTCCATTAAAATCGTTACGAAGTTGCTTAAATGTTAATCCATCAGTATATTTTTCTATTTCAAGTTGTGTTCTAACAGGTGTTTTTTCTCTAAAGCTATTCATCATCTAACCTCATCAATATTTTGTCTAAGGCATTTATATGTTCAGTTAATGTCTCACCAATTTTTATGTCTTTATAATAATTTGGTAACCTGCTTTCATATAATAAAGACTCTTCTAGGAAGTTATCCAATTTAACTAATTTAAGCTTTTCATCATCGGTTAGTATGTTTTTATTAAGTAATCTTATGATTTCATCTTCGGATTCTTTCTCTATTTTTTTAGCATTATCTATTAACTTTTTAATCTGTAATAAATACCCTTCACGTGATTGAGAAAATTCTCTCCTATCAATAAAATGAAATTCATTGATATCACTTTCCACAGCTTGTTGTTTAACCTCTGAAATCATGATAACTGGTAAATTTCTAAATTCTAATATAAGCTCATTTACTACTTTATCTCCATTAAAAGATACGCCATTAGATGTTGATTTAAGCAAATAATCAATAACAACTGCATCAATTTCATTATCTTTTAATTTTTGGATAATTTTTTCTTTTGTCCACGAAGCATCATTCACAATAATTCCTACCGTATCAAATGATGGTGCATAAAGTTCAAAGTCATTTCTAAGCACATCTAACTTTGTCCCATTATCATCTATAACCGCAATTCTATATTTATCCAATTTCTTTCACTCCTTTAGGAAAAACAATATCTAAATTAAAACCATTCTTAACATCTTTAAGCGTGACAGTACCTTTATATTCGTTGACAAGGGTTTGTAATATCCACATACCTATGCCTGTTCCATTCTTTTTAGTAGTAAATTCTTTTTCAAAAATATCATACGGATTCTTTATTCTTTCATTCAGTCCAGGTCCGGAATCACTATATTGTAGAACAAACTCTCCATTAATATTCTTTGCCTCTAATATTATTTTTCTTTCCCCATTAAAGTGTTCTTCTAGAAATGCTTCCGAAGAATTGATTATTAAATTTGTGACTATTGAAAAAACGTCAAAGTCAAAGCATTTAAAAGTAAATCTATCTGAGTTGATATTGATATCGATATCCCTTGCACTTAATATCTGACTCCAATTTTCCTTCATCTTATTAAAATATACGTACATATCTGTATCTTTTCTTTTTCTTTTATCTTTAATCGAATTACTAGTCATGATTGTAATATATGAATCCAAAACCCCAATATCTTCTTTCATTGACTTTAAACTAATAAATGGATTATGTCTTTCTTCAATGCCTTCTAATTGTTGTTCAGTTATTATTCGAAATATAAGAGGCGTTATTTGATCAATTTTAGAAACCAAGTTGTTATTCACATGATTTATCTCATGTGAAAATACTCTTGTAAACATACTTGAAGTTGAATAACTTTTCAAAATATTCAGTTCATAATTCAATGCTTTTATTTCTTCTTCTTGTTGTCTAAAGCTTTCTACAATATTCTTTGTTTCTTCATTTGTAGTATCTTGATTATTTTCTACTTTTGCAATAGCCTTTTTTAACTCTCTTTGCCTATTTTGCTTTTCGATTTCATCTTTATTAAACTGTAATATTGAAGTAGCTACGATTACCCTGTCTTTTTCAAATAAACTTATCAGATATTGCAGTACATTAGCAAACGTCTCAAATTCACCACTTTGATCAATTCCTTGTCTACTTGCATTATCTAACAACTTTGGATTATTATCTCTTGATATATTAACTCGACCAAATATCTGGTTAGGTCTTATATACCAAGTTCCACCTTTATGTGTCATAGACGCAGGATTTGCCGTGGCCTTAAGTCCTAATCCTAACCAGTCGTAAGAATATGATTCCTTTTCACCATATGGTCTTACTCTAAATCCATCTCTATATATTTTAACACCTGAATTTTCTTCCAAAAATACTTTTCGGTCTCTTGAGTTGAATGTTTTATAAAAGTACTTTTTAGTATCATCCCTGGTTGTTGTAAGTTTAAAATAGTCAAAGGCGAAAGAAAAATCACCTATTTTCTTTACTACTTCAGTTTCAATATTTGGATCAATAATATCATCAATTTTGAAACGATATTTTGAACATTCTAAGCTATGCTTTATCAATTCATTTTCTTTATATTTACTTTCCAGATTCTTTAATATCAACTCGGTTAGTTCTGAATTCATTATATGATAATTAAATTCACTTCTTTCTATTTTAGCTTCAAAAACATCTTTTTTCAATGTGAATTTCACTCTATAATCAAAATCTGAAAGCATAGGTCTTTTAATTTCTTCTGACAATTCAGGAAATTGATTTGATATAAAATAAATTCTAAAAGGATTGAAAATATTAATCGGTATTAAACTTAACAAATCTCTCTTCAATTTTATTAATCTTTCAATATTCCATTGCTCTCTTAAAGAACTTATACTAATTATTGTTCCAGATTTATAATCGTAGCTCGGCATATCAACAGTTTTTGATATATTTTCAACTTTTTGCAAAATGATATCTTTATATTTTAAATCTGAAAATTCATCAAGTGATGCATTTATATCTGTAATCACTGCCTCTTCTTTTTCAAAATCATTCCAACTAATAAGCCATTTGACCAAATCATTGTTCTCACCCTTGGTACTCATTTCACAGTTTTCACCTAACTTATCAAGTGAAAATCTTCCGATACCTTTTGAGCCAACCCTATTTCTGCCATTTTTTGTTTTAGTATTAGAAAGTTTATTATGAGTCCCTATAGTCATCCAATATTTTTTTATTATTTCACTTGTCATTCCTTCACCATTATCAATGAAAATAATTCTGTTAAATGAATTGAAGAATCTGTACAAAACCTTACTCTCAATTTCTTGATTAATCAACACAAAAAATTCACCTTGTTCTTCATACAAGCTACTTACATTTGAAATAACATCACTAGAAAAACATCTCATTTTTTTATATTTGTTTATCAAGTTTGTAAATCTATCTTTTAATATAGTTTTTGGCACTTCATAAAATGGCACATCGAAAATAACCGTAATTTCTGATGCATCTGCATCATATCCATTTTTTACGACTTCTCCAATAGCTCCATTTGAACTTGGTATACTTTCTCTTCCAATCAATAATGCCATACGTGCTGATACATTAAATGGAATATTCATGATATTATTCCTCCATGTCGATTAATTTAATATAATCTTCTACTTGACTAGCTCTCCTCTAAATGCTTTTGACAATATTGTTTGTTTTAAATAGTCAATTGAAGAAGCTATATCATAAAGTTCTTTTGCCATTTCTTCACAACTCATTAGTGATTCAATCCTCTTTACTATTTCTATTTGTTCATCATGATTTGGGATTGGTATATTCGTTTTTCGGATGTCTCGTAGGTGCAAATTAGGAACACCAATTCCTGTTAGATGTTCAGTAAATTGACAAAATGATTCAGGACTATTTACTACCCACAATAAATATCTTGGATAAACTCCTTCTATGGGTCTTAACAAGGCTAAACTAACATAAATATCAAAAACATCATCTACCTCTACAATAGCCGCCTTACCTGTAGTGCCATTCTTCGCCAACAAAATATCATTTCTTCTTGGCGCAAGTCTTTTATATAACTTTTTATGTAAATCGCTAGGAATATATTTTACATTTTTCCAATCTATCTTCCCATCTTTTATATTTTTTGCAGAGATAAATGTATAACCTTTATCCACATACTTTGGAGTTTGGTGAGTTCCATCTGTAATTTTTTCGCAAATTTCTTGCAGTTCTTTCATTTCCCAACTATCCAATCCAACCCCATTCTCCTCACGCCACTTCTTTGTCAATTCTCCAGTAAAAGCTCTATGAAGAATAGCCGCTTTCCTATCCTCAAAAGAATCAATAGTATTTTGTATTAGCCCTTTTGCACGATCAAGCTTTTCGAATTGATTTTCAATTTGATTGACTAATTTTTCTACTTTATTAAATGGTGGTATAGGTATTTTGATTTCTTTAAGTTTAGTTTGAGTCAATTTCAAACGCGTTGTACCATTAACATAACCATGATAATTAAACTGATTGAGAAAATGCAAAATATATTTATTTCCAATTATTCCCAAATATGATTTTATTATATGTGCATGGTTATTTACCCAAGATTTCCCACTTACCAAATATGCTTTATCTTTGATATGGTCAAAGAACGGTGCCCCATCCTCCCCAACTAAAACCACATCATTATCTAACAAGTAATCATCAATCCATCCTACTTGACCAGTTGCACCATAATACGGTACTTCACCAAATCGTTTGGCTCTTTCTTTAGCATTTATCGGCTTTCGATATTTATCTAAACATTCCCCAAAACCACCTATCAGCGTCACCCATTTCCATCCCGCAGGCATTTCATAAGGCCATTTTTCTTCAGGTACCAGTGCCTGTTCAATCCGTTCTTCTAATGTCAATTCCTTTTTTTTAGTCATCACGCTTCACCTTCCAAGCTCTTAAGTTCCTTGACAACTGACTTAATCAGGTCAATGGCTTCTTCAAGTTGATCTATGACCATTTCACCACTTTCAATCGGATCCATAAGATCATCATAATCAACGATGGAGTCATCTTTTATTAAACCACGATCAAGGCTAACACTAGTACCTTTTGCTTTAATCTGATCCATAGTGAACTTATTCCAACGGTCATCTTGAATTGCTTCTCTGTTCTCTGCTTGATAGGCTACAATAAATCCATCAAAATGCTCTTTTTTTAAAGGTTTTGTCTTGCCAAAGTTTTGCATATTGGTTCTAAGATCATAGAACCATACTTCTTTAGTATTGTTTTTTTCTGTTTTTCCTCGTTCAAAGAAAAGTACATTCGTTTTGACACCTTGTGCATAGAATATACCTGTTGGAAGTCGAAGAACAGTGTGTAGATTACATTTATCCATTAAGTCGGCTCTTATTTTAGAACCGTCTCCATCTGCAAAAAGTACATTATCAGGGAGTACTACTGCAGCCCTTGATTTACCATTGGTTCTAAGTGAACGGTAGATATGTTGTAAAAAATTCAACTGCTTATTCGATGACGGATATGTTAAATCATCTCTTGTTGCACGCTCTCCACCTTTTTTCGTACCAAACGGTGGATTGGTTAAGACAACGTCATAATCTTTTATAGCTTTACCTTCATTCGACAAAGTATCTGCCAATCTGATTTCTCCATCAATATCATGCAACATGGCATTCATAAGTGCTAATCTATGTGTATCATGAACAAGCTCACAGCCTGTAAAGGCTTTTTTCCGTTGAAACTCTTGTATTTTAGGTTCAAGTTCATATAAGTTATCTGTTTTTCCTTTTATATGTTTATCTGCTGCAATCATAAAACCAAAAGTTCCACACGCAGGGTCATTACATCGTTCTCCCGGTTGAGGATCAATTAGCTCTACCATAACATCAATAAGTACTCTCGGCGTAAAATATTGGCCTGCTCCGGATTTTTTCTCATTTGCATTTTTCTCCAAAAGACCTTCATAGAGATTTCCAAGTCCTTCTTCTTTGGCACTGTACCAATCTAGTGCATCAATAGACTTAATGATCTTCTCTAAATTTTTAGGTTCTTCAATATTAGATCTTGAACCTGCATAGATTTCTCTTACACGACCTTTGGATTCTTCTCCAAGATGTGTTAAAAGCTTATTATAGAACCGCTTAAGTTCAATGCCTTCGCGTTTTATCAATTGATCCCAGCGGTATTCTTCAGGTATGCCTTCTGAACCGTTTTTACCCTGTTCTGTTTCTGTTTCTTTTGCCATTTTAAGAAATAATATATAGGTTAATTCAGTGACATATTGATGGTAAGTAATTCCATCATCTCGAAGTACATTACATAAATTCCAAAGCTTTGATACGATTTCTGCATTATTCATTATTACGCTCCTTGTGTTTCATCATATAGATATTCATTTATTTCAGTTATGTATTCTTTAAGTTTGTTTTTGAAGATCTTATTTAATCGGTTAAAACCACCATCATTGCTAAAGGCTCCTGAATTCAAAACTTCTTCATCTATGATATTTTCATGCAATAATTGCTTCTCTATACGATCCATCCATTTGCCTTGTATCGCATTAAAACTATGATTTTGCTTTAGCTTTGAGATAGCATTTCTAATTCGTTCTTCATGGCTGACCAATGGTGTTCCCAACGCTTGCTGACGTATAAAGCCAATAATATCTGCGGTTATTTCTAGATTACTTAATTCCTTATAGGCAGTATTCAACTGTGTCTCTGTAAAATTATGACGATCTAGCTCTAATTTTAGCTTTCTTAAATCTTCTCTAGTTAATTCTTTAGGTTTTGTACAAATAATATTTAAGGCTGCAATCTCATTAATATGACTATTAATGAACTCTTTGAACTCACTCAGATAATCTTCTGGCTTTGTTGCATTGCCATAGCCCCTTGTATGACGAATAACTTCATCTTCATGGTCATCAATTATCACCGGTCTACCGGTTTTCATAGTCCCTTCTTTAATAACTTCAAAGACCTTTTGACTTTGCTTGATAAAGTTTTCTGCTTGTTCCGTTGACATACCTTTTAATTTATCAATATAGTCATTCGGATCCTTACACCCTGATATGTCTTCAAAATGTTCTAAGGCTTTATCCGATAACTTACTTTTCTTTCTTTGTAACTTGGCGATAATCATATCAATCTGTTTTTGTTTTTGCTTCTCTGTTTCCATTGCATCTAAACCATTCAGCAAATCTTCAAATGTCGTTGTCGCATCACTAACAACCGGTTTCATTGTATTTACCGGTTCCAAGGCTTCATAAACTCCTACCGGATCAAATATTTCAAAATGAGTTTTACCAATTTCTGGGCATAACCTTGTTGCCCTTCCAAGCATTTGCTCAAATAGAATTCTTGATTTAACCCGACGCATGAATACAATATTGGAAATCGGTCGAACATCAATACCGGTTGTTAATAAGTCAACAGTAACAACAATTGTAGGATTTTTTTCATTTTTGAATCGACGCATTTCCATTTCAATCTTATCTTTATTACCATTATGTATTGATCCTGTTATTTTTATAATAGAGTTATTGTCAACACCATAAGGCTCATATATTTCTTTAAGGATCTTAACAATCAAGTCTGCATGGGTATCGTCTACAGCAAAAATAAGCGTCTTGGCTTCTCCTTCTGGGTCAATACTCTCGCAAATCTCTTCCAAAACTGCTCTATTAAAGTTCTCTGTAATTACCTGTCGATTAAAGGATTCAACTTCAAAGTTGAGCTCATCTTCTAGTTCATCACTATTGGTGATCTCACCAGTTACCGGATCATATATAGCAACCGTATCCCCTTCTTTGTAATGAATACCTTCCGTTGATAATTTAGTTCCAATATCGTGAGGTGCATTATGATCTACCAGATAGCCATCAATAACAGCTTCACGATAACTATAATTGAAAACCGGTTTGCCGAAAATCTGTGTTGTATGTAAGGCTGGGGTAGCCGTTAATGCAATTTTCGTTGCATCAAAAAATTCTATAACCGTTCTATACTTGCTCATGAAATCTGACTGATTACGATATAAAAACTCATCTTCGTCCATCTCTTTATCTAAAATATAGCCTCTATGAGCCTCATCAATAATAATTAAATCATAATCTGTCGATGCTAAGACTTGATCTCCTTCATTGTAAAGAATTCTCTTGACTAGGCTTTGTACTGTTGCCACTTGAATCTTTACTTCCGGATCAATTTTAGCGTCTTTTAGGTCATTAATATTATATATCTCATTAAGTGTCATTAGTTCTTCTATTTTTACGTCTTTAAAAGTATCCATAGCTTGAATACCTAATAATCGTCGATCCACTAAGAATAAAATACGACGAAATCTTTTTGCAACAAGAAAACGATAGATTAAACCTAATATAGTTCTTGTCTTTCCTGTTCCTGTTGCCATTGAAAGGAGTATTTCTGTTTTTCCATTTCGCACTGCTTCTTCGGCTTTTTCAATCGCCTTTATCTGATGCTCATATAGGCTTAGTCCATCTTTATCTCGCAACAAATCATAATCTGTATTTTCCAGATTATGATTTGCAGCTTCTATATCTTTTTCCAATTCTTCCAATAGTCCTTGTGGACTTGGCCATCCTTGTAGTGCTCTAGGTATATTGCCTTGACTACGCCCATCTAAATACCAAATACCAGATTTCGTTTCTAATTGTTTTAAATAAGGCCTACCATTAGTTGCATACATAAAAGGTGCTTTATATTCAGCTGAGGAATCCATAACATAATTATAGTGCTCCGGCTTGATATTTTTCGCATAATCTTTACATTGATTATCAATAACTGATGGAATATCTTTATATTGTCGCTTCGCTTCAATGATTCCAACCATGAGTTCACTGACAAATAAAGCATAATCCACTTTTCCTGTATGTGATCTCGTCAACTCAGAATTTGTTGGCCACTCAGATATGGCTAAGTTTTTGTTCTTTGTCGGTCGTGATCCTTTATCGTATCTTATTTCTTCTGAATCTACAGACCAGCCTACCAAGCGTAATTGTTCATCGATAATTTTTCGTGTTTCTTTTTCATCAAGCTTAATATTTGCTGCATACCGATAGGATTTTTCTCTACGTTTTTCGCGTTCTTCCTCCGAACCAAACGCTTTCGCCTTTTTATAGTTTTCTTCTAATGTCTTAATGTATTCTTCTTGCTCACTATTGGCTCTTTTTAGTTCTTCTATATCCTCATGTGAATCTCTCGGTTCCGTATATTTCGGAGATTGATACATATAATCGCCATAGGTTTGCATAAACCATACTGCTAATTCAAAGGCAAGCTTATTCAACCGTTTTGCTTCTTGGATGGATTCATAGTTGTTATGGGTTGCATCATTTCTATTTTTACGCAACACAAATAATGTGTCGTCTATCTCTTTTGGCAACATATCATAGCGCTTCAATATTCTAATTCTGTTGTTTTGAGTATTGTCCCAGCCTTCAGGCAGATCAATCTGATCATAGGCCATCATATATAGAACTAAGGTCTCTGCGAAGAGTCCTAATTTGAATAGACATGTATTACTGTCAGCATATACATTACGTTCTGCCAACCTTCCAATTTTAGCCAAATCTTCCCAGCGAGATTCTAGAAAATCAAAATTACTCATGATGTTTAACCCCCTATTACTTTTTTCTTTTATCCTCCGGTTTAATAGAACCTTGTGGTATTACCCACATAATTCCAACCTTCATCGCTCCATCTATACGCCCCTGTGCGCATAATATCTGGACTCGTCTTTTGGATATACCCCATTTTTCAGAAGCTTCTTTTGCAGACATAAACTCCATATAGAGCTCCTTTCTTCACACATATATTTATTATATTCTTTAGTGCGAATAATAGCAAATATTTTTATAAAGGTTTATAAATAAATAAAGCCGGGGATACCGGCTTAATAAAAATATATTTATTCAAATTATTACACAAAAAAGCTGTACTACTTGCCAAGGCAGCTACCCTTCTTTTTTATTTTCAAACGTTCTTGGCGGGATTCGAACCCACGGCCTACCGCTTAGGAGGCGGTCGCTCTATCCTACTGAGCTACAAGAACAAATTAAAGTAAAAACAAAGAGTTGATGCGGCTATTGATCCGCATCATCTTCATTTTCATTATTATGAGAATCATCATGGTCATGGAAATCATCGTGAAGTTCAAAATCGATTTGACCATGTACCCAACAAGTCCCTTTAAATCGCATACCTTTCATGGGTTTTCCAATCAAATCTTCGGAGTTGATATAGGTATCAACCATAATATTCATGCAACGTATTCGGATTCGCCATACCTCTTCTTTGGTGATGCGATTGACCAACTTTTTAGCATCTTCAATGGTTCCCAGTACCGAATAAACATCTTCAGAATCGCCTAAAGGTATGAAAAATCCTTCAAGAATGGTCAATAAATCTTCATTCTTAAGACGTTCTCTTAATATGCGCGTGGCTTCCATGGCCTCTTCTTCAAGGGCATCGAGTGCATCTTCATTGCCTTCTCTCGCTTGATTAAGGAGTTCTTCACGAATAAGCTGTTCGGCAACTTCCATATCTTCATCATCTTCATCTTTTTCAATCGGTAAAATAACGGTTCCTTCCACCGCAAATAAGGATAATCGAACACCGTCAATGTATACGTGGTCATCATCCTGAATTTCAATATAATCAATCAGATTTTGTAGGAAAAATGATACCGGTGTTCCGGATTTGTTTTCTTCGCAAAAGCCACTATAGCTCATTGTATCATCATTGGCTGTAACATCAATCTCATGAGTATCCATCAGATTACGGCCTTTCGCATAGGGAAGTACCGTATGGATGATTAACTCTTCCTTATCATCAAGTTCTCCTCGAACAACGAGTCCGAAATCTTTTCCATACGATTTATAATATTCGACCTTAATGGTATCCTCTTTATAATTCGAAATATAACGTGTCGTCGGTTTGTCTATCACTTGCTGAACAAGTTTTTCTGCTTTTTCTCTTGTATCATATTCACTAAATCCAAGCGCTTTGATATAGAGCATCATAATATTACCTCGCTTAATCAAAAAATAATCGCTTCCCATTTTGATACGTTATATCTTCCACATCTTCAGGGGACCTTCCTTTTATTTTTCCGATTTCTTCTATAATGTACTTTAAATATCTTGAGTCATTACGTTTTCCCCGATAGGGTTCCGGCGCTAGATACGGTGCGTCTGTTTCGACGACAATACTTTCTAGTGGAATCGCTTCAACAACCTCACGTAATTTTTTACCATTCTTAAAGGTTATAACACCGCCAATACCAATCATAAAGCCTTCCTTCACATAGTCTAAGGCCATCTCAGCATGGCCGGAATAGCAATGGATAACACCCTTTGGTCGATCAAGGTTATGCTCATCATGTAGTTTGGCTTCCATAAGGATATCGTAAGTATCCTGGGATGCTTCTCGACTATGAATCACAACCGGTAAAGCGAGTTCATTAGCAAGCTTCAGTTGTTCTCTAAACCATAGCTTTTGAATGCTTCGTGGTGCATGGTCATAGTAATAATCGAGGCCGATTTCCCCAATGGCTACGACTTTTTCATAAGCAGCCAAATGAATCAAACGTTCTAAATCTTCCTCTTTCATATCACCCACGTCATGAGGATGAACACCAACGGTTGCAAATAAAAAAGGATACCGTTTGGCTAATTCAATGGATAATCGAGACGAACGCATATCCGCCCCGACATTAATTACATACTGAATATTATTTTCCGGAAACTCTTTAAAGAGAGCTTCTCTATCTTTATAAAATTGTGGATTATCATAATGTGCATGACTTTCAAAAATCATTTAATCACCTTCTATCCAAATCTATCGAACTTCTGCTCCATTATTAACGGCTTGATCCACCGTAACAATACTTACTTTTCCATCTTCTTTTGTTGCTGCCAAAATCATACCCTCCGATAATTCGCCTCGAAGTTTTACCGGCTTTAGATTTTTGACAACAATGACTTGCTTGCCAACAAGTTCATCCGGCGAATAGGAATCTGCAATACCGGATACGATTTGTCGCACTTCACTTCCTAACTCTACCTTAGACACGAGCAATCGGTCTGCCTTGGGATGTTTTTTACATTCAATGATTTCACCTACGGCAAACTTCACTTTTGCAAAATCATCAATGGTAATTTCCGGTACTTCTTCAACTTCTTCTGCATCCTTTGTTGGCTCAGGTTCTTGACTTTGCTTTGCCTGCATTTTTTCTTCAATCATCTCAAGCGTTTTTTCTTCATCTAAACGTGCAAACAAGGCAACACCTTCACCGACTTTATCCCCTGGCTTCATACCTGCAAACTCACTTAAGGATTCCCAATCCGTGACCTGTGTATTTAATTGCTCAAATATTTTATCTGCTGTCTCCGGCATAAAGGGTTGTATCATCACTGCAGACATACGAATCGATTCGAGTAAATTATATAAAACTGTACCTAGACGTGGCAATGAGGCTTGATCTTTTGCTAAGATCCATGGTGTTGTTTCATCAATATATTTATTTGAACGACGTAATAATGTCCAAATGGCATCAATAGCATCAGAAACACGAAGGTCATCCATTTTTTCTAACACTTTATTGGGTGTGGATAAGGCAAGCTCACGTAAAGATGCATCAATCGACTCGCTCACGTTTGGCTCTTGAATCACACCGTCAAAATATTTGTTAACCATAGCCACCGTACGATTTACTAAGTTTCCTAATATATTGGCTAGATCAGAGTTAATCCGTTGAATCAAGAGCTCATAGGTTAATGTTCCATCTTGTGCAAACGGCATTTCGTGAAGTAAATAGTAGCGAACTGCATCTACTCCAAAATATTCGACTAAATCGTGGGTATAGATTACATTTCCACGAGATTTACTCATCTTATCCATACCAATCATTAGCCAGGGATGACCAAAAACTTGCTTTGGAAGTTCTACATCAAGGGCCATCAGCATAATCGGCCAATATATTGTATGGAATCTTAAAATATCTTTTCCGATAATATGTACATCGGCCGGCCAATATTTCTGAAAGAGTTCGCCATGGTGTCCATCCGGGTCATAGCCTAATCCGGTGATATAGTTTGATAATGCATCCACCCAAACATAGACAACATGTCCTTCATCAAAGGTTACAGGTACGCCCCAATTAAAGCTTGTTCTCGACACACACAAGTCTTGAAGTCCTGGTTTTAAGAAGTTATTGACCATCTCGTTTTTACGTGATTCCGGTTGGATAAATTCCGGATGTTGGTTAATATGGTCCATCAATCGGTCTGCATATTTACTTAGCTTTAGAAAATACGCTTCTTCACTTGTTTTTTGAACTTCACGTCCGCAGTCCGGACATTTTCCGTCAACAAGCTGGCTCTCCGTGAAAAAAGATTCACATGGTGTGCAATAGAGGCCTTCGTAACTGCCTTTATAAATATCACCTTGATCATAGAGTCTTTTAAAAATCTTTTGAACGATTTTTATGTGTTCATCATCTGTCGTTCGAATGAATTTATCATAGCTGGTATTCATTAAATCCCAGATTTCTTTTACTTCGCCTGCAATCGTATCCACATGTTGCTGTGGCGTTATTCCTTCTTCTTGAGCTTGGAGTTGAATCTTTTGTCCATGCTCATCTGTTCCTGTTTGAAAAAAAACATCGTATCCCAACAAACGCTTAAAACGCGCGATACTATCTGTGATAACCGCTTCGTAAGTGTTTCCGATATGTGGGGTCCGTGATGTATATACGATTGCTGTCGTAATATAATATGGTTTCTTAGCCATAATAATCCTCCTTATGATTGTTAGTACGATTATACACTACTGAAAAAATGAAATCAATGAATATGCCCCTTTTCATAGCTAAGTTTGGCCATTTTCATATATTCTACCGCTTTTTCATGATGATCTAAATTCGCATAACATTTACTTAACTCTTCAAAAATCATTACTGTCAAACTATTGTACATTTTTTCCTGATAATATGTAATGGACATTTCTAAATACTTAATCGCCTTATGGTAGTCTTTTAGATTAAAATAGGCACTACCGATTACCATATTATATCTAGCTTTACTATAGTCATCTAACATATCAAAATCAATGTTTTTTGCTGCCTTAATCGCTTCTTCATTATCATTTTGTGAAAAGAGCAGATAAACATCTTGAACTTCTTTACTTGCAATCAATCGACGTATTAACTCTTTGGCTTTTTTGTTAAATATTGCGGCTTTTTTATGATCCCCTGTCATTGTATATGCATCCACCAGCTTTACATAAAGTTCATATGCAATAAGCTCATGATTTAATAATAAATTGCTTTCAACCTCAAGCAACTTTTCATAATAAAAAAGTGCTTTTTCATATTCACCATTCTTTATATGCATATTGGACTTCTTAAAATGGCAATTTATATATATATCTTCAATAAAATTCGAATTAAAAATAGATGGGGATTCAATACGCAAGGCCTCTAGACGTTCAAGAACCTCGAGACAATTATCTTCTTTATAATCGGCCATTAACTCTTTAGCTAACTTGGCAATTTGTTCAGATTTTGTTTCCTCACTCATAAAATAATCAATCGTCTTGTTCAAACGATTTGCTAAATAAGCCATCGTTGTAATCGATGGCTTTGCCTGATTATTTTCGATTTGACTTAACATATTTCGAGTTATAAAATTGCCCGCCAACTCTCTTTGTGTCAGTTTATTCTTTTTTCGCTCATCCCTTATTTTTTGTCCTAAGGTTCTCTCCATATGACTGACTCCTTAAGTTCTTATCGGCTAACTAGCCTAACTTAAAATATTGTATCATTAAACCTTCATAAAAACAAGATTTGTGAGCAAAGGTCTAAATATTTTATAACCCTAGCTTGCCTTTTTCATTTCCAAAAAAATCATCCACTTTTCCCAATGCCTTTATAAGAACATCAAGCTCATCGCTTTCTAATTGTCCCATAATTTCTTTAACCATCCTGTCATGGAATTCAATATGATGTCGAAAGGCTTTTTTCCCTTTTAATGTCAATGAAACCAATACGACGCGTCGGTCCTTTGAGCTACGAATTCGTTGAACAAACCCTTTTTTGACAAGATGATTGATGGCAATGGTTAATGTACCAACCGTAATGGATAAATCTTTTGCTATAGACGACATATTTCGGGATGTATTAAATCCAATCGCTTCTATGGTATGCATATCCGTGATGGTCAGTTCCTTAAAAGGCCCTTGGGCCAAGGCCTTCTCTTCAACCTTCATAATATCATTAAATAAATGAACTAATATGTGATTAAGTACTTCATATTTTTGTTCCATAACTTCACCTCGTCTTAAACCAACACATAAACATAATTAATATTTTAATTTTACACTACACGGTCTAAAATGGCAAATATAAGAAGGGTGCAGATGGAAAAACATAAAAAAAAAGAGAAATTAGCACTTTCCTAATTTCCCTTTTTTTACATTAAGCTTCTGCCCACTTTAATTGTAGTTTTTTTGCTTTTTAATTCCTTCGTATTCAAAATGATTCGCCATCATATCACTTCGACGGATGATGCCTATAAAGATGCCGGTATCATCCACCACCGGAATAAAATTTTGATATCGTGTCAAGTCGAGAACGACCTCTATATCTTCATTAATTGATACGGCTTCAATACTTCTTGAGCGCTTAATCTGATTAATATTCACCGCTTCTGAATTTTTTAAACTTAAGTCCATATGGTCTTTAATGTGCCATAATACATCTCCCTCGGATAATGTATATTGATAACGCCCTTCATCATCGATGACTGGGACTGCTGAATACTTATGGTATTCCATTTTCTCCATTGCTTGTCTTAGGGTCATTGATTCTGTCAATGTTACAATTTCATGCTTGGGCGTTAAGAAAAATGCGATATTCATTGCCTCACCTCGTCATTCTTTTTATCTTTATATTTTACTCTTTCATAGTATCAGATAAATATGACGTAAAGATGTAAAAATTCTTAGTATTTCATTAAAATTATAAACAATATTTTTTATGCTTATTCTAATCCTTCAACTAATTCCTGTACAAATGTTTCAATCTCATCTACATTTCCTTGAGTATTATGAATCTTTTGCACAATTGCTGTTCCTACAATCACAGCATCGGCTAAACGACTCATGCGTTTTACATCGTCTGTCGTTGAAATACCAAATCCAATAGCGACAGGTAATGACGTATACGATTTCACCTCATTGATATAGTTTTCCAAATCCGCATGAAATTCCGATAATCGTCCAGTCACTCCCATAGATGAGACCGTATAAACAAACCCGCTTCCGTTTTTCAGAGTAAAGGACATCCGCTCTTTAGAGGTTGGTGTTGCAAAAGGAATAAGCGCAATGGAGCTTCCAACTAAAAAATCAGCAAGCTCCTTTTGTTCTTCAAAAGGAAGATCCGGAATAATTAATCCATCAATACCAACATCAAGGCATTTTTTGACAAAAGCTTCGACGCCATATATGGTCAGTGTATTGTAGTAGACCAAAAATGCAATCGGCACATGAATTGTTTGTCGAAAAGTGCTTAAGCTATCAAATATTTTATAAATAGACGTTCCACCTTCAATCGCGCGTTGTCCTGCTGCTTGAATCACCGGTCCGTCTGCTAAAGGATCTGAAAAGGGGACGCCAATCTCGATCACATCACATCCGCCTTTTTCCAATGCTTTGACTAAAGATGGCAAGTGTTCAATCGATGGATCTCCGGCCGTTAAATATCCAATAAAACTTTTTTTATTTTCTTGTTTTTTTGCATTTAATACTTCTTCTATTCGATTCATCCGCTTCCTCCTACTTATTCAGACTCTCTAGGTTTTGTTTGCCTTGATCAAAATACGCCATCACCGTATGAGTATCCTTATCCCCCCGTCCGGAGACGTTTATAACAATCAAATCGCTAGGTTTGGTCTGCTCAATCTCACGTATGGCTAGTGCAATGGCATGGGCACTTTCTAGTGCCGGAATAATTCCCTCTGCTCGTGATAAAAGTTCAAAAGCTTCTAAAGCTTCTTTGTCGGATACCACTTCATATCGGGCTCTTTTTATAGAGTCTAAATAAGCGTGCTCAGGGCCAATTCCTGGGTAATCTAATCCTGCCGATATGGAATGGGCCGGTATAATATTGCCATTTTCATCGGATAATAGAGCTGTCTTCATACCTTGAAAAACACCGACTCGACTTTCAACTTCTTTAGATAAGACAACCGCATGTTTTCCTGTTTTTACACCTAATCCACCCGCTTCTGCTGCAATAAGTTCAACATCACGATCTTCGATAAAGGGATAAAACATTCCCATTGCATTACTACCACCGCCGACACAGGCATAGATGCGATTGGGTAAGCGTCCTTCTTGTTCTAAAATCTGTTCCTTGGTCTCATCTCCAATAACACGCTGAAAATCCCTGACCATCTGAGGATATGGATGTGGCCCCACCACGGAACCAATAACATAAAAGGTATCTTCTGCCAAGCGAACCCATTCTCGAATAGCTTCATTGGTGGCATCTTTTAAGGTTGCTGTTCCTGAAGTTACGGAGATGACTTCTGCACCCAGTAATTTCATACGAAACACATTAAGTTCTTGCCGTTCAACATCTTCCTTACCCATAAATACACGGCATTCCATACCAAATAAGGCCGCCCCGGTCGCGGCTGCAACACCATGCTGTCCCGCTCCGGTTTCTGCGATAATCTTGGTCTTACCCATACGCTTGGCCAAAAGAATTTGACCCAACACATTGTTTATTTTATGTGCACCTGTATGATTCAAATCTTCACGCTTTAAATAAATTTTCCCTTTATTGTATTTTTTTGTTAGTCGCTCCGCATAAAAGAGCGGTGCCGGTCGACCGACATATTGCTTCAAATAATAGCGATATTCATCCATAAACTCCTGATCATGAATGGCCTCTTGATAGGCATCCTCTAACTCCTTTAAGGGATTCATTAACGATTCCGGTACATATTGTCCACCAAATTCTCCAAAACGACTCATAAATTCAACTCCTCAAATAATTTTTTTATTCTTTCATAGCTTTTATATCCATTGACTTCCAATCCGGAATTCACATCAACTACATCGGGCTTGACCATATCAATGGCTTGACCTATATTCTCCGGGGAAAGTCCTCCAGCCAAAATAAGAGATGCTTCAAGCTTGGGGCGTTTCTCTAAAAGAGACCAATCAAATGCTTTTCCGCTTCCACCCCGCATGCCTTCATGATGAGTCTCAAAAAGAAGTCCATCCACAACATCTCCATAAAGTTCCACCTGTTTTAAACTAGATGCATCCTTCATCGAAATAGTTTTCCACACCTTGCAGGGAATTTGCTGAATGTAATCCACAGATTCGTCTCCATGGAGTTGGATAACATCTAATTTGCACGCCTTCACTGCACGAAGCACTTCTTCAATGGGACTATTGACAAATACACCGACTTTCTTAATATCTTTTCGTAGAGAATGCATAAGCTCCTTCGCTTGGCGGGTTGTCACTTGGCGTTTTGACGGTGCAAAGATAAATCCGGCATAGCTTATGGGAAACTGGTTTACAATGTCAATCTCATCTCGTGTTTTTAATCCACAAATTTTAACGTCGATAGGCATCTTTTAACTCCTTTGCACTTTTTTGAATGCATGCGCTTCGCATAAAACTCTCACCAACGAGGATACCGTCTATATTCACATAGGACAAAACTTCCACCTCAAGCGATGATAAAATTCCACTCTCACTAATCAACACACATTCATCCGGAACATATTTTGCCAACTTAAGCGTCACATCAATGGACGTCTCAAAAGTGGTTAAGTTTCGGTTGTTAATTCCAATAATCTCCGCACCGGCTAAAACTGCACGGTCAATTTCTTCCCGAGTATGGGTCTCAACGAGTGCATCCATGCCTAAATCTTTGGTCAATCGCAAGAAATTCTTGAGCTCCGTATTCGTAAGTATATTAACAATCAATAGCACGGCACTAGCACCTAGTGCTTTGGCATTCATAATCTGCATAGGGTCAATAATAAAGTCTTTGCATAATGTGGGCAAGCTAACATTTTGACTAACCTCTTCCAAATAGATATCCGATCCTAAGAAGTAGCTTTCTTCTGTCAACACAGATATAGCTTCTACGCTTTGTTCATAAGCTTTTGCCAAGTCTAACGGATGAAAATCCTCTCGAATAAGTCCTTTAGACGGCGAGGCTTTCTTAATCTCACCTATAATCGACAGGCCCTCTTGTTGAAGAGCGTCTTTAAAACTAGGTCTATCTATAGAAAATTCAATGCGCTTTGCTAGGTCATCATAGTTTAACCCACGTTCTTCCAGCCGTTGTCTTTTTTTTGTTACAATTTCACTTAAATAAATTGGCATATGCTCACCCCGCAATCGAATCGCTGTGAAGCGCTTTGGACACCTGTATAAACTCGTTAAGCTTGGCCATAGCTGCTCCTGAATCGATGAGTGCTTCTGCTGTTTTAATGCCGTCGCCTATGGACTCTGCTTTATTACATGTATATAGGGCTGCTCCTGCATTTAAAAGGAGTACGTCACGCATAGGACCGGTTTTCCCCTTAAATAAATCGATAAGAATCTGTGCATTCCTTGCCCGATCTCCTCCGATAATTTCGGTCAGCGGCGCACTCTGTAATCCAAAATCTTCAGGACGAATAACACGCTTAGTAATTTTCCCCTCGTTTAATTCACGGATTTTTGTATCTCCTGAAATCGTAATCTCATCGAGTCCATCCGTTCCGTGGACGACAAGTGCTCGCTTTAGGCCTAACTCCCGTAAGACCTCCGCAAAAACATCGAGTAAGCTTTCATCAAATACACCCACCAATTGATAGGAAGCATTGGCCGGATTGGCTAATGGGCCTAAAATATTAAAAATGGTACGATAACCTAGTGTTTTTCGAACCGGTCCCACATGGCGCATAGCCGCGTGAAAGGTCGGTGCATATAAAAAACCGATATTGGTTTTCTCAATACATGTTTTTACCTGTTCCGGTTTTAAATCAATAGCGACGCCCAGTTCTTCCAACACATCTGCACAACCACATTTACTTGATACCGAACGATTACCGTGCTTAACCACGGCGATTCCTGCCGCTGCTGCTATAATGGCAACTGCTGTACTGATATTATAGGTTCCCGACTGATCGCCACCCGTACCACATGTATCTAGTGTTATCTCGCGATCAAGTGTTATCGTTGAGGCCTTTTCGCGCATAACTCTTGCTCCACCGACAATCTCAGGAATCGCTTCTTTTTTCATTTTTAATGCTGTCAAAAAACTTCCTGCAACAACCGGATCAACCTCTCCAGACATTAGCTCATTCATCACCATCGTCATCTCTTCAACGGTTAGATCTTGTCCTGCCATCACTTTTTCAATATATGCTTTCATACGTAAACCTCCTTGCTTAAAGACAAAAAATTCTCAATAATCTGCATTCCTTGGTCTGTTAATATGGATTCCGGATGAAACTGTAAGCCATATACCGGATACTGCTTATGTTTCATCGCCATTATTTCGTTTTCAAAGACACTTAAAATCATCAGTTCTTCAGGGAGCGTATCCATTTCGACAATCAAGGAATGATACCTCGCAACATCAATAGGTTGGTCCATGCCTTGAAAAATCGGATCGGATGCAAATGTAATCCGACTTGACTTCCCATGATAGAGTTGATTGGCATGTTTAACCACACCGCCAAAGGCTTCACCAATGCTTTGATGTCCTAGGCAAATACCTAGAATCGGAATTTTATTATAAAAAGTTTTAATGACGTCAAGACAAATGCCGGCTTCCTTAGGTGTCTTTGGTCCCGGTGATAAAACAATTTGATCCGGTGATAAAGCGTCAATCTCTTCTAGGGTTATTTGGTCATTACGAACGACCTGTATGTCTTTTTCAAAATGTCCGATATATTGGTATAAATTATATGTAAACGAGTCGTAGTTATCAATTAAAAGTAACATAGCTTCCACCTCCTATCGGCCTATGGCCGTCACTAGTGCTTTTGCTTTGTTGATGGTTTCTTCATATTCTTTTTCCGGATCCGAATCAGCAACAATCCCGGCTCCGGCCTGTATATGTATGGTATCATCTTTGATGACCATGGTTCGAATGGCAATACACATATCCATGTTTTTATTGAATCCAAAATATCCAATCGCTCCGCCATAAATACCACGTCGTTTGTTTTCCAGTTCATCAATGATTTCCATTGCACGTATTTTAGGCGCTCCGGATAATGTTCCTGCAGGTAAAAAACTCATCAAGACATCAAACATACTCATGCCTTGACGCCGTTTTCCGGAGACCAAAGAAACCAAATGCATCACATGGGAATACTGATGGACTTCCATAAGGGATTCAACCTTTACCGAATCAAATTCGGATACTTTTCCCATATCGTTACGACCAAGATCAACCAGCATCATATGTTCAGCACGTTCTTTTTCATCAGCCAATAGATCCTTGGCTAACGCCTCATTTTCTTCTTCTGTTTGACCCAGCTTTCGGGTTCCGGCAATGGGACATGTCAGAATCTGATCGTCTTTAATCGATACCAACATTTCTGGGGAGCTACCTACAATCGCGTAATCCTCCATGTTAAAATAATATAAATAGGGCGATGGATTCACCTGACGTAACTTACGATAGAGATTAAAGGTATCAATATCCTTGCCTTTTCCACTTAAACGCTGGGATAAGACTACTTGAAAAATATCACCGTCATAGATATATTGCTTGGCTTTTTCTACAGCTTGCATATAGGCTTCTTGACTCATATTCGTTGTAAATTCAACATCAACTGGTTCACATGTTTTGCTAAGATCAAGGGTTTCATGGAGCATGGCTTCCATAGCATCAAAGCGTTGTTGGCTTTTTTTCCGGCCGTCATCATCATCTGTATCTAAACATATAAGATGGATCTGATGATAATAATGGTCATAGGCGATTAATTCTTTGACAAAGAGTAAATGAGAATCCGGTGTCCCGATCGTGTCCGGATTTTTGTCCGGAAGATTTTCATAATCTCTGATCATATCATATCCAACAGTTCCAACAGCCCCTCCGATAAAAGGTAGTGCCGTTGTATTGGTCACTTGGATACCATCCATCATCTTTTCAATAAGATCTAATCCACGTCCATGAACCACTTCTTGCACACCATTCATTTGAGTTTCAATTCGATTATTATAAACACGAATCTGCATATAAGGGTCTGCCGCCATAAATGAGTAGCGTCCTTTGGGTTGTTCCTTACTCTCAAGCAAAAAGCCAACTTGATCTTTTACATATTTTGAATAAATTGAAATCGGTGTTTCGGTGTCACCGGAAAGTTTACGTTCATACGTTATTAGTTTCATCATCATCCTCCTAAACTAAAAAAAGACATATTCACCCCTTACTTGGGACGAATATATCTTCGCTATGCCACCCAAAATGGTACAAAAAAAACACTTCGTTTGAGACGAAATGTTCATAAGCCACTCAAAGTCATTCTGTACGGATTAATCATTAATCGATACTATATCTCTGTAACGGGAGAACCCGGCATCGGATACTGTACTTCACCTAGCATCTCATGGAACCATTCACTAACATTGTATGTACCGTACCTCACACCAAACGACGGCTCGCTGAACATCTAAATCTTAGTTACTTTTTCCAATCATAGATATTGTCATGTATTAATTAAAGAAAGTATACCATACTTCTTTAGCGCTGTAAAGTGGTAATTGTAATATTAATTGAAGCTTATCTTTTCTTGTAAAACTTTCAATCTATAGGTATACTATAATCAAAATAACAATAAAGGCAGGTACAGATGAATGAAAAAAGTCGGCGTTATATTTACAGGTGGTACTATATCCATGAAAGTTGACCAACGACTTTCCGCGGCAATTCCTGCCATGAGAAGCGAGGAGATCATGTCCATGGTTACTAATATTGATCAAATCGCTGAAATAGAGATTATCCATTTTGCACGCATTCCGGGACCCCATATGACACCGGAATTAATGTTAGAACTATCTAAATGCATTCAAAACACCTTGTTAAAGGATGATATTTGTGGCGTTATTGTCACTCACGGAACAGATACACTTGAAGAAACCGCTTATTTTCTGGATTTAAACATTCAAACGGAAAAACCCATCGTCGTTGTTGGTTCCATGCGCAACGCTTCCGAACTGGGTTATGATGGCCCTAGTAATCTATCCTCTGCCATATGTACCGCCGTTGCCGAAGAGTCCAAAAATAAAGGTGTTCTCGTTGTTCTTAATAATGAGGTCAATGCCGCTTCAGAAGTCACTAAGACACATACCATGAGTCTGGATACTTTTAAATCTCCGACTTTTGGACCTTTAGGCATTGTCGATAACAATAAGGTCATTTATTATCGAAAAAAAACACCTACACAACATATTCTTACCGATGCCATCGTCAAAGACGTCGCATTGATAAAAACGTGTGCAGGTATGGATGATGGTTATATAAACTATTGCCTAAATCAAGGCGTGAAAGGTATTGTCATTGAAGCCATGGGACGTGGTAATATCCCACCTGAAATGGTTCCCGGACTAAAGACCGCCATCATGGAAAATATACCCGTTCTTATCGTCTCTAGATGTCCTATGGGACGCGTTCTTGACTCCTATGGATATGAAGGTGGCGGGAAAATGCTACGTGACACAGGTGCCATTTTTGCCGGTGATCTGAACGGACAAAAAGCGCGAATCAAACTTATGCTTGTTTTAAGCCAAACTTCTAACATGGTGCAAATACGAAAAATCTTTGAAGATGCTTTTTATCGATAGTTTCATATACTTAACCCATTAAATGGTCACAACAGAGTCCGCCTTCTGCGTCAGGTCAACGATCTCTTCCATGCCACTGACTCTTCCGACATCGACCTTGTCTGATAAGGCATAAAAATCGATACAGGTGCCACATGCAATCAGGTCAACACCTGAATCATGTAAGCCATGTAGGGCATCTAAATACATGGATCCTGTCGCCAATAACTTAACCGCCGAATTGTAAAAAATAATAGCATGGGGCTTTTTCTTACGACTCCAAACTTTTTTTAAAAAGGCCCCCATAAGCTTATGACCTAGTTCATCATTACCCTGTCCCATAAATTCACTATTTAAGATATACACTGTTTTCATTGTTTTCTCATCCTTCCATCCTCGATATTAATCATTGGTAAAATGGGCATATACATCCCGTTTGTTCATATGTCGTTCTATTGCAATACGCTTAATGGCTTCTTTTTTTGAATATCCGCTATCTAAAAGCTGTTTCATATGTTCTTCTAAGCTTATTTCTGCATATTCTTCTTGTTCAATACTCTCAAGTTCTTCTTCTGACATCCCCGCAACAACGAGGACATATTCCCCTTTGGGATCTGTTTTGGCGTAATAGTCAATCGCCTCCGCAAACGTGAATTTGAGAACTTCTTCATACATTTTTGTTATTTCTCGAACCAGACTAATGGATCGCTCCGGCCCAAAAGCACTTTCAAGGTCTTTAAGTGTCACCTTTAACCGATGTGGCGCTTCATAAAAAACCAAGGTTCGTGTATCTGTTGCCAACATATCCAAACGCTTTTTTCGGTCCTTTTTCTTGGTTGGTAAAAATCCATCAAAAACCATACGATTGGTATTTTGTCCGGATAGAACGACGGCGTTGACAAAAGCAACTGGGCCCGGAATAATGGTATAGGGAATCTCATGTTCTTGGCATAGGGTGACCAGATAAGATCCGGGGTCGGATATTCCCGGTGTTCCTGCATCGGTCACTAAGCCGACCTGCTTACCATTAAGGAGGTCATCAATAATCGATTGGGCTTTGCTATATTGATTGTGCTCATGGTAAGAAACGAGCTTTTTATGAAGATCAAAATGGTTTAAGAGTTTAATGGAATGCCGTGTATCCTCTGCAAGAACATAATCGACGGCTTCTAATGTTTTGACCCCTCGGAAGGTCATGTCTTCTAAATTACCGATAGGCGTTGCTATCAAAAATAATTTTCCAAGTGTTTTTTCATGTCTATTTTCATCCATCTTCAAGTAACTCCTTTCCATAGATTTTATAAATCTCGGGACTATACTGATTCTTCTCTGAATAAATAATCAAGGGAGGATGTACCTTTAATAGTGGTTTTCCCCCACGTATAGCTTCAATTAAAACCATACTTGCTTCTTTTTCCACATAAGAATGCACCATACGTAGCTGCTTGGGTTCTAATCTATGCTTTTTTAAGGTTTCAAGAATTTCCATCAAGCGTTGCGGGCGATGGACCATATAAAAACGTCCCCCTACATTCAATAATCTAGACGCATTATAGATGACATCGTCTAGGGAACATAAGACTTCATGGCGGGCAATGGCTTTAATGGATGAGGGATTGGTGAGTCCTTTACCGGAATTCATATAGGGTGGATTGGACGTAATTACATCAAACGAAGATAAAGGAAACAACTGAGCCGCTTCCTTTATATCTCCATGTATGATTGATATTTTTTCTTCTTGGCCATTCATGGTCACACTCCGACTAGCCATATCAACAAAATCTTCTTGAATTTCAAGGCCATGAAAGTGCCGTCCTGCCGTCTTTGCTTCTAGCAATATTGGAATAATACCTGTTCCTGTTCCAAGGTCAAGAAGGCTTTCTGCTTCTTTGACCCTTGTAAAATCACTCAGGAGAACTGCATCCATACCAAAACAAAAACCGTCGCGATTTTGTATAATTCTATAATCTTTGATATGTAAATCATCTATGCGTTCTGTTTCTCGCAGTTCCATATATAACCTCAATCTAATCTTCTAATTTTTTATCACTTTCACGCTCTTCTAGTTTTTCAAGCTTTTTAAGTTCTAAATATTCCTCTTTAGGCAAACGGTCATTTTTATTGCCGCGTTTTTTCTTAATCTTCAGTTCATCTAACTTAAACTCAACAATATCAACATTGTTATCCACGCGAATAACGGTCTTAACCAATTGACGAATAATATTTACGTGCTTTACCTCAGCTTCAACTCCACTTGGTGTAATAACGATGTCACCAATATTGGGAAGTTTTTTATTTAATTCGATATATGTTTCCTCTTCGTATTTTAGACAACACATCAAACGTCCACAGACTCCGGATATTTTCGTTGGATTCAATGAGAGGTTTTGTTCTTTAGCCATCTTAATGGATACCGGATGAAAATCGGATAAGTGGCTAAAGCAACATAAAGGACGCCCACATATACCAATGCTACCCATCATCTTGGTCTCATCACGTACGCCGATTTGTCGAAGCTCAATACGCGTTTTAAAAACAGATGCCAAGTCTTTGACTAATTCCCTAAAATCAACACGACCATCCGCTGTAAAATAGAAAAGCAACTTGTTTTTATCAAATGTATACTCACAATCAATAAGTTTCATCTCAAGCTTATGTTTTCTGATTTTTTCTAAACAAATCTTTGCCGCTTCTTTTTCTTCTTGTTTATTGATCGATTCCTTTGCATGATCTTCTTCTGTCGCTACACGCATCACTTTTTTTAAGGGATGGACCACTTCCTCATCAGCAACTTCCATAATACCTTTAACGACTTTTCCATACTCAACGCCTCGAGCAGTCTCTACTATTACATGTTCATTTTCTTGTATATCCAATCCGTCCGGATCAAAATAATATATCTTGCCCGCTTTTCTAAAGCGAACGCCTATGACTTTTACCATGTCATTTCCTCCAAAATTTATCGCATTAATGCTCAATATTTGTTAGCATCACCGTGACTGCTAATGAATAGTTGACATTTAATCTGAGTTGATTTATTAGTGTATAACTATTATAAACAAGCTGAATTAATCGGCTTGGATTAAGCTTTTGATTTAATCGGATAATCTCTGATTCGATATCTTTATGAATAATATTATCTATATCTTGTGTACTATGATAATATAAAATATCTCGTGCTAAACTGATTAAGATATCGATATTATCTAAAATATCCGTTTTTACGCCTTCAAATAGTTGCACAATCTCTATTATATCATACTCTTTCCCATTTATAAATATATCTAAGCACTTGAGCATATTTTGCCGTTGTATTGTAAAACTTTCTGAATCTTTTAGAATTAAGGCTTTTCCTAAGTTGCCTCTTGAAAAAGAACCATAAACTCGTGCTTGTCCATGATTCATACCATATTGCTCGATCAAATAATATTCAATTCGTTCCGTATTAATGGGTTTTAAGGACATTTTTACAGATCTTGACAAAATTGTCTGTAAAAATTTATGACTATTCGAAGATATCAAAAAAAACAACCCATATTCCGGGGGTTCTTCAATGGTTTTTAATATACTATTCTGTGCCTGAATGGTCATAAGCTCTGCCTGTTCGATGATATAAATTTTATATCGGCTCTGATAAGGGCGTACTTTTATGTCTTTGACGATTTGTTCACGTACATCAGTAACACCATAACCTGTTTTTTTCGTAGGTCGTACATAGGCAATGTCCGGGTGGTTACCGGATTCAATCTGTATGCATGATGGGCAATGATTACAGGGACGGCTTCCTTGTGGATTCTCACATTGAAGTAACTTGGAGAATGCCTTAACAAGGGTTTTTTTGCCCATACCGTCTTCACCTTCAACGATGTATGCATGGGACACTTTTCCTCTTAAAAAAGCATTCTCCATATGTTTAATAATATTTTCATGTCCAACAATTTCATCAAATGAATACATACATCAACCCTCTATATAACCATATCAAGTAATAATCCTCTGATTTCATCAACTTTTCCAAGAATTGACAAATGATTTTTTTCATCCTTAATAAGCTCTTGTGCCAATTCATCCAAGTTCTGATCAACGAGTTTAACAATTCCGTAAACACGATGTCGTCCACGACGGTCTAAAAAGTTCTCTCTTGAAAACTTATGTGAATGTGTCACTACTTCATTTATAAATTCTTTAATGGTTTCTCGATATTTACGCATATCACGAACATCCATATGCTTAGAAATCTTATTTCCCTGTTCCGTGATGGATTCAATCATACTATTTAATTTTGCTTGTAACTCCGCTTCATCCACTTTACTTAACAGTGTGAATTTAAAGTCACTACTTTGCGCATCCTTACTTTTTGATACGCTTTCTATATTTTGTATATTTTGAACCGAATTCACTTTTACATCCATATGATTTCCTCCAGAAAAAAGGTGCTATACTTTTAGGTACTGATCAACATCAAGTACAAAAATTGTCGCCCCGCCAACAGTTATTTCTACCGGATAAGCCAGCATATTATCCGGTACATTAGATACGGGTGGATTTACCAATGACATTTTTTTACTTGTCTTGCATATATCTTTGATGAGTTCAACCACTTTGTCAACTTTATCTCTTTCTACACCAACAAATAATGTTGTATTTCCAGTCTTTAACAAACCACCTGTACTTGCTAGCTTTGTTGCCATAAACCCTTCTTTTGTTAATGCTTCCATTAAACGATGTGCATCTTCGTCATGAATTACTGCTAATACCATTTTCATACAAATCACTCCTCGTCATTATATTTATCGGCTATAATTGCCTTTTGTTTAAGTGCTTTTATAATAGATTGATGTACTTCTTCAATTGATTGTCCCGCATCAACATCAATCATGCGTTTTTGATTGTCTTTTGCCAATTGTTTATAGCCATCTCGAACTTTTTGGTGAAAGTATTCTTTTTCCGATTCCAATCGATCTAATTCTTGCTGATTTTTTTTCCGTTCCATTCCTTGTCGATGTTCTAAGTCTAAGAAAAAAGTAACATCCGGTTCTAATCCCCGTGTCGCAAATCGGTTAATTGTTGCAACCGTTTCTTGTCCAAGTCCTCTTGCCATTCCCTGATAGACGATAGAAGAATCAACAAAACGGTCACAGATAACAATATCACCTTTTTCAATCGCTGGCAAAATATATTCGGCCACATGTTGTGCTCTTGACGCCGCATAAAGCAAAGCCTCTGTAATGTAATCCATTTCCTGATAATCTATATTGAGTATAATTTCACGTATTGCCTCACTAATTCTTGTTCCACCGGGTTCACGCGTCACATGGACATGTTTTCCTTGCTTTTCAAAAAAATCTTTTAAAAGGTTAATCTGTGTTGTTTTTCCTGAACCGTCCATTCCTTCAATTGTAATAAATAAGCCTTTCATAACTACCTCACATACTGTTTTTTTCTAACGCAGAACACGTATTTCTCCTTTTATTATACCATAAATCTCTTGACCATGCTTGTCCAAACTTTCCAAATTATTCACAATCTCCTGTGTGATTTTTTCACCGGGTAATATGAGTGGAATGCCTGGAGGATAGGGTATAATCATATCTTTTGCCGTTCGCCCAAGGGCCTCTGTATATGGAATCGTATCCCAAGTCATCTGATGTTTTGCCATATGCATGGACATACTTTGCTCTGGCTGATTTGTTGGCAGCAAATACTTCTTTGCTTCTTTCACAACACCTTCTTTTTTTCTTTCCTTCGCTAAACATTCTCTTATTCCATCGATGAGTCTTTGAATATCTTTTATCGAATCCGCCATTGATATGATGGCAACGATATGCCTCTCTCCTGCCAATTCAACTTGCATATGATGCTCTTTTCTCAACTTCTCACTTACATCATATCCACTTATACACCCATCATCAATGAGAAAGGTTAACCGTGTTATATCATGGCTTAATCTTTGTTGGTGAAACGTTCCCTCATCATTGAGCCATTGTCCACCTTGAATAGGATGCTTTTCTAGCAAGTCTCTTAAGGCTATGATCCATTGTTCAAATTCTTTTCGATGCGTCTCCATAAAATCAATACCCTTTTCAATAGACGCCATGAGTATATAAGATGGTGATGAGGATTGAAAAATAGCTAGATTTTCTTCTAATACATCTTGGTCTGCTTTTACCGACGGGCTCATATGAAGAAGTGCTGTCTGTGTCAAGCAAGGTAATGTTTTGTGGGTACTTTGGATTACATAATCCGCACCCAGTTCAATCGCTGATTGTGGGAGCAGATGACTAAAAGTTAAGTGTGCTCCATGGGCTTCATCGACAAGGAGTATGGCACCATGAGCATGGACAATCTGACTAATTTTTTGAATATCCGATACAATTCCTTCATAAGTTGGTGATGTCAACACAACCGTGTGAATATCCGGGTGCTTTTTTAACATAACTTCAATAGCTTGAGCCTCTACTTCACCATAAAATCCATATTTCTCGTCGTAGTTTGGATACACATAATGCGCTTCTAATCGATTGATCAAAATACCATTATAGACTGCTTTATGACAATTTCTAGACACCAAAACAGAACCTTTTCGTCGTGCTACCGTTGCTAAGGTCGCCAAGATTCCCGATGTACTTCCATTAATTAATAAATAGGATTGATAGGATTGGTAGATACGGCCAATCCTATCTTGAACCTCTTTTATCATACCCGAAGGATGATGTAAATCGTCTGTTCCCGGAACTTCCGTTACATCCAAGGCATATAAGTCATGCATTAACTGCAGTTTTCCGTTTTTATGCCCCGGCATATGAAAAGATTGAATATCGCTTGTGTATTTTTTTAATTCATCATACATGATTTGGCCTCTTTATGATGGTTGATTTATTTTATTCCTAATTTTATCTTTAACTTTATTGGCAACATCATCAAATATTGTAATAATCTCTTCTGATAAACGATTTTTTTGTGTAACAGCTCCATTAATGGGCAGTTCTGCCAATAATTCAATGTCTTGATCTTCTAAAAAGCTATCAATGTCGTCACTTTCAAAGACACGGATTTTTTCGTCGCAATTGGGACATGTCATATAGCTCATGTTTTCAATAAGGCCTAGGACCTTAACATTCAGTCGTTTTGTCATTGCAATCGCCTTAGATACAATCATTGACACCATATCCTGAGGTATACTCACCATTACAATTCCATCTAAGGGAAAACTTTGCATAATTGTCAATGCAACGTCTCCCGTACCTGGTGGCATATCAATAATTAAATAGTCTAGTTCTCCCCAAATAATGTCTTGATAAAATTGTTTAACTGTATTGGTGATAATCGGACCTCTCCATATAACCGGTTTTTTTTCTTCTTCGAGTAAAAAGTTTAAGGACATTGCCTTAAGATTTTTTTCAATCTCAACCGCTTCAAGACCATGAGGGTACATTAAGGCTTTTTTGTCTTCTGCATTTAATATTCTCGGAATACTTGGACCGGTAATATCTGCATCAAAAATACCTACTTTATATCCTTGACGATGTAAAGCAAGGGCAAGATTAGCCGCTACTGTTGATTTTCCAACACCACCTTTACCGCTTAGGACACCGATGATATTTTTAAACTGATTATTTGAATTTGTAGCAATGACTTGACATTCTGTTTTGTTTTCTACTGTACAATTATCCTTTGATGAACATGAATCACAATTTGAAGCCATGTGAACCTCCTTATATTTATGTGGCATATGCCAACTATGATAGACTTATTAACACCTTCTGTCAAGTCTATTATACTAGATATGTCAAGTTTTGATATAAATAAAGGCAGTAAAAGAGACCAGTGGGCGCTGGTCTCTTTTTGAAGAATTCCCATAGGATTAGGAATATAACTAAAGGTATAAACACTTTATATAAACTAGTTTCCTAGCTCATACCAATATAAATGATTTATCGGACGCGTACGCCTTTGATTTCAAAGTCTGCATAACTTTCTACGCCATGTTCTTCGATATCAAGTCCGATATGTTCTTCTTCTGAACTTACACGTAAGCCCATAATGATATCAACTGTTTTAAATAGAACAAATGATGTTGCAAGAACCCATGCTGCTACTGCTGCTACTCCGATTAATTGAATTCCAACTGCTGCAAAACTTCCTGTTGTAAATAGTCCGTTATCTACAGAGAAGAAACCTACTAAGATTGTTCCTACTGCCCCGGATATACCATGGACGCCAATAGCACCAACCGGATCATCAATTTTTAATACTTTATCTACAAATTCAATACCAAATACAATGACAATACCTGCAATGATTCCGATGATAGCTGCTGATCCGGGTGATACAACATCACAGCCTGCTGTAATAGCTACAAGCCCTGCTAGAGCACCGTTTAATGTCATTGAAACATCTGGTTTCTTATATCTTAACCATGTTACTATCATTGCAACAATAGCTGCTGCCGCTGCTGATAAGTTTGTTGTTACAAAAATTCGGCTGATTGCAAGGGCATCTGCTTCTGATCCTGCTGCTAATTGAGAACCAGGGTTAAATCCAAACCATCCAAACCAAAGAATAAATACACCAAGTGCTCCTAAAGTAATACTATGACCAGGAATTGCATTCGATTTTCCATCTTTACTATATTTACCAAGACGTGGCCCAAGTATTGAAGCTCCTACAAGTGCTGCCCATCCACCAACGGAATGTACTGCCGTCGATCCAGCAAAATCATGGAATCCGATTTGTGATAACCATCCACCACCCCAAATCCAATGACCGGATACTGGGTAAATAATTAGTGATATAAAGAAACTATATACTAAATATGAAATAAACTTTGTACGTTCTGCCATTGCTCCTGAAACGATGGTTGCTGCTGTTGCTGCAAATACTGTTTGGAATATCAATGCTGTATAATCACCGTCAAAGAAAAATCCGGGTTTTCCGAAGAGTCCACCTACAGTGTCTCCATACATGATACTATATCCTACAACCCAGAAAATGATTGATCCGACAGAGAAGTCCATCAGGTTTTTCATAATAATATTACCTGCATTTTTTGACCGGGTAAACCCTGTCTCAACCATTGCAAATCCGGCTTGCATAAAAAATACCAATGCTGCTGCTATTAATACCCACATCGTATCTATTGCAAATTTTAATTCTTCCATACTATTCACTCCTTCAAATTTTTATTTAATCAGTTTTTCTACAATGTTCTTACATTATAGGGCTTTGACGCCTTCTTCACCGGTTCTTACTTTTATGACGTTTTCAACTGGATAAATGAAAATTTTACCATCACCTATCTCTCCTGTTTGAAGTACTTTTTTAGCAACTTCAACCACTTTTTCAACCGGCACTTCGCATACTACAGTCTCAATTCTAATTTTCGGGAGTAAGTCAATACTATATGGATTTCCTCTATAGTACTCTGTTTTTCCTTTTTGTAATCCACAACCTAATACATGTGAAAATGTCATTCCCGTTATTCCTATTTCATTTAAGGCTTCTTTCAAAACTTCTGCCTTATCTGGTCGAGTGATTATATCCACCTTTGTTATCTTATCCATATACGAACCTCCTTGAGTTTTATGAAACAAAAAAAGCCCATACAATCTTACACCTTGTGGTGTAAAACTATATAGACTCCCTTGTCTAAAAATTTAATACATCTTTGCATTAAAACGTTTTAATTTATGTTCCTTATTATACATAGACTCTATCCACTTGTCAATAACTTTTTGAATTTTTTTTCATTCATTCTTGCATTATTTTTGAATATAGCTGTTTTATATATACAACAATGCTTCAAATACAAGGTTTTATACCTTATTACTCTGTTTTTATGAAGTTAAAGATATTAAATGCTTCATAATATATCCCTGCAATAAAAAAACACACTCAATAATGAATGTGTTTTAAATGAGGCACCCGGGACTCGAACCCGGGACACCTAGATTAAAAGTCTAGTGCTCTAGCCGACTGAGCTAGTGCCCCATAATGCCCAGAGGCGGAATCGAACCACCGACACGAGGATTTTCAGTCCTCTGCTCTACCGACTGAGCTATCTGGGCATATTAGTAATATGCGTTAATGAGTTGCGGGGAGAGGATTTGAACCTCTGACCTTCGGGTTATGAGCCCGACGAGCTTCCAGACTGCTCCACCCCGCGATATTAGTATATTAAGTTGTTAGTGGAGGGAGAAGGATTCGAACCTTCGAAATCGTAGATAACAGATTTACAGTCTGCCCCCTTTGGCCACTCGGGAACCCCTCCATACGATTATTCAATAAATAATCAAAGCCGACGATCGGACTCGAACCGATAACCTGCTGATTACAAGTCAGCTGCTCTGCCAATTGAGCCACGTCGGCATATTAAGTTATTGATTGGCAGAGCAGCGCTCTGCGCGTGTGCCTTCGCTTTGCTCAGTTCACTGAAGAATTGAGCCACGTCGGCATATTAAGTTACTGGTTGGCAGAGCACTCTGCCCGCGTGTGCGCTCGTTTTACTCGCTTCACTGAAGAATTGAGCCACTTACCACACATATTAAGTATATTGTTTAACAGAGCATTGCTCTGCGCGTGTGCCTTCGCTTCGCTCAGTTCACTGAAGAATTGAGCCACGTATCACACAATTCAAATTTTAGACAATTCAAATGGGCGCAACAGGGCTCGAACCTGTGACCCCCTGCTTGTAAGGCAGGTGCTCTCCCAGCTGAGCTATGCGCCCTGGGATATTATCATATAAGCAATAAACCCACTCACTATAATCATAATCACATAAAGTCTCGCAAGTAAGTTTACTTACGACCCAGAAGGGACTCGAACCCTCGACCTCCGGCGTGACAGGCCGGCGCTCTAACCAACTGAGCCACTGGGCCATACTATTTTTTTACATTTTCTACATTCTCAAGTCATCAAACATTCCATACACAACTCTATTAAAACTCTTAAACAAGTTTGGTTCAAGCCCTCGATCTATTAGTACTAGTCAGCTGAACATGTTACCATGCTTACACCTCTAGCCTATCAACCTGGTCGTCTTCCAGGGATCTTACTCCATTTAGGATGAGATATCTTATCTTGAGGGGGGCTTCACGCTTAGATGCCTTCAGCGTTTATCCCTTCCCGACTTGGCTACTCTGCTA
>Ga0334901_1000709_pt1 | contig 42221 bp, 44 predicted proteins | sample GraSluR3_MG_3_FD_207216 | JGI IMG/M metagenome (GOLD analysis project Ga0334901, IMG submission 207216) | Sludge microbial communities from methane-producing bioreactor in Wageningen University, Netherlands - Granular Sludge_15_08-R3 | ecosystem: Engineered > Bioreactor > Anaerobic >...
CGGGCGGCCGTGGCGTCGAAAGACCTGGCCGCGAACTTGAACCGGCTGCTCAAATCAAATACTCAAAAATAATTTAAAATACCCCTAAATTTCAAAATAAACCAGCCGATATATACCATAGGTGACTAAAGTCCCGGGCGGCCGACGGGACTGAAACCCGGCCGCAAAGGATTGCGGCGATAAAAAACTTCAAGGAGGAAGAAAAAATGATCATTAACCACAACATTGCGGCACTGAACACGTATCGTCAGTTGACCTTCAACAACAACGTGCAGCAGAACTCACTGGAGAAACTTTCATCCGGCCTGCGTATCAACAGCGCGGCCGACGATGCAGCGGGACTGGCAATCTCGGAGAAGATGCGCGGTCAAATCCGGGGCCTGGAGCAGGCAACCAGGAATGCTCAGGATGGGATTTCATTAATTCAAACTGCGGAAGGGGCTTTAAACGAGACTCATAGTATTCTACAAAGAATGCGGGAATTGGCAGTACAAGCTTCTAACGATACAAACACCGAAACAGACCGCAATGAAATACAAAAGGAAATTAACCAACTAAGAGATGAAATTGACCGTATTGGTAACACAACAGAATTTAACACCAAAAAGCTTCTAAATGGTGGAGCAGCTGTAAATGCTACCGTTACAAATGCAGATACTGCAGATGATGGAAAAGTTACGGTTCTTGGTGGATCGTCAGATACTACTGTCGGTGCAAGCATACAGATTACTGCCAAGACTGATGCAACTGCTGCTACTGCCACAACTACAGATACATTTACTACAAAGAATACTGCTCTTGCTGATGATAGCACCATAACAATCAATGGAGTTTCTTTTGCTTTTAATTCATCTAATACTGTTCAGGATGCCTTAGATACAATTAACTCAGCGGGAATTGGTGTTACTGCTTCACATAATGATGGTGCAGGAATTGTTTTAACTTCTAGCGTTATAGGAAGCAAGGCAGACATGACTACATCGGGATTAGACGGCTCATTTGCTGGTGCAGCGGTAACGGACGGAACAGATGCTTCTGTCACTCTTGATGGTAGCGAGGCGTACACTGCTGATGGGAATGTAATAACTATTCAGAGTGGTGATGCAAAAGGCTTGCAATTCGAAGTAAGCGGCGGAACTTTAGCTAATAATGTAGACATAGAAGTAACAAGTAATGGCGGACTAAATATGCATATTGGTGCTAACGAAAATCAGACTATGTATGTTTCTATTTCTGACATGAGGTCAGCTGCTTTAGGCGTCAATGCTATTAACGTCAGTAATGCAACTGTAGCTAATGCCGCTATAACTACTATCACTGATGCCATTGAGGAAGTTTCCACAGAGCGTTCCAAGCTTGGCGCGTACCAGAACCGCCTGGAGCACACCATCAACAACCTGGGAACTTCAGCCGAGAACCTAACCGCCGCCGAGTCCCGCATTCGCGACGTGGACATGGCCAAGGAGATGATGGAGTTCACCAAGACCAGCATCCTCTCCCAGGCCGCCCAGGCCATGCTGGCCCAGGCCAACCAGATGCCCCAGGGCGTACTCCAGCTCCTGCGGTAATTACTGTCAAACACAATACCAAAGGGGTCTCAGGTCAATCCTGGGGCCTCTTTTCTATAACAAGGGAATCAGGGGGAACCAGGGGGGGGAACCAGGGGGACGGTTCCTGCGGTTCGTTCTATCAGCAAATTCTTTGTGAATTAGATTAACAGTGAAAAGTACGGATGCCTACGTTCCCGGCGAAAAACACCAGGTAGTTACCTACGGCAAAAAGATTTTAGAACCAGGACAAAATGAGATAGAAAAACTAAAAGAAAAGTGCGCAGCTCAGTATAACGACTTGAGAAAAATGGTGGAGGAATTTTTACGGCAACAGGGTTATATACTGGAAAAAATCGAGGCTTTTGAGGGTGAAACCGTTAAGATTGATAAAACCAAGGGGAAAACGCGGCAGAATTAATCTCCGAAAACGGCCCCCTGGGGGCAGAGGCGGTCAGTGACCGGATTGTCGACTTTGCAATTGCTATCTCCGGGGGAGACAAGGCCAAGCTCGGGGAGTTGAAAAGAGCAATCACCGAGGGCTTCAACCAGGTCAAGGACATGCTGGGCGGACTTCCCGAAGTTTCGGGGAGGACTTACGACCTGGTCATGGAAAAGCTCGACGCCTGGGGAGAGGAGCAGCCCCATAACTAGAGTCTTTGCGCAGAGGATGATGATTATTAATTCCCATGCCGATTATTTAAAACAAAAGCTGGAATGGGTGGAACGGAGGATGGAGGCCCTGGACGAGATCGAGGCCAGGTTGAGGGAAATGAGAGAGCTGGCCGCATACGCCCGGGACAACGACATCGGTCCCGCTGAAGCAGAGGAGATCAACGACAAACTGCGGGCAATGCAACAGAAGGTCACCGAGCTGGACGAAAGGAGCAGGGTGTTCTGGATGGACTGCCAGTAACGCCCCTGTACTCATAAACACAGTATACACACAGGACGTGACACGGGGTGACACGGAGACGGTTCTTCTGTCACGTTTTTTTACTTGGTAACGTGAACTATATTGCAACATACCTATTATTTCAGTAACCGGTTCCACGTGCTAGATGGTAAATAAGCGTAATTAGGGGACGGTTCTTTTTCGCCCCGGTTGCCGGGTCAGCGCTTGACAAGGGGGTGACGCCGGGTTGCAAGATAATATATATAGTAGTCAATTGATTTCATAGCATGAAAGGATTATAATATGGTTAGAATGTTACTATAAGGAGTTGACACCATGCAGATTAAACCATCCGCAAGTATCAGGCAAAACTATAATGAAATTTCGGCTCTGTGCAAATCCACCGGAAAGCCTGTTTTTCTCACCAAGAACGGCGCAGGTGATCTCGTGGTTATGGATATAGAAACTTTCACCCGCCGAGAGAAAATGTTGAAGTTAAGGGAACAACTGCTGGCTGTTGAGGAAGACCGCCTGGCCGGCCGTACCGGAGTTGCACCTGATGAACTGGACAACTATCTCGAAAGCATTATAGACGAGGTGGAACATGGAAAAGAAGGTTCAGTATAAGGTGATTATTTCCGACCGGGCCCGCCAAATGTTGACCGGTCACGTAAAGTTTCTGGCACAGAAAAGTCCTACTGCCGCCCGTAGGGGAAAAAACGATCTTATGGATGCTATTCGCTCTCTTGCTATAATGCCTGAACGCTTTCCGTTTCTTACTGCAGAATTTATACCGTTAAATAAGTATCATAAAATGTTTGTTAAAAAATATTATCTGGTTCTATATCAAATCAAGGACCAGACGGTATATGTTGATTATATTGCAGATTGCAGGCAGGATTACGGGTGGCTGGCGTGACAAAAGAACCGTCCCCGTGTCACGTCCGCGAAAACCGTCCCCGTGTCACGTCCCCGTGTCACGCACGCGAAAACCGTCCCCGTGTCACGCCCGTATTCTATACTCTGTTCAAATTATACTACTCCCTGGGCCATCATGGCGTCAGCAACCTTGAGGAATCCCGCAATATTTGCTCCCGCCGCCAGGTCCCCTGCACAGCCGTATTCCCCGGCTGCCCCGCTGACCCGGCGGTAAATGGAAACCATGATATTTTTCAGCTTGGCATCCACTTCCTCAAACGTCCAGGAACAACGCATGCTGTTCTGGGACATTTCCAGGGCTGAAGTGGCAACTCCACCGGCATTAGCAGCCTTTGCCGGTCCAAACAGGATTTTGTTATCCTGAAATACTTTTATTGCTTCCGGAGTTGAAGGCATATTGGCACCTTCCGCCACCGCTAGAACCCCGTTGCCGACCAGTTTCCCGGCAGCTTCCCCATCAATTTCGTTTTGGGTGGCGCAGGGCAGGGCAATATCACACTTAAGCGACCAGATCCCTTTTGATCCTTCATGGTACTGGGCCGCCGGGTGGTGTTCCACATAAGTCTTAATCCTTTTTCTTTCCACCTCTTTTATCTGCTTGACGGTATCCAGTTTTATCCCTTCCGGATCGAATACATACCCGTTGGAATCGCTCATGGCCACCACCTTGGCGCCAAGTTGCCGGGCCTTTTCCGCCGCGTAGACAGCAACATTTCCGGAACCTGAAACAAGCACCGTTTTGCCGTCAAGATTTTGTCCATTTTCTTTCAGCATTTCATTAAGAAAATACAGCAACCCGTAACCGGTCGCCTGGGTTCTGCCCAGGCTGCCGCCGTAAGTCAAGCCCTTGCCTGTAAAAACTCCCTCGTACAGGGTGGTAATTTTTTTATATTGGCCGTACATATACCCAACTTCCCGGCCGCCAACTCCTATGTCGCCGGCGGGGACGTCCACGTCTGCCCCGACATAACGGTAAAGCTCCGTCATGAAACTCTGGCAAAAGCGCATGATTTCTTGTTCTGATTTACCTTTGGGATCAAAATCACTGCCGCCCTTGCCCCCTCCGATGGGCAGGCCGGTCAGAGAGTTTTTAAATGTTTGTTCAAAGCCGAGAAATTTAATGATGCCCAGGTTAACGGAAGGATGAAAGCGCAAACCGCCTTTATAAGGCCCAATCGCACTGTTAAAATGAACCCTGTAACCACGATTGACATGTACCCGGCCCTGGTCGTCCACCCAGGGCACCCGGAAAATAACTTGACGTTCCGGCTCTACCATTCTGTTTAGAATTTTCGCTTCTACAAATTCAGGATGTTTTTCGATGACGGGTTTTAAAGTTTCGAACACTTCAAAAACTGCCTGGTGGAATTCCGGTTCATTAGGGTCCCTTTTTTTCACTTCTTCCATAACTTTATTGATAACTTCTTTTGACGTCATTTCTTTAGCACAACCCCCTTTTTTTATTGTTGTTAAAATTTACTGCCTGAAAACGCTCCCATTCTTCGCCCTGTGACACGGGGACGGTTCTTCTGTCACGTTTTTACGTTTTGTTTTTGACAATGACTTTTAAGCAAAATACCATATTGACATCGTCAAGTCAATACGCGTGACACGGGCGTGACACGGGGACGGTTTTTCTGACACGCTTTCGGTACATAAAAGCACAATTATTATTTTTTTAGTAAAAAGGGGCTATGCCCAGACATCAAAGGGTAAAAAGTAACTTATGGAAACACTTGGGGAGGAAACTTTTTTGGATTGTGACAGCGAAGTGGATAAAATAACGGACGAAGCACAGACAGTAATTTTCCTTCAAAAATTTGCACTGGATAACGGCATCCGGGAAGGCCTGGCAGGTATTAAGCTTCATAAACAGTTAAGAAAAAAAGCCATTCTTGAATTGCGCAGGCGTTCAAATCTATCCATAAGGGCAATAGCAGATGTTCTAAAGGTAGACCGTGGAGTTGTGGCAAGAGTTAAATTATGAATTAATCGCGAAATAAATCCTGAGCAAAAGAAGAAAGCGTGACAAAAGAATCGTCCCCGTGTCACGCTAGGCATATCCGTTGAGTCTGCCCTGGCGGCCTTTGCTTTCTTCTCTCATTTCCTCCAGCCAGGCTTCGGCTTCTTCCAGGGTGAGTTCCCGCTCAGCCCCGGTACGCCTGTCCCGGAGCTTAATCCTGGGTTTTTTGTCCCGCCGCACCATAAAATCATACGGCTGGTTGAACATTTCCGCCATCCGCCGCATTTGCTCCACCGCTTTATTTAGCTCGTACCTCATCCTGCGCAGGGCCAGGTCCTCGCCCTGGAGCAAGACTTCTCCCGCAGGGGGTCTTAACCTGGCGTTATCCAGCACCTGCGAAACCTCCTGGGCGGCCTGCGCCTGCGGTCCCCCGGCGCCGATTTTCATTTATACTCACCTCGTATTTAAAGAACTCTCCTTTGACGGCGAGAAAAAAAGCGTGACAAAGAACCGTCCCCGTGTCACGCCCCGTGTCACGCTTTTAGGAAGTTTACCAGGGAAGGCAGGATGATCCTGGCACCCACGTTCAACGCGGCATTGTAGACATTTTCCTGCATCTTAAATTCGGTTACCACCTTGGCCAGGTCGATATCATTCAAGCTGGACCTCAATCCCTCGTAATTTAACTTTTCGTCCCAGGTGGAATTTAAAATAACTTCGACCCGCTTGGTTTTTGCCCCCAATAATGAGCGCAGGTTCACAATACCGTTAATGGCATCGTCCAAAGCGGCCAGATCCGTGTTTCCAATGGTTTCAGTTTCCCCGCTTTCTAAATGGGTTTTTAAGTCGCTCAAGGCGGAAAAAACACCGTTATCGATAAAGGCGGTATTCCCGTCAATATTGACCGTCATGGTAACCCCCTGGCTGATCTCCCAGTCCAACTGCCCGTCGCTGCCGGTGTTGCCTGAATAGTTTCCGTCTGCATCAAAAGGCACGGCGGTAGTTAACGTCCCGCCGAAAATATACCGGCCGGCATAGCTGGTATTGGCCAACTGCACCATATTCCCAATAATTTGTTCTACCTCCACCTCAATGGTTTCCAAATCCGTCTGGTCCAGGGTACCGTTGGCCCCATACACCGCCAACTCCCTGGCCCGCTGCAACACATCGGTAACATTGCTTAGAGTGCTCTCGGTGGTCTCCAGCCAGCCCTTGGCGTCGTTTAAACTGCGCTCATACTGTTCGCTCCGGCTCAAAACCGAATTCAGGTTGACCACCCTGGTGGCCACAGCCGGGTCGTCGGACATTTTCGACACCACTTGCAGGGAAGACATCTGCCCCTGCAGCTTTTGCAATCTATTTAGATTCGTACCCAGGTTGTTTAAAACCGTTTGGGCAATCATCTTATTGGTCACGCGCATAACAACGAGGCACCTCCTTATACGGCCATGCGGTTAATCAGGGTGTCCAGCATGGAATCCAGGACCGATACCACCCTGGCGGAACCCATGTAAGCGTACTGGTACTGCATAATATTGGTCATTTCCTCGTCCATCGACACCCCGGAAATTGATTCCCTGCGGTTGGAAAGCTGGTCCACCAAAGCTTGCTGGTTATCCACCATCCGCATGCTCTCCTGCGTTTCCACGCCCAGGCGGGCAATCATGTTTTTGTAATAACCGTCGAAACTGGTACCGCCCAATGCGTCAACATTGCTGTTCTGCAGATGGGCAATGGCCAATGCGTTGGCCCCGTTGCCGGGAGCATCTTCTATTGCTGCCGCCGCAATCTGGCCCGGATCAGCAACAATAGCACCGTTGACGGCTATATCGGCCGCCCCCGTACCGGTAAAATATTGCACGCCGGTAGAACCGTCCAGCCCGTATCCCGCTTCATGAACCCCGTTAACGTCCGCAATCAGGTTTGCAGCCAGGGTATCCAAGTTGTCCTGATATGCTTGCAGTTTGTCCAGGACATCCTTGATCCCGTTCAAATTCCCGCCGGTTACCTGGTCATAAGGCCCGCCACTCCAGGGAGCCGGGTCCGTCCAGTCAATATCGCCAATTCCGGTATAATCTGAACCGTCAACCAGGTTTTGCGTACCCAGATCAACATTGACGGAACCGTCATCATTCTCCGTCAGGGTGTAATTTACCAGTCCGGCCAGCTCATCCAGCAGCAGGTCCCGCTTATCCATGAGATCGTTGGGCTGGTCGCCCGCCGCCCGGATGTTGACTATTTGTTTGTTCAAAGCGGCAATCTGCCGGGCCTTGGAATTAATATCATTGATATGTATGTTGGCCAATTCCTGCTGGTCGGTCTTGATGGTTTCAAGCAAGCTGTTCGTGTGGTTGAAAAAATTGGCAAGGGTTACACTATCCTGCACCAGCACCGACCGGATGGGCGAGTTTTCCGCGTTTCTGCTCAGTTCCTGCCAGTCGTTCCAGAATTGCGAAATCAAATTATTCAAGCCGTTTTCCGACGGTTCCATGAACACGGTTTCGATTTCGCTCAAAGCGTCTCTCTGCGTCTCCCAGTTACCCAAAGCATGGAGTTCCGTCCGGATTTGGCCGTCCAGAAAACGGTCCCGCACCCGGCTAATCTGCTCCACCGTTACTCCCGTGCCCAACTGCAGGGGTTCTTCGGGTTTGCCCAGGGAAGGCTTGGTATAGGGCGCACTGGCAGACAGCTCTATCCTTTGCCTGGTGTAACCCGGCGTATTGGCATTGGCCACGTTGTGACCGCTCACATCCATTCCCGTCAAACCGGCCACCAATCCCCTGCGGCCAATTTCTAAAGCCATAAAAAATGAGGACACTCTTCTTCACATCCCTTACCACGGAAATTAACCAAAAAACAAGCGGGTTTAAACACTCTCATTTAAAACCGGCCTGTGCGGCAACTGTTTTTTAAGTTCTCCTTTTTGCCCGTAATTGTCTGCTCCACCGGCGTTCAATATTTGAACGATCCGGTTATTGACCAACAAGGCCTTTTTTATTAATACCGCACACAGGTAGTTAACTTCCTTAAGATCGGCCATCTTCCGGCGCAACGACCCGTATAACTGCTCCAGAGGCGTTTTCATTACTACTGGAGCGTGCGCGATTAATTCTTTGAAAGTCGTCCCCGGCGGCAGCTGCAACCCGTTTTCCAGCATCCCCTGGACTGCAAGACGGCCTTCTTCATTTTTTCTTATCTGTACCGACAGGGCTTCCTGCTGCCCGGTAATTTCATACAACCGGTCCAGATTATTATCCCGTAATGCTTGCAGTTGGTCTTCTCCCGCAGCGACAAGCCGGTCAATAACTTCTTCCTGCTCTCTCAGGTGCCGTTGCAGCTGTTGGAACAAACGGTCTGTAGCGGTCATAAAAAATCCTCGCTTTTATTAAAATCAAATACCATTTAAACTTCTTGATCCAGCAGTATTTCTTCCAGCATACCATCCGCAATCTTTGCGACATCCGGCTGATAACTACCGGTCTCAATTTTTTGCTTCAATGATTGCACCATATCTTCCCGCACCCCGGGCATCCTGGCCAGGGCATCTTTAAAGAACTGCATTTCCTTTGCTTCACGGGAAATTTCCAGGCTGTCCGATTGCGGCGCAACATCATCCTTGATTATTTCTTCTTTGTTCTTCTTAGCCTGATTATAAGCCCGAACAGGATCAATACCACTTATTCCGTTAATCTTCACCGGAACCACCTTCTTTCGGACAAAAGCGTGACAAAAGAACCGTCCCCGTGTCACTCCCGTGTCACTTTCTCTTTGTCGCTTTGGTCACTCTTCTTCTAAAGTATATCGGTACATAAAAAAAAAACTTTAGAGCAGGGCCACAATTTCTGATGCGATTTTTGGCAGGGGCACGACAGCCCCCGCGGCGCCGGCATCGATGGCCGCCTTGGGCATCCCGAAAACAATGCAGGTGCTTTCCGCCTCGGCAATGGTCCGGCCGTTGCGCTTTCTTATTTCAGCCATCCCCCGGGCGCCGTCGCGCCCCATACCGGTCATCAGCACCCCCATGGCGCCGGCACCGAAAACTTGTGCTGCCGAAAACATCACACCGTCTACCGAAGGATGGAACTCACCCGGCGCTGCCGGACCCGGCCCCCGTTTCAGAACCACTGCAGCACTGCCGGCCCGCCCCCGGAAAGACAAATCGAAACCTGCCGGCGCCACCAGCACCTGCCCCGGAAGCACCTTGTCACCGGAAGCGGCATGGCGTACCGGCAGGCGGGAACATCTGGCCAGGTGTTCCGCCAGGGGTTCTGAAAATCCTTCCGGTATGTGCTGTACCACCACCACGGCGGCGGGAAAATCCGGCGGCAGTCCGGTAATTACGGTGTGCAGGGCGGCCGGTCCCCCGGTGGATGCCCCCACCACCACCAGGCGTGTTTTCCCGCGGGTTACGCAAGATGCTGCAGGCACCGGCGCACGCGGCACCAAAGGCAACCTGGCCGTCTTTGCCGCCGGTACGGCCGCCGCCGACATTATCTGGCCGGCCAACTCTTTTACCATCACTTCCAGGGCCGCGGGTTCCTCAGGTTTTTTCACAAAGTCGAACGCGCCCCATGCCAGGGCCTCAATAGTCGCCCTGGCACCGGTCGCGGTGAGCGTACTGAACATGATCACCGGCAACGGGTTTTGCCGCATGATCCGGCGTAAGGCGGTCAGGCCGTCCATGACCGGCATTTCCACGTCCATGGTGACCACATCGGGTTTTAAAAGCTGAATTTTTCTCAGCGCCTCCCTGCCGTTACCGGCAGTTCCCACTACCCGGATACCCGGATACCGGCCCAGCACCCTGCTGATCAAGCGCCGTATCACCTCTGAATCATCTACAATCAGAATTTTAACCGGCGGCATATACCGTTTCCTCGATTCCTATTTCCTTGACCAGGCTCCTCACGTCAACGATCAAAGCTACCTGTCCGTCCCCAAGAATAGTGGCGCCCGAAATGCACGGCACTTTACCCAGGTAGTCGCCCAGAGACTTAATGACGATCTCCAGTTCACCCAACAGTTTATCTACGATAACCCCGAATTTTTTCTCCCCGACCCCCAAGACCACCACGAAAACATGGTCTTCTTCACTGCGGAAAGCTTCCCGTTCAAATACCGCCGAAAGCCTTACCAGGGGCAAAATCCTGCCCCTGACCAGTGTCACCTCGCTGTGCTTGATTTTCTGAATTGCTCCCCTTTCAATGCTGATAGTCTCTACAACATTGGTTAAGGGCAGGGCGAATTGCTCGCCTCCCAGTTCCACCATCAGGGCCTGAATAATGGCCAGGGTAAGCGGCAGCCTGATGGTAAAAGTGGTTCCTTCCCCCGGCGCACTCGCAATATCGATCATGCCGTTAATGCTCTCAATCTTATTCCGGACCACGTCCATCCCCACACCGCGCCCCGACAGGTCACTCACTTCCGCGGCAGTGGAAAACCCGGCCATGAAAACCAGATCCAAAGCTTCCCTGTCCGCCATGCGCACTGCCGCTCCCTGGTCTAAAAGCCCTTTCTCGACCGCTTTGGCGCGCAGCCTTTCCGGGTCGAGCCCTCTACCGTCGTCCTGTACGGTAATGTTAATATAATTTTCCAAATACGAGGCCCTGAGTTTGACCACACCCATTTTTGGTTTGCCCAGTTTGGTCCTTATCTCCGGGGCTTCAATCCCGTGGTCGACGGCATTTCTGATCAGGTGGATCAGGGGATCGCCGATAATTTCAATCACATTCCGGTCCAGTTCGGTTTCGTGTCCCTCGACGATAAAATTGATTTCCTTGCCCATTTTATGGGCCAAATCGCGTACCATCCTGGGAAAACGGTTAAAAACCCGTGCCACCGGTAACATTCTGGCCTTCATGATCTGTTCCTGCAGGTCTCCCGTCACCTGCCCGAGATGCTCGGAAATCTCAAACAAATTATCCACCATTTCAGAGGAACCGCCCGCCGAATGACCTTCAAATAGCTCTGCGAAACGGTTTAGCCGGGTACGATCGATCACCAGCTCCCCCACCAGGTTCATCAGGTTATCCAGTCTTTCAACGTCCACCCGCACTGTTTGAATAGTTTTCACCCCGGCAGGTTCCGGTTTAGACGCCGAACCGGGTTTTGCCTTTTCCGCAGCCCGGGACTCCTGTTCCCATTCCGGCGCGGCCATCCCGGTATCTCCGGCCGGAACGACACGCTCGATCTCGACTGCGGCTACTTCCGAAATATTCATCAACGTATTGCTCACCCGTTCCCGGTCCTCCACGGTCAACAAAACCAGCCGGAACCCGTTATCAAACCGTCCTTCCTGGATATCTTCGGCAGACGGCACGGACTTGATCACTTCACCTATTTGTTGGAGCGTTTCAAAAACCAGGAAAGCCCGTACCGACTTCATCTGCGTTCCCGGATCCAGTTCAACGGATATCTTGTAAGCCTGGTAACCCCTTAACTCGGCTTCCTGGATTACTTCATAATCAACCTCCTCCAGATCTATCGCCACCGTGGCGGGAGATCCGGCCTCTTCTTTCGTTCCGGCACCGGCAGATGCGGCGGGCAGCGTCTCCTGGCACTGTCTCAAGTCCGCCACCACCTGTCCGACGTCGACCGGCACGTCTTTCCCCACAATCTCATCGCGCAGGGCCTGCAGGCTGTCCAAAGCCGTAAGAAGCGTGTCGACCAACTTCCCGGTTAGCGGAAGCATCCCCTTACGCATTTGATCAAAAAGATTCTCCATTTCATGGGTAAGAGAGGCCATTTTTTCGTAACCCATAACTCCCGAAGAGCCTTTGATGGTATGAGCCGCCCGAAAAATCTCCTGGAGCGCCTCCCGGCTTTCGCCCTCCCGTTCCAGGAGCAAGATGTTTTCGTTGATTATTTGAATTTTTTCTTCCAGCTCGTCCAGGAAAACGCTAATCTCTTCGTCTGAGAACATTGTCTCCCCCCCCTACGCCGTCTCGACTGTCAACTCCTCAATTTCATTAATTTCATGATCGTGAAAAATTTTACCCAGGTTAAGAAGGATAATCAACCTGCCTTCAAGAATCGCGATCCCCTTCAGGTAGGCCGCATCAATACCGTGAATCATCGAGGGCGGCGGTTCAATACTTTCTGCCGGCACACTAAGCACTTCCGATACCGCATCTACGATCATGCCGATGGTGTTTCCGTCCACGTCCACAATGATAATCCGGCTGGAATTGGTTGCTTCGGTGTAATCCAGACCAAATCTTTTGCAGAGATCGATTACCGGAATAATTTTCCCGCGCAGGTTGATTACCCCTTCAACGAAATCCGGGGTACGCGGTACTTTAGTAATTTTCTCCATGCGGATAATTTCAAATACCGAAGCAATATCAATACCATAAGTTTGTTGCGCCAACTGAAAAACCACCAACTGGTCCTCCCGGCGGCCCACTTCTTTTTCTTGTTTTGCCACCAAAATCGCCCCTTTCCGGTTGAATAATAAAAAACGTCCACCGGTCATCTAGTGCATTTCAGCGCCGGCCGCCTGCGGCAGCGGCACCGGCTCTGCCGCACCGAACCTGCTTCTTAGAATCACCATATCCACCCGCCGGTTTTGTTGGCGGTTATCTATCGAATCATTCGGCACCCGCGGCCTGTATTCGCCGTAACCGGAGGCTGACAGGCGCCGGGGGGTAAAATCCAATTCCTGGAGCAGCTCTTGCACCACTCTGGTCGACCGGGCCACGGAAAGCTCCCAGTTGGAAGGATATTGCCTGGTACTAATGGGCAGGTCGTCAGTATGTCCCTCCACCCTGACGTGATTGGGTACCTCAATTAAAATTTGCCCTATTTTTTTAATCATTTCCCTGGCTTCCGGCGTAAGCTCGGCAGAACCCAGAGGAAAGAGGGCGATGTCACGGAAACTCAAAACCACCCCTCTCTCTTCCATATTTACCGTCACCTTTCCGTACAACCCGTGTTCGTCTATGTACCGCTGCAACTTTTCCCTGAGCCTCTCCAGGCTGTTCAAATCCGACAACTCCTCCTGGGTTCCCAGATTTTCCTCCAGGTAACTGCCGGATACGCCGGGTGCGAACGTGGCACCGGGATAATCCAGCACCACCGATTGCGCCCCGCCCCCCATGGAAGCAGCCAGGGAGTAAGCCATGGCTTTAAATTTCTGGGCGTCAACGTTACTAAGAGCATACATAACCACGAAAAAAATCACCAGCAGGGTAATCAAGTCGGAGTAAGTCAAAAGCCACCTTTCCTGTCCGCTCTTGCCCGAATGACCCCGCGTCTTTTTACGCCGCGTCATTCCGCTATCCCTTCCTCTTCCGCTTCTTCCCCGTCACGCCGGCTTCTGGGTTTCAAAAACGCCGTGAGCCGTTCCCGGACCAGTATCGGGTTATAACCGGCCTGAATCGACATGATTCCTTCCAGCATTAATTCCCGGAGCATGGCTTCCTTCTTGCTCATATTTTTCAACTTTTCGGCAATGGGCAGCCACAAAACATTTGCGGACGCGACACCGTACAGGGTGGCGATAAAGGCCAGCGCGATCGCGGGACCTAAATTTTCCGGGCTTTCCAGACTGCCCAGGACGTGCACCAGCCCCATCACCGTCCCGATAATGCCGAATGTCGGCGCATAACCGCCCGCCGTCTCAAAAATATTGGCCCCGCTATGGTGGCGTTCCTCAAGCGCGTACATCTCGGTTTCCAATATCTGCCGCACCAGTTCCGGGTCGGTGCCGTCCACCACCAGTTGGATACCTTTGCGCATAAATTCGTCGTCGATCTGGGGCAACTGGTTATCCAAATACAGGAGACCTTCTCTCCGCACCTTATCAGACAGGTCGACAAGGTTCTCGATCAGTTCAATTTCATTGGGCAACTTATGAAACAAAGTCACCCGGATCAACTTCGGAACATTTTTAAGTTCGCTCAACGAAAACCCCACCATGGTTGCCCCGATGGTGCCCCCGAAAACAATCATGGCAGCCGTCGGTTTCAGCAGTGCCGTTACGTGCCCGCCGTCCATAATAAAAGCCACAACCAGACAAACCACAGCAAATAATATTCCTCCGATAGTGGTGCTCTCCAATAATATACTCCCTTCCCAAATTAATTAACTAACGGCAATACGTCAATTTATAGTAAATTTTTTCGACAGATGTCTTATTATTCCTTTAAATATTTTGTAAAAATTTAAATTTGGCTGATAAAACTGTCATAATCTGTTACCGGGGCGCGGCAGGAATAATTTTCACAAAGATAAGCGGTTGCTTTCCCTTCAATGGAACGTTGTTCCGCCAGAAAAGGCGCCAGCCGCTCAATATCTTTTCCCGCTTCCCCTTCCGGGTGAAAAGCCGCCACCATATCCGGCAGAAATTTTCGCTGCAGAACGCGCAGCATTTTTGCCACGTGCGGGTCATCTGCCTGCCCGGCAATAACCACCTCCCTGGCGGGACCCATGAAGAAATAGACTCCGGATAAAAAATGAGTGTAAGCCCCGGGATCGGCCGCCACCTGTCCGGCAAAAACCGCGACCTGTTTTTCGGCTTTTGCCGTCAGGGTTTGGTCCCCGGTGAGCCTCGCCAGGCGCAAAAGGTTAACCAGCATCACAGAATTACCTGAAGGCAACGCCCCGTCGTACACTTCCTTGGGCCGGTCAATGATCTGCTCGGCGTCCCTGGCGGAGAAAAAAAATCCGCCGCCTTCACGGTCCCAAAAGAGATCCAGGACCTGCTGCACCAGCATGACGGCCTTTTCCAAATAACCGGCTTCAAAGGAGGCGCCGTACAACTCCAGCAATCCCCAGATTAGGTAAGCATAATCATCCAGGTAAGCGGGATAGGCCGCCTCGCCGTCACGGAAACGGGCCAATAACCTGCCGTCTTCCCGCTGCAGCGCGCGAAAAATAAAATTCACCGCCCGGTCGGCCGCCCGCCGGTACGCAGGCTCGTGAAACACCGCCGCGCCCCGCGCCAAAGCGGCGATCATCAAACCGTTCCAGGAAGTAAGGATTTTATCGTCTTTGAAAGGATGCACCCTCTTTTCCCTGGCGGCAAAAAGTTTTTTCCTCAGCGCTTCCGCCAGGGCCGCCAGTTCTTCAGGCGCCATGCCGCACCTGGCGGCGGCACTTTCGGGGGTTTCCCGGCTCAGGTTGGGAATGCTGTACCCTTCAAAATTACCTTCCGGAGTGATATCGTAAAGCCGGCAGTAGATGGCACCTTCCCGTTCTCCCAGCACTTTTTTGATTTCAGCGGGTGTCCAAACATAAAATTTACCTTCCACCCCCTCGGAGTCGGCGTCTTCCGCGGAATAAAACCCTCCTTCCGGCGCCGTCATGTCCCGCCGGACGTAGGTAAAGATCTCCCTGGCCGCACGGGCATAAAACTCATTACCGGTCGCCTGGTACGCTTCAATATAAGCCAGGGCCAGCAGCGCGTTGTCGTAGAGCATTTTTTCAAAATGCGGCACCAGCCATTTTTCATCCGTGGCATAGCGGGCAAAGCCGAACCCGATATGATCGTAGATACCTCCCTGGTACATGGACTGCAAGGTCTTTTCCACCATGGACAGGGCCTCCTGCTCCCCGCTTCTCTTCCAGTAACGCAAAAGGAATTTCAAGTTATGGGGAGCCGGGAACTTGGGCGCCGCGCCGAACCCCCCGTGCTGCCCGTCAAAACGGGCGCGCAGCTGCTTAAAAGCCCGGTGCAGTGTTTTTTCAGTCAGTTTACCTTCTTTAAAAGTGCCGCCCCACGACCGCACGGCCTCAACCACGCGCTCACCGGCCTGCATCACTCTGCCCCGGTCGTTTTCCCATATTTCCAAGATTTGCAATAATATCTCCGCCAGGCCGGGCAGGCCCCATTTTGCCTTTTCAGGAAAATAAGTACCCGCAAAAAAGGGTTTTTTATCCGGCATCATGATCACGGTCAGCGGCCACCCCCCCTGACCGGTCATGGCCTGACAGGCCGTCATGTAAATCCGGTCCAGGTCCGGGCGCTCTTCCCGGTCCACTTTTACGGCCACAAAACCGTCGTTTAAAATCCGGGCCGTTTCCTCATCCTCGAAAGACTCCCGCTCCATTACGTGGCACCAGTGACAGGTGGAATAACCAATGCTTAGAAAAATAGGCTTGTCTTCCGTTTTGGCCTTGGAAAAAGCTTCTTCAGACCAAGGATACCAATCAACAGGGTTATAAGCGTGCTGCAGGAGATAGGGAGACTTTTCATTGATTAGCCGGTTAGGTTTTTCATTAATCTTAGGCATATAATCCTCCAAGGCATTTTTTTTGTTATTCTTTTCACTTTTACTTAAAATAATCATGGTGCACTCAAATGGAAATTGATACATTTTATTTGTAAAAAATGAGGCAAAAAAAGAAGCCCTTTTGGGGCTTCTTTTTTATTGTTCCATTTGTTTGGCCAGAAAGCCTGCCGCGGTTTCCGCAAGCTTGGTCTCCAGGTCGCCCATTTGCACGCCCGGCTCTTTCGTCGTAATGATTACTGCTCCTACCGGGTCTCCTTCGGCAATGATCGGCGCCACTACCGCGTAATTATACTTAATGTCCTCATCGAAAGTCAAGAAACACGGTTCGCTAAAAACTTTCATTTTTCTTTCTTCCATTACTTTTTCGATTTCGGAGCTGATTTGTTTGTTTAATAATTGTTTTTTCGGCGCACCCGCCACTGAAATAATCGCATCCTTGTCTGCGATGCAAGAAATGTGCCCCAGTGCTTCATTAAGTGAATCAGCGTATTCCGAAGCAAATTCACCTAATTCACCGATAGGGGAATATTTTTTCAAAATTACTTCCCCTTCCCTATCGGTAAAAATTTCGAGGGGATCCCCTTCCCTAATACGCATGGTCCGTCTGATCTCCTTGGGAATTACCACTCTGCCGAGATCGTCAATGCGGCGTACTATTCCTGTTGCTTTCATCTCTGTCACCCCCTTTATGTATTATATTATACGCAGATTCAGGGCTAATTAATCAGAAACGGAAAACAATCTTGGTTCCGGGTTACTTACCATTACTGCTCAAAATGGCGCTTGCAGAGAGCAAATAACCGTATTTATGTTTTTTATTTTTTATAGTTTTCACTTAAAAGGAAAATATATTAATAAAATTACGGTTAATTATTGGAATAAAAATACCGCCCCTGCGGGCGGTATTTTCCCCAAGCACCTGATTTTTTGATTAGGCCACGGTTGATTCAATATTATCCCTAACGCAGGCCACGAAATTCTCCCTGGTATTACCGCAATTTCTGCATATTACATAGAGCACGCCGCACAGGTCGCTTTGCTTTACATAAACATCGAAACAATCCGGGTCTTCATTGCCGCAATCACATATAAATCTGATCATATCTTCACCCCGCTTGCTCCTTGTTCATAGAACAAGCCTATTGTATCATACAATGAGCACCCGGACACCCGGTAATCCTTTGAAAAAAAACGGACCACAATATTCAGTGTTTAAGGGTATCCGGCATAACTTTTGCGCCGGGCAAATAGTTTGACCAGCAGCATTCCAGCCACAAAGCCGCCGATATGGGCCCAAAAAGCCACCCCCGGCGCCCCCGCAGCCGCGGCCCCCTGCAGAAGTTGCAGGATAAACCAGAGGCCCAGAAAAATAACCGCCGGTACGGGGATGATTTGAATAAAAATAAAAATAAAAATCAGGGTCAATACTTTGGCACGCGGGAAAAGAATCAGATATGCCCCCAGAACCCCGGCGATGGCGCCGCTGGCACCGATCAGGGGGGCGTTGGACTGCGGGGCGTAAAAAACGTGCGCCAGGGTGGCAATATAACCGGCTAACAGGTAAAAAACCAGATATTTTAGGTGACCCATGCGGTCCTCCACGTTATCTCCGAAAATCCACAGGTACAGCATGTTGCTTAATAAGTGGAACCAGCCGCCGTGCATAAACATGGCGGCCGTAAACCGCACCATCTGCTCTCCGGCAAATCCCTGGGCGACAAACTGGGCCGGAACCACTCCGTAGGACAAAACAAAGTAATCAAAAAATCTTCCCAGGGATAATTCATAGAAAAAAACCACCAGATTGATCCCGATCAGCAGGATATTTACAACGGGAAAACTCCGGGAAGGAACGTTATCTTTTAGAGGTATCGTGACGTTCCCCTCCTTTTTTAAGTTTTATTTTTTCCCAGTACGGACAGAGTATCCGTCAAAACTTTCCCCGCCTGCTCATTATTAATCACCAGTTCCGCTTCGCCGTCCCAGGGAGTGGCGTCCCGGTTTATAATTACCAACTGGCGGACCTTCTCCGGCAGTGCCGCCACCGGATATACCTGGAGACTGCTCCCAATGGCGATAAGCAGCCGGCATCTGGTCAAGTCACGGTTGGCATAAAAAAAGTCCTCCCCCAGCGGGTCTTCAAAAAGAACGACATCCGGCCGCAAAACGCCGTGACACCGCTCACAGCGCGGCGGGTTTTGGCCGGAATCAAACTGACTTACGAGAAAGGCAAAGGGATGGCTTGCATTACAGGAAATGCAGTGACAGGTGCGCAGGTGACCGTGTACTTCGTAAACTTTTTGGGAACCGGCTTTCTGGTGCAGCCCGTCAATATTTTGGGTAATCACGCCGGCCAGCAATCTTTTCTTTTCCAGGCGGGCCAGTGCTAGATGAGTAGGGCCGGGCTCAGCATTAAAAAGATATTCGTTCCACCACTGCATATTAAGTTCATAAAAAGCTGCGGGATTGCGCATAAATGCGGAAACCGAAGCTACCTCCGCGGGATCGTGTTTGCTCCATAAACCGCTGCCGGGACTGCGGAAATCCGGAATGCCGCTCTCGGTACTGATTCCGGCGCCCGTAAGGGCGAAAGTGCAAGTGGACTTTTCCAGGAGTTCGGCCAATAATTGAATTTTCTCTTGGTAATTCACTTTTTCTCCCCGCTTTCATCAATATTTTTTCTCTCCGGCCATAAGTTGCGCCGGTCAAAAGTCTGCAAAGCCGTCAGGAACCTGGCTTTTAAATCCGGATAACGCTCCGCCAGTCCGGCCACCAATTTTCTGGCCTCTTCTCTTTTAGTTTTCCCGCTGACCGGACACGGGTTGGACAGCACCGGCAGTTTTTCCGTTTCCGACCAGATACGAATCTCCTCCGCGGTGAGATAAATTAACGGCCTGATCATGGTGAGGCCGCTGCGGTTAAGAAAAGTGGACGGGGAAAACGTATGCAACTGCCCGTTATAAATCAAACTCATAAAAAAAGTCTCCAGGGCATCGTCCAATTGGTGCCCCAGCGCCACCTTGTTACACCCCAGTTCAAGCGCCTTGCCGTGAAAGGCGCCGCGGCGCAGGTGGGCACAGAGGGCGCAAGGATTTTGCCCTTTGCTTCTTTTAAATACTATTTCCCCAATATCCGTTTTAACCACGTGCAAAGAGATGTCCCTGGAAGCGCAAAATTCCTCCAACAAAGGCAAGTCCATGGGCCAGCCCAGATCGACAAAAACCGCCGTCAGGGTAAATTTAACCGGTGCGGAACGCCCGACCAGGTGCAGGGCATGCAGCAGGGAAGTGCTGTCTTTCCCGCCGGACATCCCTACTGCCACCCGGTCCCCATCGGTAATCATGCTGAAATCAGTAACGGCCTTTTTCACCCCGCCCAGAAATTGTTTCCGGAAACTTTTTGCCATTACTATAAACTCCCTATTATTATTTCATCAAAACATATTATATACTACCAATAATAATAGCAACTGCATATAATGGCAAGCACTGCAAAAATAACGGGTAATACTTTAAACGTAAATCACAGGAAAAATCACACCGGCCTGGCATGCGCAGTTAATCCGCCAGCCCCTCCAGGGGATCGGTTTCTTCCAAAGAGCTGCCGAATAAGAAGCAGCCGGCGCCCATAAAAAAGTTAAATACGGCGAAAAACAAATAAAAATAACTCAACATGTGCCCTTTCAAAAGAATATATCCGCCGTACAACAACAAACCGTAAAAAAAGTAACTTTTTGCTTTTTTTCTGGAAGCAAAAGCCGCATCACGAAAACCCGTCGCCATATTCCGCGCGTGCTGTATATTTCCCGCCTTAAAATCACTTCCGGAAAACGCGCCGTCAAGTTCGAAGGCCCCCACACCGGCCTGCCGGGCCAGTTCCATCAAGCCATAGCGATTAACTAACTTAATATTGATACCCTGGCGGCGGATCCTGTTCACCACCGCCAGGACCCCGGTGCCAAAATCGCCGGACGTTACCAACAACCCGTTTTTGTATCCCAGCCGGCGTAAGGTCCCGGCCAAAGCACGGACTTCATCCGGACCGATTTTCTGTTTCTCTTCCCGGTGTTGACAGCATACCGCGACCAGGGTGCCTTTATACCGTCCTTCCAGGTTGACTCCCGGCTCCGTTCCCTCCCCGGCTTCATTTTTGCTTTTATTTACCCGCACCTGCTCAAAACCGGGCAGCGCAACCAGAATATCCCTGACCAGGGGTATAAATTCCTCTTGCGCTTTCATTTTAACCACGTCTTCCATAAACTTTTGACCCGCCAGCCATAACCGGCGCCGGAACCGGTTTTTTTGTTCCCTGACCGGTAAAAATTTTTTTACCAGCAGAACCCCCGCGGCCGGAAGCGGCAGCGAAAGCACCAAAGCCGTCCCGGGACTACCGGTAAGGGTCATCAGCAGTACAAAACCAAAAAACCAAACCAACAGCAGCCCTAAGGTAATATCCAGCCTTTTACCCCAGACGCTCCGGGCATCTTCCCCGGGCTGCCGCATGTAATAACGCAGATAAGCTCCCTTCCTGGCACGTTCGCGCAAGTTCCGGAAACTCAACCGGAATTTGCGCCCTCTCAAGTTGAATACTCCCCGTACTTTAAAAACCACGAGCAAATCCTCCTGTTTTTATTATAATTTTTCCCAATTTAGCCTGAAATGTTACCTGAAGGCTTTCCACTTTACTGACGGTGATTTTTATTGTTTAATAATAATGGTACCTAATATCGCAGGAGGTTTTGATAAGTGTTTTATGAAAGCACCAGAGGACAATACCAAAGTAAGGTTTCGTCCGCGGAAGCAATAAAGATGGGCATAGCACCGGACGGGGGGTTGTTCGTTCCCGGCGAAATACCGCTTATTACCGGCGAACAGCTGCTGGAAATGACCGCCCTGGACTACCGGGCCCGGGCCGTCCGGATTTTAAAAGCATTTCTGAGCGACTATACGGAGGAAGAAATCAGGGATTGTGTGGCACAGGCTTACACGTCCGAAAAATTTGACGTCCCGGAAGTGGCCCCGGTACGTACGCCGGACGACGCCCTGTACTTCCTGGAACTGTGGCACGGCCCGACCTGCGCCTTCAAGGATATGGCCCTGCAAATCCTGCCGCACCTGCTGACCAGGGCCGCTGCCAAAACCGGCGAGGAGGCCTCCATCGTCATTCTGGTCGCCACTTCCGGCGACACCGGCAAGGCGGCCCTGGAAGGCTTTAAAGACGTGCCCGGAACCAAAATTATCGTATTTTATCCGGCGCGGGGCGTCAGCGAAGTACAAAAATACCAGATGGTCACCCAGGAAGGGACCAACGTGGCCGTGGTTGCGGTCAGGGGTAATTTTGACGACGCCCAGACCGGGGTGAAAAATATTTTCAGCAACGCGGATTTCAACCGGTTATTGCAAAAAGAACATTACCGGCTGTCTTCGGCTAACTCTATCAACTGGGGCCGGCTGGCACCCCAGATAGTATATTATTTCTCGGCTTATCTGGATCTGGCGGCAAAAGGCGCGCTCTCCCCCGGGGAAAAAATTAATTTCGTCGTCCCCACCGGCAATTTCGGGAATATCCTGGCCGCCTTTTATGCCCGGGAAATGGGCCTGCCGGTAAACCGTTTGATTTGTGCCGCCAACGTCAACAACGTACTAACCGGCTTCATCCGCACCGGGGTATACGACCGGGTAAGAGAGTTCCATAAAACCATCTCACCTTCCATGGACATCCTTATTTCCAGCAACCTGGAAAGACTGCTTTACCACCTTTCCGGCCGCGACCACGAACGCATCCGGGAGTGGATGGCCGCTTTAAACCGTTCCGGTGTCTACCGGGTGGACGCAGATACCCACGCCCGGATCGGCAAAATATTCTGGTCCGGTTACGCCGGTGACGATGAAACGCTGGCAACCATAGATTCCCTTTACCGCCGCTGCGGTTATGTCGTCGATACCCACACCGCGGTGGGGGTCAGGGTTTATGAAAAATATACCACCGCCACCGGGGACGGCGCCAAAACCGTTATCGTCTCAACGGCCAGCCCCTTCAAGTTCAACGAAAGTGTCGCACGGGCCGTACTGGGGGAAAACGCCGTCAGGGGCAAAGATGAGTTCCGGCTCCTGGAGGACCTTGCGGCGGCCACCGGCCTGGAAATCCCGGCCGGACTCAGGGGCCTGGAGCAAAAACCGGCCCGGCACCGGAAAACCGCCGGCCGGGACCAAATGCTGGCGGCAGTGGAAGATATACTGCGTGCTATTTAAATTCTTGCAAAAGCGCGTGGGCTTTGGGCAGGTCTTTTAACATCACCTCCGCAGCATTTTGATTACCACGGCATCGGTGGGAAAAGCAAGCGGGGGCGGAGAGGCAAGATCAAAATACCCCACCCGGTCCAAATCACCCTGCGCTTTCAACTCGCCGCCGGTTACTTCCGCTTCAAACCAGATGCCCACGGTGTGCACCTCGGGGTTGTGGAAATTGGATTGGGCCGTAAAAACCCGGTTGATTTTTACGTCCAGTCCGGTTTCCTCTTTAAACTCCCGCACCGCCGCGGCGCAAACCTCTTCGTCGTATTCAACGTAACCGCAGGGGATACACCACAAACCGTTGTAGTTGCTGCTGTTTCTCCTGCCGAGGAGCAACCGGCCGTTGCCGTCCAGGACAATTACCGCCACCCCCACGATCGGGTTTTCGTAAAATATATAACCGCAGCGGGAACAGGTCAACCTCTCTCTTTCCCCGCAGTTACGGTAATATAATTTTCCACCGCACTTCGGACAATAAAAAAAACGCTGGTGCACCACATCATTTCACCCCAAACCCCGCATTAATAAAAAAGAGGACTGGTTTAGCTAAAACCAGCCGGTAGTTTATTCTTGAACCTGTTGAGCGACAATTTCCTGCTAATCAATATCGGAACCGTATTAATTGAGGCGGTTGCCGGACTATCACCGGGAGCAGAACCACCGGTCATTCCGTTGCGGCACATCTCCAGGGGACAGTACCAGTTTTCAAGGTACCCCAAGTCTTTTTGCGCTTTAATTTTCCTTATATCAATCCTGACCGGGACCAAAGGCACCACCCCATCCCAAATATTAAGATTAAATTAATTTTCTGTAAATATTATATTAAGATAAAGTTAAAAACGTGTCAATGGTAATTCTAAAAAACAAAAAAATAACCGGCATGCCTTGCCGGGTTGCCGGGGTTACGTGGCCTGATCATATTTTTTCCGCTATGACTTCTTCTGGTACCGGTTGCGCAATAAAACCGCCAGGGCGTTGGTTGCCAGGAGCACCGCCAGGAGCACCACAATTCCCGAAGCGGCAACTTCACGGAAAGCATCCTGCGGTCGCGCAGTCCAGTTAAAAATTTGGATCGGCAGCACCGTAAAATAGTCCAGGGGGTTTCTGGGCGTAAACGCCACAAACGCCATGGAACCGATCATGATCATGGGCGCCGTTTCGCCGATAGCCCTGGACACGGCCAGAATCATACCGGTCAGGATACCCGGCAGGGCCGAGGGAAACACAACGTGCCGGACCGTTTGCCAGCGGGTGGCCCCCAGGGCGAACGAAGCGTGACGCATGGAAACCGGCACGCTCCGGATCGCCTCCTGCGCGGCAACAATCACAATAGGCAGAATCAATAAAGTCATAGTCAGGGCGCCGGCCAAAACGCTGCGCCCCAAGGCCAGCATGCGCACAAAAACCGCCAGGCCCAAAATCCCGTAAATTATTGAAGGGACCCCGGCCAGGTTGGCAATATTGGTTTGAATAATTTTATTCCAGATATTTTTCCGGGGTATGAACTCCTCAAGAAACAAGGCGGTTCCCACGCCGAAAACAAAAGTGAGGGGCGCGACCAGCGTGATCAGCCACAAAGTACCCGCCAGGGCCGATTTTATACCCGCCCGCTCCGGAAAACGGGAAGGAAAACTGGTTAAAAATTGCCCGTCTAAATATTTTATCCCCTCTTTGCATATATCCGCCAGTAGTACGAGCAATAACGCCATGCCTATACCGGTGGCCCCCATAAAAACAAAATGAAAAATTTTATCGGTCCTTTTCCGGGCGGCCAGACGCCTGCTGAAATAATCCCGGTTATTCACTGGTAAATCACTCCGTACCTGCGTGTTACCACCTTCGCCAGAATATTCATGACCAGTGTAAAAAGAAACAAGAGCATACCGACGGCAAATAAAGTGTTATATTCAATGCTGCCGTAGGGTGCATCGCCAAGGCTTATTTGAACGATGTAGGCCGTCATGGTTTGAATGCTTTCCAGGGGATTCAGGGTCAGTTTCGGGGTCGCCCCGGCGGCAATGGTCACAATCATGGTTTCCCCGATTGCCCGTGACAAGGCAAGAATAAAAGAAGCCATAATTCCCGACAAGGCCGACGGAACCATCACCCGGCCGGCGGTCTCGAACCGGGTGGAACCCAGGGCATACGCCGCCTCCCGAATGGAATAAGGCACCGCCGTTAAAGAATCTTCACTGAGTGTCGCCACCATCGGCATAATCATTATGCCTACCACTATTCCGCCGCTTAAAGCATTAAAAATGTTGATCCCCGGGAAAATTTTTTGCAGCAGCGGGGTGACGAAAGTCAAGGCAAAATACCCGTAAACCACGGTCGGAATTCCCGCCAGGGTTTCCAAAACCGGCTTAACCACCCGGCGCAGGCGGTCCGAAGCATATTCACTGAGATAAATTGCCGTGGCCAGTCCAAGCGGCAGGGCAACGATCCCCGCCGTAAGAGTAATCAACAAAGTCCCGCAGGCCAGCGGCAACACACCAAAATGCTGGGGTGTGAACAAGGGAGCCCATTTGGTCCCGGTAAGGAATTCTATGACGGATACTTTTTGAAAAAAAGGTACGGTTTCCACCGCCAGGGTGGTTACGATCCCGATGGTGGTCAAAACGGAAACCGACGCGCAAAGCAATAACAGCAGGAAAACCGTTAGCTCTTTACGGTTACGCCGTTTAATAATTTTACGGTCGGTGAAATCCCGGGTCGTCGGCACCTTTAAAACTGCCATGGTTCCAAGCTACCCCCTATCCCATCAAAAACAAAATTTTTTTCCGTTACCCGTTCTGGGATGAAATTAAAAATTTTATTGCATTTCTGCGCTCAATTGATCTAATTTTTCTAAATTTTGGCTATATCTTTCTTCCTGCAGTGGAACCATTTTAACCTGTTTAATTAATTCGGGGCCTTCGGTCAGATAAAATTTTATAAATGCTTGCACCTCGGGCCGCCTAAGTGATTCTTTTTTTACATAGAAAAATAACGGGCGGGAAAGAGGGCGGTAACTACCGTCATTAATGGTCGCATCCGTGGGAACAACCGGCCCCGCGCCATCTCCCGCATCAATGGCCACAGCGCGCAGCTTGTCTTTGTTTTCAACATAATAAGAATAACCGAAGTACCCCAGACCGCCCTTGTTTCCGGCCACCCCCCGCACCAGAACATTGTCGTCCTCGCTGGCGGTAAAGTCGGAACGGCTGGCACCTTCTGCGCCGGCGATCGCCTCCGTAAAGTATCCAAAAGTACCGGAATCGGTTCCCGGTCCGAACAAGGTTACCTCCAGGTCGGGCCATTCGGAGCGGATTTGATTCCATTTCTTCACAATGCTGCCGGGCATCCACAATTCCTTCAACTCCGCCACGGTCATGGACTCCGCAAAATCGTTCTCCCGGCTGACCACTACCGATATGCCGTCATAAGCAACGGGAAACTGGACATATTCAATGTTGTTTGCGGCACAGGCTTCCCGCTCGGAATCTTTAATCGGGCGGGAAGCATCGTTGAAATCCGTCTCCCCGGCCGAAAATTTTTTAAAACCACCGCCGGTACCGGAAACGCCGACATTAACCCGCACCCCGGAATGCTTAATCTGAAACTCCTCGGCTACTGCCTCAGTAATAGGAAAAACCGTACTGGAGCCGTCAATGATAATCGTACCGCTCAATTCATTTGGTTGACCGCCGGCATTTTCCCCGGACCGGCCCTGACCGCACCCCGCGGCCAATACCGTGATAAAAACCACGCCCAGCAATAAAACCGCAAATTTTTTACCCATTGTTTCATACCTCCTGATCTTTTAAAATGTTTTCAGTTTTTTAAAATTGTAAATATCCCGTGTTAAAATACCAGGCAGAAAAGGGTAAAATTACTGTTAAACTTAAAAGACACAAAAACAACTCCCGCTTTACCATACAGGGAGTTCATCTGGTTGCTTTAAAACGGTACCCCACCCCGCGGACGGTTTCGATATACTGCGGGCGGGCCGGGTTGTGTTCGACTTTCTGTCTTAAATACCTGATGTGCACGTCAACTGTCCGCGTCTCTTTGCTACTCACGTAACCCCAGATTTTTTTCAGCAGCACTTCCCGGGAAAAAACCCGGCCGGGGTTGGCCGCCATCAAGTACAAAAGTTCGAATTCTCTCGAGGTTAAATTCAACCTTTTCCCGTCCAGCAGCACTTCGTACTTTTCGGGCCTTATAACCAGCTGGTTCACCTTTATTTCTCCGGCCCGGCCCTTAAGCTGCCCTGCCGCAGCCCGCACTTTCCAACGCAAGTTGGCCTTCACTCTGGCCACCAATTCTCTGGGGCTGAAAGGCTTGGCAATATAATCATCCGCCCCCAGCTCCAGTCCGACTACTTTTTCCAAAACCTCATCCCTGGCGCTAAGCATGAGCACCGGTATGCCGGCCGTTTCCTTACCGGCCTTTAAAACCCGGCATACCTCGTAACCGTCCATACCCGGAAGCATAATATCCAGGATGATCAAATCCGGTTTTTCCGCACGCGCATCATGCAAAGCCTGCTGTCCGTCGCTAGCCGTCAAAACCCGGTATCCTTCCTGCTCCAAGTTGAACCTTAAAAGCTCCAGAATACTAATTTCATCATCGACAACCAAAATCAAGGGCACTCTGCCTCACCACCCAGTTTAAATATAATCAAACCCGGTTAAGTTATGGTTATCTCTGGTTTAATTTTTGTTAGTGTTTAATTAAATCTTCGTAAAAATCACTGTCCTGTTTATTCGTTCAAATTGGTATGTTGACCGGTGACCGTGTACAGAACCGATTCCCCGATATTGGTGGCATGGTCGGCGATTCTTTCCAGTCGCTGACCGGCAAACAAAAGCTGCACTGCCATTTCTGTCACGTTGACATCATTTTTGATCATATCAACCAGGAGGTCAAAACACCGGTGGTAAAGGTTGTCGATCCGGTCTTCCAACAACCGGCAATTTTCAGCCGTATCAACATCGGCCAGGATATAAGAGGTAATGCTATTATGAACCAGTTCCCGCACCATTTCAGCCATCTGCGCCAGGCACGGTATTTCAGCAATATTTCTCTTCCCCTGAATTCTGAGCGTTGACCGGGCAATAGCTTCCGCGTAGTCACCCATCCGCTCAAGGTCCATGGCCACCAACAGGTCGGTATGCACGGCCCTCAAATCTACCGCCATGGGGTGGCGCAGCGCCAAAAGCCGCAAGCATTTATCCTGCACATCAAGATTCAACCGGTCGATGTCATCGTCGCCTTCAATTACCTTGCGGGCCAATTCTACCCGATTTTTGGTCAGGGAGGAGACAGAATCAAAAACAGCCTGTTCAACCAAGGTGCTCATGCGCAGAATTTCAAACTGCAAATCTTCCATCTCTTTATCCAAAATTCTTTTCGGCAAAGCCACCCCTCCGTTAACGCTTTTGCCAGCCGATATTGAAATTAAACCACACTATTGTTAAACCTGTCTTAAACCGTCTTTAAATATTCATTAAAACGTCTTTCTGAACTTAACCTATCGTTAACCATAAACTAACGGTATTCTAACGTCGTAATGCTAAAATGTTTGTGAAAAAGTAAAAGGATTTCCGGGTAAATTAAGAGTGGGATTTGGAGGGAGGATCATTGCCGCAGGCCAAGATGGCAGTGCAAAATTTAAGTTTATACTATAAAGATTTTCGCGCCTTGAATAATATCGTTATGACCATAAACGCAAACCGCGTCACTGCTCTGATCGGACCTTCCGGCTGCGGAAAATCCACGTTTTTACGCACCTTGAACCGTATGAACGACCTTATCGACGGTGTCAGTATAAAAGGAAAGGTGCTTTTGGACGGCAAAGATATTTATGACCCTGGTGTTGATGTGGTTTACCTGCGGAAATTGGTGGGCATGGTCTTCCAAAAGCCGAACCTTTTTCCCATGTCGGTCTATGACAATGTCGCTTACGGACCACGCATTCACGGGGAAAAAAGCAAGCATAAACTGGATACTATCGTTGAAATAAGCCTGCGCCGGGCCGCGCTCTGGGAACAAGTCAAAGAACGCCTTTATGATTCCGCTCTCGGTCTATCCGGCGGCCAACAGCAAAGAGTGTGTATTGCCCGGCTTTTAGCGGTACAGCCCGAGGTAGTCCTGATGGACGAACCCACCTCGGCCCTGGATCCCCTGGCAACCCAGAAAATTGAGGAACTGATCCGGACCTTAAAAAAGGACTACACCATTGTCATCGTCACTCACAACATGCAGCAGGCAGCCCGGGTTTCCGACGTGACCTCCTTTTTTTTAAACGGCGAACTGGTGGAATACGGGACCACTGAAAACCTGTTCACCAAGCCGGCGGACCAACGCACCGAGGACTACATTACCGGCCGCTTCGGATAAATCTAAAACTATTATATGCATATTCTACCAATAGATTTAAAGAGAGTAACAAATACCTCCTTTTTTTCTGTACCGGTTTTAAAAAATATATACTTTCTCATACAATAAAAAAAGTCCGCTGTTATTGCGGACTAATCTGATTTTTATTGAGATCCACGAACAGGGCGTTTTCCTGGGCGTCATAATCAGCCACAAATTTGCCCTTGCTGGTAATATTAAAATGATTAAAAAATCCCCTGCTGAAAACTTTGGTTTTTTTTATGTTTTGCCCATCCTGTACCGCTTTTATCCGAATAATATTAGTTTCCCCGTCATAAGCCAATTCAACCTTTTCAGTTTGCAACTTTTCCCGGGCATGTTTGTTTAAAACAATAGAATTTTTCGAAAGTGTTACCATTGGTAACTTTGGCACCCTATGACCACGGGGCTTATAAACTTCAAATGCCATTTTTCACACTCCTATTTTTTATCCATTAAGGCAAATTATAAACAGTAGTTATTTGTTTGTCAAATATTATTGAAGAAGAGTTTAGATCATTTAGCTCTTAATGAGGTTCAAAGCCTTTTTTAAAATAAATACCCCGAAAGACAATAAGTTTCACTCCTTAACTTAATCGCCACCCTGTTGGCGTTTTAGTTTTACCGTCACTAAAAAAAATTTTTGAGTTGTCTTTAAAGCTTTTAGCTCTATTATTAATAAGCGGGAGGAGAAATAACGTAATATTTCGAATATATATATTATAGTGATAAATAATCACCACCTCCCGACCATCTAATATAAATTAATACCACAGGAGGCAGGCATATGGATTTTACTAAAATGACGTTACCGGAAAGGGCCGATTACTGTCTTAATATCTATCGTACCGGCAAAGAAAAACCTAAGTGTGCCGATAATTTTAACGAAAACCGGAAGTGCGGCAATATCTGCTGCGGCCACTGCCCGGAGTACACCGGGTGTAAAAGGGAAAAATGCCGGCAGGTCTGGATCGATCCCTGCCTGATCACGGATAAACCGGAGGGTAGGCTGTATTACGTGCAACTGGCCACCGGACGCCTGGTTTCAGGTTCCGTGCCGTGTTTAATCAGCGAAATGTATGACGACAACGAATAAATCAGGAAATTTTATCAACATGGAGCGCAATTTACCGCTCATAAGAAGAAACCGGGACCTGTACCAGTGAAATTTGTTATTGGGGTGTCGTCTGCATGAGAAGAGTAACTACCAAAGCCCTCCTGCCGGGAATGAAAGTCGGGCACCCGATTTACAACGGCAGGGGGGAAATATTGTTAAACCGGGGAGTAGTGTTAAACCAAAAATATATCGAGAGACTGTCCAGGCTGGGCATACCGGTGATCTATATCTTCAACGAGGATTTACCCGACCTGTATGTCGAAGACGTGATTGACGAAAAAACCAGGGCTGCCGCCATCAACACCGCTAAGAAGATCTTGAAAAATCCGGATTCCGGCAAATCGCCCCTGAACTGGTCCCTGCTGCAGGAAACCAGAAGCACGATCGGCGAAATAATCGAACAATTAATCGAAAACCGGTCTTTGATGGTAAATATGATTGACATACGCAGTTTTGATGATTACCTCTTCGCCCATTCCGTTAATGTTTGCGTGCTCTCGTTAATCACGGGCCTGTCTCTGAATTATGACCGGTGCCAATTAATGGATCTGGGGATGGGTGCTTTAATGCACGACATTGGCAAAACCCTGATTCCGTCCCAAATCCTTAATAAGCCGGGCCCGCTTAACGACCGTGAATTCAACGTTGTCAAACAGCACCCGATTTACGGGTATACCATATTAACCGGTACCGGGTCGTCTTATGTTAAAAAAACCTCCGCCCTGGTCGCCCTGCAGCATCATGAGCGATACAACGGTGAAGGTTATCCGAAAGGAATTACCGGCAAAGATATTCACGAGTTTTCCCAAATCGTGGGCATAGCCGACGTATACGACGCCATGACCGTGGACCGGGTTTACCGTAAAGCCAACCCGCCGAACGAAGCTTGCGAAATGCTGGCAGCATCGGGAGATTATTTTTTCGACTATAAACTGGTGCAATATTTCCTTAATAACATTGCCGCCTATCCGGCCGGTTCCATTGTAAGACTTAGTTCCGGTAAAACTGCTGTAGTAATGGAAACACCCAGGGGATTTTCTTTTTATCCCCGGATCAAAGTGATTTACGACGCGGAAGGAAACAAGCTGGCAAAACCGGTGGACATAGATATGGCCGAACAAAATACGGTTACTATCACGCAAGCATTGGAACATGAAGAAGTTGAAGCCTTAAAACAAAAAAACCGGGAGCAAGCCACCGGGCAAATTATTCCCTAGCCCCGTCGTCAAGCATAACGCCTGGCCCCGTAGTATTCTTCGCCGTAGCTGCCGCTATCGACAACATCGGTCCTGACCTGAGATTTACTGTTGGGAGCATGGACCATCATTCCCCCGCCGGCATACATGCCGACGTGGTGCACCCGGTCGCGGCCTTTGGGGTCAGCGAAAAAAACCAGGTCCCCGGGCAGCAAATCCTGCCGGGCGACCGCTAATCCGCTTGCCGCCTGGTCTTCCGCATCGCGGGGTATTACCACCCCCTGGGACTGGTATAACCGCATGGTAAACCCCGAACAATCAAAGCCATAGGACGCCGTCCCCGCCCAAAGATAAGGCAGGTCCATAAACCGTACGGCCTCGCCAACAATAGCCTGCCGGGAAAATGTCATCTCCCGGTTTTTCTTAACATCTTTACGCTGCAGGTAGCCCGTGCCACCACCGGGAAGCCGTACCGCCACCACTCCTTTCCTTGCTTCCAGCAGGGGCAGGGTGGTCATGTAGCTTACCTCACCGGCAGTCACGGTTAGTTCCGGATCGCTGTAAAGGCGGCCGGTTTTTTGGGTTACGGCAATTCTTGGTAACCCGGCTAATGCATTTACATAGGCATTATTTTCGGCTACCTGGACGGCGGGGATCCAGCCGGGATAGCCGTATTCATGCAGAGAGGTTTTCTGTTCCACCGCCGCCACCTGCAGCCATTCATCCCGGCGGTCCAAAATTATTAACGGCTCGCCGTAAATAACCATGGTTCCGGTTTTACCGACCAGCCATAAACGCCTCTTAACATCCATACCTTCCACCCAGGCCGCAGGGTTATTATTCCGCCCCAGGATCAGGTGGTCATAATCCCTGAACCGGCCGGGCTCCTGCCACAGCATTGCTGCGGGTACATTTACGGCGCCCCGCGCGGGGCCGGCGGTTTTTTTCATTTAATCACCTTAACCGGTTTTTATTTTAGACAAATTTTACTTCACCCGGACCGAGATAATACTTGGCCCCGGCAACGGTTACCTTACCGTCTGCCAGGAAACGTTTGATCACCGGGCTTTCTTTCAATTCCGCAACAACGGACTGGATATTTTCGTCTTCTACCCGGGCATAAAGCCCGTCGCCGGTAATTCCGGACGCCAGCGCCTTTTCCACGATAGGCTTGATTTTTTTAATGATCGCGCCGATACTTCCCGGGGCTTCGCCGCCGTCCACGGCAGCCTTGACGGCCCCGCATTGATCATGCCCCAACACCACCACCAGGGGGGTATGCAGGTGGTCCACGGCATACTCTATGCTGCCCAGGGAAACCGGATCGAGTATATTACCGGCGTTCCGGACCACAAACAGATCACCGATTGACTGGTCAAACAACACCTCCGGCGGAACGCGCGAATCGGAACAGGTCAATACCACCGCAAACGGTTTTTGCCCTTTTTCTTTTAATTCCAGGCGCCGCGCGCTGCCCGTATTTTTTTGCGCCGGCAGGCCGGTATTGAATCTTTTATTACCCTCCAACAGCAAATTTTTGGCTTCCTCCGCCGTCACTACCGCAGGTCTTTCATAAACCGCATTTTTCTGGGCCACAAAACCCGCCTCCTTTTCATTTTATAGCTTTCACCTATTAATTATGTTTCTCCTTATCTTTTTCCTGCTCTCTTTTCCATTAACGCCCGCACTTTCAAAGGCAAACCGAAAAGATTGATGAACCCTTCCGCGTCCCGCTGGTTGTAGATTTCATCGCGGCCGAACGTGGAAAGCTCCTGGTGGTAAAGGGAATAAGGAGACCTGGTACCTGCCGGAACGCAGTTACCCTTGTAAAGCTTCATCAGCACCGTGCCGGTAACCGTCTTCTGGGTATGGTCCACAAACGCGTCCAACGCCTCCCTTAACGGGGCAAACCACACTCCGTCGTAAACCAGTTCCGCGTAACGGGAAGCCGCAAGTTCCTTAAAATGCAGGGTGGCCCGGTCCAAGGTAAGCAGTTCCAATTCCCGGTGGGCATGGAACAGGACGGTGCCCGCCGGGGTTTCATAAACCCCCCGGGATTTCATCCCCACCAGGCGGTTTTCCACCATGTCGATAATTCCCACCCCGTTTTCCCCGGCAATGGCGTTAAGCCTTTCCATCAAGGCCACCGGATCGAGGTCCGCACCGTTCAACCCGACGGGAATCCCCCGCTCAAATTCAATTTCGACGTACGTGGGGCGGTCAGGCGCTTTTTCGGGCGGGTTGATTAAAAGATATAAATCCAGGGCCGGTTCGTGCCGGGGGTCTTCCAGATCGGCTCCCTCGTGGCTCAAGTGCCAGAGGTTGCGGTCCATGCTGTAAGGCCGCTCTTTGCTCACGGGTACCGGAATGCCCCTGGCGCGCGCATAATCCACGGCGTCTTCCCTGGAACGGATGTCCCATTCCCGCCACGGAGCAACTATTTTCAATTCCGGGGCCAGGGCTTTCAGCGCCAGTTCAAAACGCACCTGGTCGTTGCCCTTGCCGGTAGCCCCGTGGGCCACGGCTTCCGCTCCTTCTTTTTGCGCGGTTTCAACCAGTTTCTTGGCAATGAGCGGGCGCGCCATCGCGGTCCCCAGAAGATATTTGCCTTCGTAGACGGCGCCGCTTTTCAGGGTGGGAAAAATATATTCCTCAACGAATTCTTTCCGGGCGTCCTCAATATAGATTTTGGCCGCCCCGCTTTGCACGGCTTTTTCTCTCAAAGGGGCCAGTTCCTCACCCTGGCCGAGGTCGACGGCCAGGGCGATCACTTCATAGCCGTATTTTTCTTTCAACCAGGGAATAATGATCGATGTATCCAGGCCTCCGGAATAAGCCAGTACTATTTTAGGCATGCTGCGAATCCTCCTTCTTGATAAGTTAATCATTGCTATAGCAACAACGCCAGTACCGCCTTCTGGGCGTGCAGGCGGTTTTCAGCCTCATCCCATACTGCCGAGTGGGGACCGTCAATAATCTCCGCCGTTACCTCTTCCCCCCGGTGCGCCGGCAGACAATGAAGAAATATGAAGTCCGGCTTGGCGAAAGCAACCAGTCCTTTATTAACTTGATAAGGAGCAAACACCTTCAGGCGTTCGGCTCTTTTTTCTTCCTGTCCCATACTGGTCCAGACATCCGTTACCACCACATCCGCTCCGGACACAGCTTCCGCCGGATCGGTAAATATTTCGACCTTGGTTCCGGTAAGCTCCGCATCCTCCCTGGCCAGGCGCACCATTTTATCTTCAGGCCGGTACCCGTCCGGGGCGGCCACACTGATGTCCAGGCCGGTTTTGGCGCAGCCGAACATCAATGAATGACAGACGTTGTTGCCGTCCCCCACGTAAGCCAGTTTAAGCCCGGCCAACCTGCCTTTCCTTTCCTGGACGGTCTGCAGGTCGGCCAGAACCTGGCAGGGATGCAGCAGGTCCGAAAGCCCGTTAATTACCGGAACATCGGCGTATCTGGCCAACTCTTCCACATCCGTCTGTGCGTAAGTACGGATCATAATCCCGTCCAGAAAGCGGGAAAGCACCCTGGCGGTATCGGCGATGCTTTCACCACGCTTCAACTGCAGGTCTTTTGTGTTCATGTACAGCGGGTAACCGCCCAGTTGGTACATGGCCACTTCGAAAGAAACCCTGGTCCGGGTAGAAGATTTTTCAAAAATCAGACCCAGGGTCTTTCCTTCCAGACAGCGGTGGAACCTGTTGCTTTGCGGTCTCTCTTTCAGTTCCCCGGCTAACTCGAGCACGGCCGCCACTTCTCCAGGTGTCAATTCATGCAAACTTAACAGGTCCCGTCCTTTTAACTTTAAGGCGTTTTCCCCCGGCATGCAATAATCACTTCTTCCATAAAATTCTACATGCTAACCCTTTACGATTTAATTCCACATTCTAACTGGTAATACCATATATTCTAAATTAATTCATTTATAGCCAGGTCACTTTTTTTCCGGCCGGGACTCAAACATGACCCGGTCCAGGATCTCCACGGCCCGGTCCACATCCTCTTGTGTTATAATCAAGGGCGGTACAAACCGTAAAACACAGTTGTTGACACAATTTATTAACAAGCCCTGCTCCAGGCAGGTATTTACAATATTTCCACCTGCCGTGGCAAGTTCCATTCCCAACATCAGGCCCAATCCCCTTACTTCCTTGACGCAATCATATTTTCCGGCTAACCGGTGCAGCCGGTCATAGAAGTAAGCCCCGACCCGGGCAGCGTTTTGCACTACCCCGTGATTAAGCATTTCTTCCACTACGGCCAGGGCGGCAGCGCAGGCCAGCGGGTTGCCGCCGAAGGTGGAAGCATGATCCCCCGGCTCAAAGGTGGTTGCGGCTCCCTTGGCGGCGAGCATGGCGCCGATGGGCAAACCGCCGCCCAAAGCCTTGGCCAGGGTAAGGATATCGGGTTCCACCCCGTAATGCTGGCAGGCCAGAAAATGGCCGGTCCGGCCGAGGCCTGTCTGCACTTCATCGAATATCAACAGCGCCCCGTGTTCCCGGCAAAGCATTTGCGCCCCTTCCAGATAGTAGCGCGAAGCCGGGTAAACTCCCCCTTCACCTTGTACCGGCTCCAGCATGACCGCGCAGGTAGCCGGTCCCACCGCTTGCTCCAGGGCATCCAGATCATTAAACGGTACGTACTTAAAACCAACCGGCAGCGGTTCAAATCCCTGCTGGTACTTGGGCTGCCCGGTGGCGGTAATTGCAGCCAGAGTGCGCCCGTGGAAGGAGTTCAGGGTGGTGACGATCTCCACCTTTTCCGGCCCGTATTTTTTCTTGGCGTACTTACGGGCCAGTTTGATCGCCGCCTCATTGGCCTCCGCGCCGCTGTTACAGAAAAAAACCCGGTCCATGGCGCTGTTTTTGACCAGCCGTTCGGCCAAAAGAGCCTGTGTCTCTATATAGTACAGGTTGGAACAGTGGAGCATTTTTTGCACCTGGCGGGTAACCGCTTCCACCACTGCCGGGTGGCAATGCCCCAGAGAGTTGACGGCAATGCCGCTGACAAAGTCCAAATATTCCTTTCCTTCCGCATCCCATATAACGGCGCCCTTACCCTTTACCGGCGCCAGGGGGATCCGGCCGTAATTACGCATCAGGTATTGGTCGCTTAATTTAATTATTTCCTTGGTATGCACACGGTTCAACCCCTTCCCGGATCTGAAAATAAACCTTATTTTTGCACCATGGTGCCGACACCCTGGTCGGTAAAAATCTCCAGCAGGATGGAGTGGGACACCCGGCCGTCCAAAATATGGGTATTCCGCACTCCTCCCGCCAGAGCCTTCAGGCAGCATTCCACTTTGGGAATCATCCCGCCCTCAATTTTACCCCGGTCAAGCAGGCCTGGTACGTCATCCGCCCGCAAAACGGAAATCAGCGAACCCGGCTCGTCGCGCCGGGCCAGAATCCCTTCGACATCAGTAAGAATAATCAGCTTATCGGCCTGAAGGGAGGCTGCCAGCATCCCCGCCGCGTAATCGGCGTTGACGTTGTAACCCTCCCCCTCCGGTCCCACGGCCACCGGGGCCACCACCGGAATATAACCCTCACCGATGAGGGTATTGACAATATCCGTCTGCACCCGGCTGATATCGCCCACAAAACCGATATCGGCCATTTCTTCCTCACCTTCACCGTTACGGACCTTACGGTACTTTTTTACCGCCTGAAAGAGATTGGCGTCCTTGCCGGAAAGACCTACTGCCTTGCCTCCAATCCGGTTAAGCCGGGCGACAATTTCTTTGTTAATCTTACCGACCAGGACCATTTCCACTATTTCCATGGTCTCGCCGTCGGTAACCCGCAGGCCGTCCACAAAGCTGGAATCCTTACCCACCCGCTTGAGCATTTCGGTGATCCCCGGGCCGCCCCCGTGCACGATTACCGGGTTCATGCCCACGTACTTCATCAGTACCGCGTCCGTGAGAACGGCTTCTTTAAGTTCATCATTCAACATGGCGTTACCGCCGTACTTAATGACCACGGTTTTTCCGTAAAACTTCTTAATATATGGCAGGGCCTCAACCAGGACCGCCGCTTTTTCCCATGCCGTCGACAACAATATGACCTCCTTGCCTTCAAACCGTCAAGTACGGTAATCCGCGTTAATCCTGACGTAATCGTAAGAAAGATCGCAGCCCCAGGCGGTGGCGCCGCAATTTCCTTCCTTGAAATCAATAGTGATTTTCACCCGGTCCCTGCCGAGAATTTCCCCGGCGCGCTCCTCGCTGAATGCCAGTGCGCCCCCGTTCCGGGCCACCTGTTCCCCGCCCAGAAAGATATCAACCTTGTCCGGGGTGAAATTTGCCCCGGAATACCCGGCGGCGCAGAGAATCCGCCCCCAATTGGCATCCCGTCCGAATATTGCGGCCTTAACCAGGTTGGAACCTGCCACCGTCCTGGCCGCGAAGCGGGCATCCTCCCGGGTGGCGGCGTTCCGCACCTCAACCTCGAGCAGCCTGGTCGCTCCCTCACCGTCCCGGGCAATGTCCACCGCCAGCTTGGTGCAAACCACCGTCAACGCTTCCCGGAACCTGGTAAAATCCGGTCCCTCCCCGGAAATTTCCGGGTTTCCGGCCCGCCCGTTGGCCATGATCACGGCCATGTCGTTGGTACTGGTGTCCCCGTCGACGGTAATCATGTTGAAGCTGCGGACGCCCGCGTACTCTAAGGCCTGCTTTAAGCATTGAGGTGTTATCGCCGCATCCGTCGTAACAAAAGCCAGCATGGTCGCCAGGTTCGGGTGAACCATCCCCGAACCCTTGGCCATACCGCCGACGGTAACCTCCCTGCCCCCCAGTTCCAATCGTACCGCGACTTCCTTGGGGTACGTGTCGGTGGTCATGATCGCCCGCGCGGCCAAAGCACCACCGTCACCGGAAAGCCCGCCGGCGGCAGACCGGATCCCCGGCAAAACCCTTTCCAAAGGCATTTGCTTCCCGATCACACCGGTAGACGCCACCAGGACGTGTTCTTCAGATATACCCAGTGCTTCTGCTGTTTCTGCCGCCATGGCCAGGGCATCCCGCCAACCCTGTGTCCCGTTGCAGGCATTGGCATTACCGCTGTTTGCGACCACGGCGCGTGCCCTGCCGCCGGCTAAATGTTTCATGGAAAGCAGCAGCGGGGCGGCTTTTACCTTATTCAAGGTAAAAATCCCGGCTGCAGCCGCCGGGACTGTAGAATAAATCACCGCTACGTCCAACCGGTCTTTTCTTTTAACAGCGGCGGCCGCGGCACCGGCCCGAAAACCCTTTGCCGCAGTTACTCCGCCGGGTAAATGCTTCAAATTCAACGTTTTTTCTTCCATCTCGATACCTCCGGCACGAAAAACTCCTCCCCTACTACGGGTAAAGCCCGGGGCCGTCCAGCGCGGTTTCTTCAGGAAAACCGCAAACAATATTCAGGTTTTGCACTGCCTGCCCGGAAGCACCCTTGACCAGGTTATCAACGGCAGACATGATAATTACCCGTCCGGTACGTGCATCCACGGTAATTCCCAGGTCACAGTGATTGGTACCGGCCACCCATTTGGTCTGGGGCAGCACCCCCTCCGGCAGCACCCGCACAAAAAACTCGTCCCGGTAGTATTCGGAATAAATCTCCCTGATTTCTGTACTCGTTAAAGAATTATGCAACCCGGCATAAATCGTACTCAGCATCCCCCTGACCATGGGTAACAGGTGCGGGGTAAAGGAAACGGTAAGTTCCCTACCCGACAGCCGGCCGAGTTCCTGCTCGATTTCCGGGGTGTGCCGGTGCGCGGCCACCTTATAGGCCTTGAAATTCTCGTTGACTTCACAGAAATGAGCACCCGGGGAAAGTCCCCTGCCGGCCCCGGACGCGCCGGATTTGGCATCAATGATGATACTCCCGGGATCAACCGTCCCGTGCTCGAGCAGGGGGGCCAGCGCTAAAATAATACTGGTCGGGTAGCAACCCGGATTGGCCACCAACCGGGCACCTTTAATCTTTTCCCGGTACAGCTCGGGCAGCCCGTAGACAGCTTCTCCCAGAAGTTCCCGTGCCGTGTGGGTAAACCGGTACCACGCTTCATATACCCGGTAGTCTTCCAGACGGAAATCGGCACCCAGGTCGATCAGCTTCTTGCCGCGCTGCGCCGCTTCAAGCGCCACGGGCATGGCATGCCCGTGGGGCAGGGCCACAAAAACTACCTCGACCGCATCAAGTAAATCCGGCAAATCTAATTGCTTGCAAGTCATCCCGTTATATTTATACAGGTGGGGATATACCTCCCATAAAGGCATCCCGGCATAACTCCGGGAGGTTATACCCACCAGCTCAACCCCGGGATGACGGGACAGAATCCTGACCAATTCCACTCCCGTATAGCCCGTGGCACCAATAATACCGGCCTTGACGGTCATAATGCGACATCACCTCGGATAAAAGATATTTTTTCACAACCAATGAGCAGCATGAACGGCAACCGTTCCTTATAATTATACATATAGATGTATAGAAATACAATAACAAATTAACCGCATTGATCAATTTACCAAATCCCACTAAAAAGTACCGTCTTCTTTTTGGAAGGATATGTCAATAAGTATTATCGTGCATTGTTCTTTAACTAAATTAATTTTCGCTATCGCGCTGCATCTTCCTGCTAAAAAAAGATATTACAATTTCCCGCTGCCGTGGAAAATTTTTTCGTCATTATTTTTTGGACTTATGTTAAAATTACAAATAGCATTTAATCACTAATTCAAAGGAGCGACCGTCAACATGCTCAAAATTACCGTCTTGTGTGAAAATACCGCCGGTATACCAGGTGTCGTCGGTGAGTGGGGATTATCTTTACTGTTGGAAAACAGCGGGAAAAAAATCCTTTTCGATACCGGCGGTCGGGTCAGCTTATTGAATAACGCGTCTGCTTTAAAAGTGGATTTAAAGTCCGTCGATGCCCTGGTGTTAAGTCACGGACATTACGATCATACCGGGGGAATGCAGGCATTTCTACAGCACCGGGGAAGGCTGCCGGTTTACGCCCACCCCGGCATATTTGCACGGCATTATAAAACACCGGAAAACCCTGTTTACATCGGCATACCCTTCAAACAAGACGCCTTGGAAAACCTTGGCGCTGACTTTATCTTCACCCGCGAAACCCGTGAAATCATACCCGGTTTGTTTTTCAGCGGGGAAATATCCAGAAAAACCACTTTTGAAATCACACCCGGCAGTTTATTCTGCCTGGAAAAGGACAAAAAAATAATTCCCGACCCGTTTTACGATGACATCAGCTTATATTTCGTCACCCCTGCCGGACTGTTCATTATCCTGGGCTGCGCCCACGCCGGCCTGGTCAATATTGTGGAACAAGCCAGGAAAGTTACCGGGGTCAACCGCATTTACGGAATCATTGGCGGCACCCACCTGGGACCCGCACCGGCCCACCAGCAGGAAGCCGCTATTGACTATCTGCGCGGACTTGACCTGCAGTTCCTGGCCCCGAATCACTGCACGGGACTGCCGTTAATATCCCGCCTGGCGGGTATTTTCGGGCAACGTTTCCATTTCTGTCCTTGCGGCGCCGTTTTTACCCTGCCGGTAAAATCCAACCGTTAATCGACTTTGTTTTTTTTCCGTTTGACACCTTTCCGTTCCCGGAAAGGCAATATTTTATATTTTTGTATTTTTCGCACCACGGTCGATTGGTTTATCGCCAGCGCTTCGGCTACCTTATAAGTGTTTTGCAAACGATTGTAGGCGATGGCAACCAGTTGTTTTTCCAATTCTTCCACGGCCTCTTTCAAGGGACAGATATCCAGCACATAAATCCGGTTCGGAAAACGGCTTTCACTTTCAAAGATATATTCCGGAAGGTGCTTTACCAGGATTTCATCACCTTCCCTGGTAACCTGCAGCCTTTCCACCAGGTTTTCCAGCTCCGAAACGTTTCCGGGCCAGTTATAATTCTGCAGCACTTCTATGGCTTCCCGTGAGAATTTTTTATTGGTCCCGTATTTCAGGTTTAACTTTTCCATAAAATATGCGGTCAGGGCGGGAATATCCTCCTGCCGGTAACGCAGCGGCGGGATAATAATCGGGATTACGTTCAACCGGTAATAAAAATCCTCCCTGAACCGCCCCTGCTCCACCAGGCTTTGAATATCCCGGTTGGTGGCTGCTACAAAACGAATATCCACATTGACAGGTTTGCTCCCGCCTATGCGCGTCAACTTTTGCTCCTGGATTACCCGCAGCAGCTTCACCTGCAGGTTTAAGGGAAGTTCGGTGATATCACTGAGAAAAGCCGTACCGCCGTCGGCAAGTTCCAAGAGGCCTTTTTTGTCTCTCTTGCCGGCACCGGTAAAAGCCCCGCCTTCACAACCGAACAATTCAGCTTCCAGAAGGTGTTCGGGAATAGCTCCGCAGTTAACGGTGATGAACTGTCCGCCGGAACGTTTGCTCAATTTATGCAGGCGGGAAGAGATCACCCCTTTGCCCACGCCCGGCTCGCCCATAATCAAAACCGTTGAGTCCACCTGCGCCACCTTGTCAACCATTTCCAATACACGTTTCATCTGGGCGCTCCGGGCAATCAAACGGTCACCCACTTTCTCCCGGTTTAACTTTAACAACTGCCGGCGGTAGC
>Ga0334901_1000711_pt1 | contig 42207 bp, 44 predicted proteins | sample GraSluR3_MG_3_FD_207216 | JGI IMG/M metagenome (GOLD analysis project Ga0334901, IMG submission 207216) | Sludge microbial communities from methane-producing bioreactor in Wageningen University, Netherlands - Granular Sludge_15_08-R3 | ecosystem: Engineered > Bioreactor > Anaerobic >...
GCCGCCGAAGGCTTCCTTCACCGGAGGGGGGCCGAGGCAGAGAGGCGGTTGCCTTGGGCGTCTTCGATATGAGTTTTGAAGGGACCGTGCTCGGGCCGCAGCCCGGGAACGAACCCTTGCAGCGTGCCTCGCTCGCGAAGCTGCACCGGCTGCTTGACCGGCTGGCCCCGCGAGGGCTCGATCACCCAAGCGTAGGGCGATGAGGGGCTGGGCCGCCCCTGCGTGAACTGGTAGTCGATGCTGAAGCCCATTGTCGTTCCCGTGGGCAGCGATTGGGGGAGGGCAACGCCCGCCGAAAGGCGGATTTGCTCGTAGCGACCCGGTGCGTCGGGCCGAACCGACGGTTGCCGTGAGCCGGAGGGAGTTCCGGCCGTCGACGGGGGCTGGTGAGAAGGCGGTGGCGACGTCGCCTCCCGCATCGGGATCGCGCTCGGGGCGTCGGCGCTTTCGGATGTCGCCACCGGCTCGGACCGGCCCTGGTCGGCCTCGGGTGCCTCGGAAGCGGTGGGCTCGACCGGCCCCGACGAGGAGGGTCCGGAGGTCGACGGCACCTCATACTCCGCAAAACAGCCAGCGAACCCAACAAGGCCCGACACGAGCAGGGCGAACCACAATCGGCGCATGGCGATTTGCTCCCGTTGGTGGAGACGATGGTCGAACACGGGGCACGGACCGAGTATACCAACTCCAGGATACGCAGAAACTCCTCGATTTGCCCGTCGACGCTCTCTCGAAATCTGGGGTCTTCGGAAATTCTGGTTCATCCGGAATTCGCGTCGGTGGTCGCACAGGACGGACTACCGGTGCCTCTTCTCTGTTGCCGATGCAGTCGCAATCACTGACAGAGTAAGTACTTCGGCGCAGTTGTGAACAGAGAAGAGGCACCGGTACTCCCTTGCGGGCCTCCGGACCTGCGCTTCCGCAAGATGTGCCGCAATTCTGCTCAGGCGCCCCCTCTTGCGAGTGATATCAATCGCGCTTGACGCGCGCGGCGGGATGGGCGACAAATAGGGGTTTGTTTTCTCGGAGGAGTCGACGTGAAACCGATCCGCGAGCAACTGCTCGGCGACCTGGCCCGCGCGGGCTCGGCCCACGAGGTCGAGCAGGTCCGAATTCGCTACCTCGGCCGGAAGGGGCAGATCACCACCCTGGCCAAGAACACCGACTTTCGCCGGATGTCGCCCGACGAGCGCCGGGAGTTCGGCCGGCAGTTGAACGAGTTGAAGCAACTCGCCGAATCGCGGATCGCCGAGGCATTCGAGGCGGTCAGGAGCCGGACGGTCGCCGAGCCCGCGGCGGGCAAGGTCGACCTGACCCTGCCCGGCACCGGCCACCGGGTGGGCTGTTTGCATCCCATCTCCCTGGTGCAGATGGAGCTCGAGGACATTTTCCAGGGCATGGGCTTCATGGTGCTCACCGGCCCCGAGGTCGAGACCGAATACTATAACTTCGACGCCTTGAACATCCCCGCCGACCACCCCGCCCGCGACATGCAGGACACCTTCTGGCTGACCAACGGCATGTTGCTGCGGACCCACACGTCGGCCAACCAGGTTCGGGTGCTCGAGCGGTTCGGGGCCCCGTTGCGCGCGATCTTCCCGGGCCGCTGCTTTCGCTACGAGGCCATGGACGCCAGCCACGAAAACTCCTTCTACCAGCTCGAAGGCCTGCTCGTCGATCGCGACATCTCGGTGGCCAACCTGATCGCCGTGATGAAGGCCCTGCTGAGCGAGGTCTTCCACCGCGACGTGACCGTGCGCCTGCGTCCCGGATTCTTCCCCTTCGTCGAGCCCGGCTTCGAGCTCGATTGCCAATGCCTCATCTGCCGGGGCAAGGGCTGCTCGACGTGCAAAAGCACGGGCTGGTTGGAACTGATCCCGTGCGGGCTCGTCCATCCCCGCGTGTTGGAGTACGGCCGGATCGACACCTCCCAGTACAGCGGATTCGCCTTCGGGCTGGGGTTGACCCGCCTGGCCATGATGAAGTTCGGCATCCCCGACATCCGGCTGTTCAACTCGGGCGACGTCCGCTTCTACGAACAGTTTCCGGCCGCGGTCTGATCGCGCACGACGCCCGACCCACGAGCCGACAGGTCAATAGAGGAACCCAAGGTGAAGATCTCCCTCGACTGGATTTCGGATTTCGTCGACCTCTCGGACCTTGCCCCCGAGCGGATCGCCGATCAGCTCACCCTTGCAACGGCCGAGGTGGAAGGGTTCGAGATCCTCCGCCGGGCGGTCGACGGCGTGGTCGTGGGCGAGGTGCTCTCCGCCGAGCCGATCGAGGGGCACGGAGGCTCAACGTTGCACCTGGCCCGGGTCGGTTGCGGCAAAAAGGAATACGTGACCGTCTGCGGCGCGCCCAATCTGCGCGTGGGCATGAAGTCGCCCTTCGCCCCGGCGGGCACGACGCTGGCCGACGGCCTGGTGATCGAGGCGTCGACCGTCGGCGGACACGAGAGCCAGGGCGTGCTCTGCTCGGCCCGCGAGCTGGGCATGAGCCGCTGGCACGAGGGGGTGTTTGAGTGCCCCGCCTCGCTCGAGTCGGGTGCGCCCCTGTCGCGGTTCGTCCCGGCCGACGACGTGATCGTCGAGATCGACAACAAGAGCCTCACCCACCGGCCCGACCTCTGGGGACATTACGCCTTCGCCCGCGAACTGGCCGCCATCTTCCACCGCGAGCTGCGCCCCCTGCCGACGACCGATCTGTCGCAGTACGACGGTCTTCCAACCTATCCCCTGACGATCGACGATCGCGAAGGCTGCCCCTGCTACGGGTGCATCGAGTTTCGCGTGCGGGCCGCCCAGCCTTCGCCCCTGTTCATGCAGCGGCGGCTTCACGCCCTGGGCCAGCGCACCTACAACCTCATGGTCGACGTGACCAACTACGTGATGCTTGAGCTGGCCCAGCCCACGCACGCCTTCGACGGCGACCGGATCCGTGCCATCCGCGTGGCCACGATGGGGCGCGAGGGCGTCTTCACCACGCTCGACGGGCAAGAGCGCAAGATGCTGCCCGACGACCTGCTCATCTGGAACGAAAACGAGCCGGTGGCCCTGGCCGGCGTCATGGGCGGCTTGAACAGCGAGGTCGCGGCGTCGACCACGCGCGTGCTGCTCGAAAGCGCGAACTTCAAGGCATCGCGCATCCGCCGGACCTCGGTGCGCCTGGATCTCCGCACCGACTCGGCCCAGCGGTTCGAGAAGAACCAGCCCCCCGCGAACGTCAAGCTGGCAGCCGCCCGCATCCTCCGCCTCGTGCAAGACGCCGGGGCCGACCCCGAGGCGACCAGCCGCTTCACCGTGGCCGGCGACCTCAAGGACGCCTACCGCCCCCTCGTGCTCGAGCCGGGCACGCTGCGGACCATGGCGGGCGTCGAGATCGCCGACGCCGAAGTCGTCGCGATCCTCCGCTCGCTGGGGTTCCAGGCCGAGCACGATCGGCAAGGGCGCCTTCGCATCGGGATTCCGCCCCATCGCAGCGAGCGCGACGTGTCGATTCCCGCCGACGTCGTCGAAGAGGTGCTGCGGATCTACGGCTACGGCAAGATCGCGCCCGCGATGCCCTCGTTCCCCCTGCAGCCGCTCTACGTGGACGAGCCGCTGCGCATCGAGCACAAGATTCGCCGCCTGCTGGCCCAGTCGCACGGCTTCGTCGAGGTGCACAACTACGGCTGGTTCGACGACCCTTGGCTCGCGGAGCTCGGTTTCCAGCCCGGGCGAACCTTGGAGCTGAAGAACCCGATCGCCCAGCAATGCCGCCGGCTGCGGACCACGCTGGTGCCCAACATCCTGGCCCTGGTCGGAAAGAACCGGGCCCACCGCGACCGGTTCCGGCTGTTCGAGCTCGGGCAGGTGTACGCGCCGTCGGACGACGGCGGCTGCATCGAGACCGCGCGGGTTGCGGGCGTGAGTTTCAACCAGTCGGGCCAGCCGTCGCTCGAAGAGCATTTTCGGGCGGTCAAGGGGGCGATCGAAGACCTCGCCCGCATGATCGGCGCGGCCCCGTTCTCGTTCGACCCGGCAAGCCGGGGCGATGCGTCCTGGCAGGTGCCCGGCCGTTGGGTGGCCGTGCGCCAGGGCGACCGGGTGTTGGGCGGCCTGGGGGTGCTCGAGGGGGCGGTCCTCGAAGCCGTCGCGCCCGAGGGCGGGCAGGTCGTGTGGTTCGAGCTGGCGCCGGGGGCGATGGAAGGGGCGATCCATCCCCAGGTGACCTACCGGCCCGCCCCGATCTACCCCGGCTCGTGGCAGGATTTCTCGCTCGTGTGGGACCTTGCCAAGGGATTTGCCGCGTTGGACGCTTGCGTGGCCGAGTTCGGCCATCCGCTCGTCATGCGTCGCGAGTTCGTCTGCGCCTACCAAGGCAAGGGTATGCCCCAAGGCAAGGGCAGCTACACCTACCGCTACTGGCTCGGCGCCTGGGACCACACCCTCCAAGCCGAGGAGATCGACGACTTCCGCAAAGCCCTGCTTGGGTTTTTGGAGTCGAAGGGCATTCCGCTGCGGTAGGTTTCGCGGGCGAGTGGCATTCCCCCGGGCGACCGGTGGTTTCAACCGCCCGATTCGATCTCCAGTGCTACGAGTCCCTGAACTGATTGTAGAACATCATGGTCGGCGATCCGCCGAACGAGATCGCCATCCAGGCCGCCTCGTCGATCTCCTCCTGCGTGAATCCCATCTGTCTGGCTTTCTTGATGTGGGCCTTCACGCACGGCTCGCAGCGGGCCAGGACCGAAAGGGCGATGGCCACCGCCTGCTTCGTGGCGGCATCGAGGGCGCCCGGCCGGCCGGTCGCCTTCATGAACTCCTGGAAGTGCCGCTTGGCCTCGGTCACGGCGTCGGACCTGCCCGCGGCCGCCGCGGGCGGCGACGAATCGCCTTCACAACAACCCATGGGACGTGTCTCCTCTTCGGCACAACAGGCGGGCGCGGCGACGGCCTGCTCCACCGGCGCAGCCGGCTTGCGCGGGATCGCCCGCGGTTCGGGCAGGCGCCGTCTTCCCGCATAGCGCACGCAAACGCGACCCGTCCCCTCGGCCAGGACGCGCCCGATCGGGGTCGCCTCGGCAATGCCCTCGTCGTGCAGCCGAGCGAGGAAGGCCTCGGCCCGGGGTTCGGCCAGGGCGATCAGCAGGCCGCCCGAGGTCTGGGCATCGAAGCACAAATCGAGCATCGACGGTTCGAGGCCCTCGTCGGGCACGGCGCAGTGGCCCGACGATTCGCGATTCCGCTCGACCGCGCCGGGCAGGATGCCGTCGGCAAGGCACTGCAACACGCCGGGAAAGACGGGCAGGTCGTCCCAGACGATCTCGACGTCGACCTTGCCGGCCGAGGCCATCGAGCCCAGGTGCCCCATCAATCCGAACCCCGTCACGTCGGTGCACGCGTGGGCCCCGAACTCGACCATCCGCTCCGAGGCCCGGCGGTTGAGCGAGGCCATGGCCCGGGCGGCCGCTTCGGGGCCGCCTTGGGGCGCGCGCCCGATCTGGGCGGCAAAGGCCAGGATGCCGGTGCCCAGCGGCTTGGTGAGGATAAGCCGATCGCCGGGCCGCGCGCCGGCGTTGCTGACGATCTTGCGGGGATCGATCAGCCCGGTCACGGCGAAGCCGGCCTTGATCTCCTTGTCGTTGATGCTGTGTCCGCCCACGACGGCCACGCCCGCCTCGGCCATCTTGTCGATGCCGCCCCGGAGGATCTCGTGCATCACCCGGTCGGGCACGACCCGGATGGGAAACCCCACGATCGACAGGGCGGTGAGGGGCCGGGCGCCCATGGCGTAGGCGTCGCTGACCGAATTGGCCGCGGCGATCTCCCCGAACAGGTAGGGATCGTCGACCGAAGGCGAAAACACGTCGACCGTCTGCACCAGGGCCCGCTCGTCGTCGAGCTGGTAGACCCCCGCGTCGTCGCCGGCGGGAACGCCGATCAACACCCGAGGATCGTCGAAGGCCGGCAGCCCGGCCAGCACGCGCTGGAGCGACGCCGCGTCGATTTTCGATGCGCAGCCCGGGCTGTCGACCAGCTCGGTGAGCCGGACCGGGCCGTCGGGCTGTTCGGCCCGTTCGCCCGCGCAGGGGCAAAGGTCCTGCTCGCGGAAGACGTCGCAAGGACACGGCTTTTTCGGGTCGCAGATGCAGTGTCCCAGCCGCATCGACCGCTGCATGACCCGTTTTCGCTTTTCCATGTCCTTCATGCCGGGCTCCGCGCGCTGGGGCCTTCCGGTGGGAGAGGTCGGCCAGATTCCATGCTATCGCCCATGCCGCGCCTCCGCAAGCGAACGCGATTCCGCCCGCCGTCGAGGCGCGCGGATTGGAACGAGCGAATTGGCCCAAGTCGTCGCGCAGGCGGGAAACCGGCGCCCGACGCGATGCCGCCCGACGACGGCCGCTTTCGCCTCGGGAGCGTCGTTCTTGCGACTTCGGGACATGGAAAATCCTCGGCCCGATCACTATGCTGATCCCAAGGCCCGGGGTGTCCGGTTTCGGGTGGACCCGGCCGATGCGGGAGCGCGATGGAGTTATCATGGGAAACGACCGACACGACAACGTCGCCCACCGACGGACCGGGTTCGATGCGGGGTCGGCCCGGCGCGGCGCCGGTCGCGTCGTGCGGAGTTTCTCGAGCGATTTGATCCTCGTTGCCGCGCTCGCGGCGGCGTCGGCCGGCATGGCCAAGGCGGGCGGCGGGCCGGAGAACGTGCTTCTCGTGGCCAATCCCACGAGCCACGGCTCGATGACGATCGCCAATCATTACGTCGAGCTGCGGCGGATCCCCTCGGGCAACGTACTCTACCTGGCCTGGGATCCGGCGAAGGATCGGACCGACGTTGAGACCTTCCGGCAGGAGATCCTGCGTCCGGTAATCGCGGCGGCCGCGGCGCGGCAGGCGACCGGGCGGATCGACTACGTCGTGTACTCCAGCGACTTCCCCTGGGCGATCGAAACCCGCGCCGACGTGCGCCGGGTCCTCGCCGCCCGGAAGACCGAGGCCGTCGAAACGTCGGGCGAGGGAGGGCGCGAGGCCGACGACGCAGAGCCCGGCGACGCCTCCAAGCCCGACGAGTGGCCCAAGCAGCTCACGCAGGTGGGGTCGCTCAACGGGCTGACCTATTTGTGGCAGATGGTGCTGCTCGGCGAGCCCAGGGCCTACATGGGGCTGGGCGCCAACTTCTACGTGCGCCGGCCGCGGGGCGAGCGCGACGAGGTGTCGTCGATCGCCTTCCGCAGCAGTCACTGTTTCGATGCCCAAGGCGCGATCGTCGACCCCTCCCTGGTCGCCGAGGCGAATCGTAGGGCGAATGAGGCCCTGCAACGCGCCCGATCCGAGGGCAAGCCGTCGGCGCCGATCCCGATCCAACTGCCGGGCACGAGCTACATGCTTTCGACCGTGCTGGGCGTGACGGCCGGGCGCGGCAACACGGTCGACGAGATCGTCGCGCATCTCCGCCGCAGCGCGGCCGCCGACGGCACGCGGCCCAAGGGGACGATCTACTATCTGAAGAACGACAACGTCCGATCGAAGACCCGGCACGACGCGTTCGCCCCGGCGGTCGAGCAGCTCGGCAAGCTGGGCGTCGCGGCACGCGTCATGGCCGGGGTGATGCCCAAAGATAAGGACGACGTGCAAGGGGCCATGCTCGGCACGGCGACGTTCCACTGGCCCGGTTGCGGCAGCACGATCCGGCCCGGCGCGATCTGCGAGCACCTGACGAGCCTGGGCGGCGTCATGTCGGCCCGCGCGGGTCAAACGCCCCTTTCCGAGTTTCTTCGTTACGGGGCGGCCGGCTCGAGCGGGACCGTGACGGAGCCCTATGCCATTCGGGCCAAGTTTCCCGAGCCCTTCATCCATGTCCACTACGCGCGGGGATGCAGCCTGGCCGAGGCGTTCTATCAGTCGGTCGCCGGGCCCTATCAACTGCTGATCGTCGGCGACCCGCTCTGTCGCCCCTGGGCCAAGATCCCGACGGTCGAGGTCGAGGGCGTCGAGCCGGGGGCGACGGTCAAAGGGACGATCGAGCTGAAGCCCCGGGCGATCCATGCGCCCGGCGCCGAGATCGACCACTTCGAGATCTACTTCGACGGAATCGCCGTGGCGCGGTGCCGGGCCGGCGAGACGGTCGCGTTCGACACGAGTCGACTGGCCGACGGGCATCACGAGCTGCGCGCGGTCGCCGTCGAGGCGGGCCCCATCGAAACCCGCGGATCGTGCATCCTGCCGGTCGCGACGGCCAACCACGGCCGCCGCATCGAGATGACCGTAACTCCCGAGGGCCCCGTGGCCCGCGATCGGCCGATCGTCGTCGACGTGAAGTCGCCCGGCTCGATCGGGATCGGCGTGATGCACCACACCCGCATGCTGGCTCGCGTCACCGGCGAGTCGGGCCAGGTTCGCATCGATCCGGCGCAGTTGGGCGACGGGCCGGTGCGCCTGCACGCGATCGGGCTGGGAGAGGGCGGCACCGAGACAAACGTGGCCGCCGCCCCCCTCGCGCTGGTCATCGAACCGCCGGCGCCGTAGCGCCGGGTCGTCGACCCGCCCGCGCCACACCCCTCAATCGACCCGGCCATTCCCCCGCGCGCCCTGTCGCGATGCCCGATCGAGGTAATCGAGGGCGAACAGGCAGTGGGCCCGCACGCCGATCGGCAGGGCCGCCTCGTCGACGATCAGGTGGGGAGTGTGCACGGCGTGCACCGCGCCGATCGCTTCGTTGCGGACTCCGAGGAAGACGAAGAAGCCTGGCACGCGAAGCGCGTACTGGGCAAAGTCTTCGCCTCCCATGACCGGCTCGGTCTCGACCACGTTGCCTTCGCCGGCCGCGCGCACCAGCGACGGGGTCATCTGCCGGCCAAGGTCGGGGTCGTTCCAGACCACGGGCCCGTAATCGTCGAGCTCGATCTCGGCGGTGGCCCCGTGGGCGCTGGCCGTGTCGCCGACAATGCGCGAAAACTCCTCGACGGCCCGGCGGCGCACGTCGTCGTCGTGGGTGCGGATCGTCCCCTCGAGGCCGACCTCGTTGGGGATGATGTTCCAGGCCTGTCCGGCCCGGAGGATCCCGATCGAGACGACCACGGGTTTGCGCGCGTCGATCTTGCGGCTGGCGATCGTCTGGACCGCGGTGACGACGTGCGCGGCGGCCACGATGGGGTCGACGCCGTTCCAGGGCATGGCGGCGTGCGACTGCTTGCCCGTGATCGTCACGCGAAAGCGATCGACGCTGGCCATGAGGGCCCCGTACCGGTAGGCGAGCTTGCCGGTCGGCAGGTCGGTGCTGATGTGCATGCCGAAAGCGGCCGCGACGTCGGGATCGCCGAGCACGCCCTCTTCGATCATGAGCTTGGCGCCGCCCTCCTCGCCGGCGGGAGTGCCCTCTTCGGCCGGCTGGAAGATCAGCTTCACGTTGCCGGGCATCGCGTCGCGCATCTGGGTGAGCACCTCGGCCGCCCCGAGCAGCATGGCGGTGTGCGCGTCGTGCCCGCAGGCGTGCATCACGCCCGGATTCTTCGAGGCGAAGGGCAGGCCGGTCTGCTCCTGGATGGGCAGGGCGTCCATGTCGGCGCGCAGGGCGACCGTGGGCCCCGGCTTCGCGCCCCGAATGAGCCCGACCACGCCGTGGTGGGCCACGCCCGTTTCGATCTCATCGACGCCGAGGGCGCGCAGCCGCTCGGCCACGACGCGCCCGGTCCGCTCCTCCCGGTTCGAAAGCTCGGGATGGGCGTGCAGGTCGCGTCGCAACTCGATGACCGTGGGCGTGGCCTTCTCGGTGAGCTGCTCGACGCGCGTGACGATTTCGTCGGCACGCAGCGAAGCGACCTGCGACATGGTCGCCGCGGCGGCCATCAGGATCAACGTCAGGGTTTGCTGCATGAGTTTCCTCGAAGTTCTACGGCAACGATTCGAGCGCCTCCTTGCAGAGCTGCCGATGCCGGTTCTGGTCTTCCGAGCCTTCGGGGCTCTCGGCACCGGTGGTCCAGGCGGCGCGGGCCTCTTCGGTTCGGCCCAGGGCGGCCAGGGCCTTGCCGCGCCAGTATTGGGCCGCGGCTTCGCGCGGCTTGTCGGAGCGGCCCACGCCGAGGTTTCGCGGATAGGTGAGCGCGGCCTCGAAATGGGCCAGCGCCGCCTCGGCGTCGCCCGCCTCGAGCTTCTCGCGGCCGCGCGCCACGTGCGCCCTGTTGAACAGCACCCAGGTGATGTCCTGGCCTTCCCAGTGCACGAAGTACGGCGTCGATTCGAGCACGCCGATCGTGTCGTCATACCGCTTCTCGTCGAGATACGCCTGGGCCAGCGTGATCGTGACGTCGGCGCGGCGCGTCCCCTCGACCGGCATCTTCTCGATGACCTCGATCGCCTCGGGACGCTTGCCCGCGGCGATGAGGATCTCGGCCAGATCGCGATGGAGGGTCTGGTCGCCGGGCCGGGCGCCGACCGCCTTGCGGTAGAGTTCCTCGGCCTTGGCCAGGTCGTCGTCGCGCGCGGCCGCCAGCCCCAGGTTGCGAAACGCCATGCTCAACTTCGGATTCAGCTCGGCCGCCTTTTCCCACGGCGGCACGGCCTCGTCGATGCGCCCCAGGCCCGCCAGCAGATTGCCCAGGTGAAGGTGGGCATGGGCGTCGGTGGGGTTTTCCGTCAGGGCATATTCGAGGACCTCGACCGCCTCGGGCCGGGAGAAGAACACGAAGTCGCGATCGATCGCCGCCGCCTGCTCGAGGCACCACCGGACTGCTTGTTCGTTTCCCACCCGCGACGCGTAGTAGGCCAGGTAATAGAGCGAGATCGGGCTCCTCTCGTTCTCGGGCACGCTCTCGACGCAGGCGGCCGACAGAAGCCGGCCCGCCTCCCCGACCAGCCCCATTTCGGCAAACACGAGGCTCGTCTCGATCATGTTGAACTCGTACTCGCCGAGGAAGCCTTTCGCTTCCTCGACGAACCGTGCCATCTCGTCGGGGTTTTCGAGGGCCACGATCGCCTTGGGCACCAGGTCGGTCGGCACGCGCGCCGCGTTGATGCGTGCCCGTTCGACCGCCTTGTCGGCGTATCCGCCGGCGTAACTGGCCAGCAGGAAATGGGCCTGGGCCCGAAGGTCGTACGGGTTGAGATACACGGCCCTCGAGGCCGCGGCCAGGGCCTCGTCGTGTCGGCCCAAGCCCGTGGCGGCGCGGGCCGCCAGGTCGAAGCCGATCGCCTCGGTTCCGAAGCACCGGGCGGCTTGATAGGCGCAACGCAGGGCCGCGTCGTGGTCGTGCCGACGCAGGCGGCAGACGCCGAGGAAGTACCACGACAATCCATCGTCGTCGTCGCGCTGTAAGGCCCGTTCGAGACGCGCCGCGGCGGCCTCGTAGAGCCCCGCCTCGAGGTCGAGCACGGCCAGGCCCCGCAGCGACAGCACGTGTCCCGGGTCGGCGGCCAGCGCCATCTCATAGTACTTGCGGGCGGCGGGGCGATCGGTGGCCCGATCGTACTTGCGGCCCTTGAGGTAGATTTCTTCGACGGTCAGCTCGTCGTCGGGCTTTTCGAGGAACTTGAACCGTTCGGGCGGATCGACCTCGGGAATGGGTAGCGGCGTGGTGAATGCCGCGAGCAGCGCTCCGTCCTCCGCGGCGATCGTCACGTCGACCGGCGACTCGCCCGCCCCGGCAAGCGTCACCGTTTGGACGCCCCTCGGCGACAGGTCGATCGGCTGGGCAAGCAGTTCCTCGCCCGCGCGCGAAAGCCGGCACGTCGCCCCGGGAAACTCGCCCGTGGCCAGCAGGCGCAGCTCGAGGTCGCCGTCGCGGCGGGCTGTCTGGATGGCCAGATCGGCGTTGGCGTATTCGAACCCGTCGCCCAGGCCGTGCACGGGGTACCACCATTCCCGCCAGGCGACGCGCTGCCGGGGAAGCAGCATGCCGTAGTCCGACTGGGTCGGCAGGGGCCCACTTTGCACCTCGATGTAGGGTCCGCCCTCGTCGGTGAGGTTCTGCTGGCTGACCAGGCCGAACTCCCAGTTGCCCCAGGTCCACGCCTTTTTGCCCGGCAGGAGGTGGTGGTTGGCCACTTGCACGATGCCTCGATCGCGGTCGACGTCGTACGCCCCGAAAAAGTCGTAGCGGCAATCGACGGCAAAGACCGAGGCCCAGGTGTCGTAGTTCTTCAGCCACGAGAGGTCTTTGCCTTCGTGGATCGGCCAGCGGAAGAACTCGCGGAAGTGGTGATCGGTGCCGAGCGTCATGGGATAAATGAACCGCGTGCCCGGCCGGTTCGGAAAGGCCGTGCAGTTCCAGAAGTAGTAGGGATGCATGCCGTCGGTCGGGTTGGCGATGCTGATGCGCTCGTCGAGATAGGCCCGGCCGGGATGAAGGGTCAGGCGCACGGTCCATCGCGTGCGGAACATCTTCTCCTGGTTGGCGATTTCGAGATAGGCCGATCCGTCGGGGTTCGTGCCCGCGATCGCGTCGACCGGCGACACGGCCGTGACCGTGTGCCCGTGGGGGCCCGAGTTCCACTCGACGCCGCCGCTGATCCAGGCCCCTCGCATGGCGATCATGCCGGGCTTGATCACCTCGTTCAGGTCGAACGTCTCCTCGCCGGTGCTCTTGTCGAGCACCGAGTGCAGGCGCCCGCCCAGCTCGGGCAGGCAGGTGACCTTGAGATACTCGTTTTCGAGAAACAGGGCCTTGTAGGTGCGGTCGGCCTTGGTTCGCGAGAGGTGGTCCTGCATGGGGTAGGGATACGTGATCGAGCCCTTGACCGTGGTCGAGAGGCGCGGCCCGCCCTCGAGGGCCCAGAACTTCGGATTGACGTCGTCCTGCCAGGAGTAGGTGGGAATCGCGATCGTCCCCTGCCAGGCTTTCACCTCGCCGGGGCTCGACTGCGGATGCGCCCAGCAGCAGGCGACGACGATTCCGGCCAGCAACGTTGTCATTCGACGGGGTGTCATAGTCGCGTTCTCCCTCATGCCTTCCCAAGCGAGCCTTGCATTTCTCGCCATGGCCAGACCCGACGAATCGGGTCACCAAGAGCCGGGAACCGTGGCAATTCACACCCACCAGGATAGCCGCCCGGGGCCGCGCCTGCAAACTCTCGCGGGGGCGATGGATCACCCCCGGGCGGCGTCGATCAGGGCCAGCATGTTTTCGAGGGGAACGTCGGCCTGGATCGTGATTCCCGGCTCGAGCACGTAGCCGCCGCCCCGGCCCAGTTCCCGTTTCAGGCGGCGGACCTCCGCGGCCACCTGTTGCGCCGTGCCCCGGACCAGCAGATCCTGCGTTCCCAGGCCCCCACAGAAGCTCAGGCGGTCGCCGAACTCGCGCTTCAGTTCGCCGACGTCGAGGGCCTCGGGCTGGATCGGGTGGAGAATGTCGAGCCCCAATTCGACCAGGTCGGGCACCACGGCGCGCACGTTCCCGCACGAGTGCAAAAAGACGGTCCGACCCGCCGCCTTGGCCCTGCCGAAGATTTCGGCCAACCGCGGCTTGAGGAACGCGCGCCAGGCGGCCGGACTCATCAGCAGCGATTTCTGCGTCCCGTAGTCGTCGCTCAAGGCCACTCCGTCGAACGAGAAGCGATCGAAGAGGATCTCCAGGGTCCGCAGGATGTACTCGGCGATTCCGCGGAGCAGGGCGTGCACGAAGTCGGGCTCGGTGGCCACGTAGAGCAAGAGCCGCTCCATTCCGCAAAGAAACGTGGCCCGCTCCCACAGATCGCCGATCCACACGATCGTGTAATGCTCGGCGTTCTCCCGGCACCACCCGCCGAGATGCTCGAAACGATACTCCGCCGCCGGGTCGGGAAACGCGTAGCCGCTCAAGTCGGGCGCGGCAAGACAAGGCCCCACCGGCGCGCCCCGGTCGATCGCGCTGGTCGCCCACACGACCCCGAACTCATCGGCGACGCGGTCGCCGTACTCGCCGGGCGATGCGTAGAGCGGCTTGACCGACCTCGTGCCGGTCATGCGGATCGGAAGGTCAAGAAATCCCTCGACGTCGCCCGTGCCAAAGTGCTCTTCGAGCTTCGCCCTCGCCGGCGGCGACAGCGGCAGATGATACGGCACCGGCACCCCGCCATCGTGGGCCAGCACCCGCCCGATCCACTGCTTGTTCGTCACGTTCCCCGCTCTCTTTGCACGTTGCGACCACGTCGCGGGCACACAGCCCCGGCGCCAGCGCCGAACATATTGAAAGGGCCGCCGGAATCGTACCCCGACTCTCCGAGTGATCCGGGCGGAATCGGCCGCATCCTTCTTTCGCCCGCATGAGGCCGTCCGGGCCACCGTGAGCGGGTGAAAACCCGGCGTGAAGTGGCCTGGTGCCGGTTGGCGAAATATGCCCCATTGATGATGGTGTTTTTTTGTCGCCGTTGGGCGACGGGGATGGAAGCGTCGGTGGTTTCGGGAGCGGCTGATCGCGACGCGGCGGGTCACGAGGCCAGCAGCGCGTCGATCTGGTCGGCGGCCCGCATGCCCTCGGCAATGCCCTGCACCGCGGTCGTGCCCCCGTTGACCAGATCGCCCCCGGCAAACACCCGGGCAACCGAGGTGGCTTGCGAGCCGGGCGCCGTGGCCACCAGGCCGTGCCTTGTGAAGGCGATCGCGTCCAACGACCGGCGGAGCCCGTCGGGAACGCCCTGACCGAGCGCCTCGACGACGAGGTCGATCGGCAGCACGCTCTCGGTGTCGGGAAGGACCTGGGGCGACCGCCGGCCCGAGTCGTCGGGCGGTCCGAGTTGGGTGCGCGCGACGCGCAGGCCCGTCAGCCGCCCCGACGCATCGGTCTCGTATCCCAGGGGCTGGGTGAGGATCAACAGATGGCATCCCAGTTCGACGACGCGGTCGCGTTCGGCGGGCCAGGCGGGCATCTCGGCCAGCGAGCGGCGATACACCACGAACACGTCGCGGGCGCCGAGGCGCTTGGCCGTGGCCGCGGCATCCATCGCGGTGTTTCCGCCCCCAAGTACGGCGACCCGCTCGCCGATCGAGTCGATCGCACCCTGCTTGGCGTCGCGGAGGAAGCTCAGGGCGTCGACGACCCCGGGGGCGGTTCCCAGCGAGGTTCCCGTTCCCAGGCCGATGCCGAGAAACACGGCGTCGTATCCGTCGCGCAGCTCGTCGAGGCTGAAGTCGTCGCCCAAGGCCCGGTGGAAGCGAAGCTCGATGCGCCCGGCCCGCCGGGCCGGTTCGAGGATGGCGTCGACCTCTTGCTGGGCGTGCTCGTATCGCTCGTCGGGAATGATGCCGTCGGGCGTTCCGCCGAGCCTGTCGCCCTTCTCGAAGAGGGTGATCTCGTGCCCCTTTTCGAGCAGGCGTACGGCGCAGGCCACCCCGGCGGGCCCACCGCCCACCACCGCCACCTTCTTGCCCGTCGCGTTTTCGGGCAGACGCACACCGACGATCCCTTCGTAGCGCGCGACACGGCTGACCACGAGCTGGATGTCGCGGATCGGGATCGCGTGCTCCGAGAAGATCCGCTCGATGCATCCCCCCTCGCACTGCACCTCGGAGGGACACACGTAGGCGCACATCTCGGGCAAGACGTTCGACCGGCGAAGCACGTCGTAGGCCACCGCGATCTCGTCGTCGGCAAACGCCCGAATAAACGCGGGCACGTCGACGTGGGCCGGGCAATTGGCCGTGCAGGTGGCGAACTCGCAGTTCTGGCACGCGCGCGCCCGGGCACGCAGCCGATCCAGCGCGAAGCGCCGTCCCAGCTTGTATTGCAGGCCGTAGATCTCCGTGTCGCGGATCACGCAACCGGTCATGGTGCCGTCGCGCATGATCTGCGTGCAGCCCGAGCAGGTGATGCACGTCTTGGCCGGGTCCATGCGCCCGATGGTCAACACGTCGCGGGGCGAGTCGGGATACGCGAATGCCCCGCGCCCCTGGCCGATGAGCGTGGCGCCCCCCGACCCGATCACCCCGGCCGCCACGTAGGGCATCAAGTGGCGAAGCCAACTGTAACCCGTCGCGATGACCGGCAAGTCGGGAAATGCCTCCTGCACGCGGCGCGTGATTTGAACGAAGCGGACCACGCCGGCCAGCGGGTGCTCGTCGGGAACGTCGACGCCCTCGACCGACCGGTCGAAGGGCCGGCCGTAGTGCGGGTTGTAGTACGGATTGCCGATCGTCACGTTCAGCACCGGGAGATCGAACTCCCGCAGCCGCGCGATCAACTCGATCGGCTCGCTCAGGTCGGGCACCTGGTAGTCGTCGCGGTCGACCCCGAACCCATAGGGGTACGGAATCGCGTCGTAGACGTTCATCCGCGTGGTGACGAAGATCTCGGGCACGGCCTGGCGGATCGCGGCCATGGTCTCGCGCAGCAGGCGCGACCGGTTTTCGAGCGACCCGCCGTATTTGCCGTCGCGGGTGAACGACGCGAGCAGTTCGGAGACGAGGTAGCGGTGGCAGCTCTTCACGTCGACGCCGTCGAATCCCGCCCGGGCCGCCAGGCGGGCCGCCTCGACGTAGGTCTGCTGCAACCGATCGAGGTACTCGTCGGTCACCAGGGGGTAGTCGTCCGTCAGGCCGTGCTTCGGATCGAGCACCGCGCTGTGGTGCGCGATCATGGGGCGAGGCACGCCCCCCGGTTTGCTGTACCGACCCGAATGGGTCAGTTGAATCAAGAGCACGACGTCGTGCCCGAACGCCTCGCGGGCCGTTTTGCGCGTGTGTTCCACGAGCCGGGCAAAGGCGTCGACGGTTCCGTGGTGCAGGCAGAGCTGTCGGGGGTTCGATCGCGCCTCGTCGAGGATCGCCGTGGCCTCGAACCAGAGGAGCCCCGATCCGCCCGCCGCGTAGCGCGCGTAGCGGCGAAAGCTCAACTCTTCGGGGGCGCCCTCGGGCGTCGAGTCGAACCCCTCCATAGGATGAACCGCGAAACGGTTCGGCGCGGTGTGCCGCCCGATCGCCACGGGCTCGCCCAGGATCGACAGATCCTCGTCGATCGGCAGCCCGAGCCCCAGTTCCGAGAGCTCTTCGCGCAAAGCCTCCAGGTCTCTCAGGTGGAATCGCTGATGCTTGGTCATGGCTCCTCGAGAAACGCTGGGTGAGGGTCAGCCGCTCGTTTCGCCCGACTTGTCGCGCCCCGCGCGACTGCGTCCCCCTCGTGGTCGCGAGGAGCCGTTGGGGTTCTTGGCCCGCCGTTCGAGATTCGCCGCGATCAGGATCCCGACCGCCTCCTGCCAGTTGGGGATGCCGACGTGCCGTTCCTTGCCCGGCTTGCGGGGCGCAGGGTCGGCGTCGTTCTTGTCCTCGTCGTCGCTCGTCTCCTCTCGGTGGTGCGCGGCGCTGTCGCGCGCGGAGTCGTCGGGCTCGGCCCGCTCGCCTCCCCTTGTCTCGGCGTCTTTGGCGCGGCCGGCCCCGCGTCGCCGTCGGCGTCGCTTCGACCGGCCGGCCGCGGCGTCGCTCGCGTCGGCCTCCGGCGAATGGCTCGGCTCGGGCACGGCCTCGTCGGCGAAATCGTCGTCGGCCTCGAAATCGGCCGACTCAGCTTCCGCCTCGACGGTCGCCTCTTCGGCTTCCTGCGGAAGCCGGCGGCGACGTTTCCGACGCTTTCGGCCCGATTTTTTCTCCTCGCCAGGCTCCGCCCGGGCCGATAACTCGGCTGCCCTGGTAAGCGATTCGGGCAGCTTGGCCTCGCTGTCGGCCGGCACCAGGTCCCGACGCAGCGATTCGGGTTCCGACAGGCATTCGGGCACCGCGGCGGGAGCTTCGGCCCCGCACGTCTCGACCGGCATGGCGTCGGCCGCTTCGGGCGCGAGCGGAGGCTCGTCGACGCCGTCGACCCCCAACTCGGATGCGATTTGCGACCAGTCGGCCGGCGCACGACGAATCGGTGCTCTGGGGGCCCGAGGCGGTGCGCCCTTCGTCGCCTTGGGCGGAGTGGGAACGGCAGCGGCCGGCCGCTCGGATTCCTCCGGGGTAGGGGTGACCCCCAACTGTTCGACGAGAGAATCCCAGTGCGTGAGTTTTTCCGGGTCGGTCATGCGTCCTGACTTCTCAAAGAAACCTGCTTCGACGACACGTTCTTCACGCTAGTATAGGTCCTCGCGGGAACCCGGGAAAGACAGGTCACCAACCGGGACGGGCGCCGCTAGTTGGCCCCCCCTTTCTTTCGCGCGAAGCCCTTGACAGGGGAGCGTGAAGCGATATCTTAAAGGGCTTCCACCTCTGCGGGTGAAGATCAATGTCTAGTTTGAGATAGCCGATGCCCACGATCAACCAACTCGTTCGGAAACGGCGCAGGCCGCCGCGCAAGTTCAGCAAGGCTCCCGTGTTGGATCGCTGCCCCCAAAAGAGAGGGGTGTGCTTGCAGGTCAAGACGATGACGCCGAAGAAGCCGAATTCGGCGTTGCGCAAGATCACGCGCGTGCGGCTTTCCAACGGCAAGGAGGTGACCGTGTACATCCCCGGCGAGGGACACAGCCTCCAGGAGCACTCGATCGTGCTGGTGCGCGGAGGGCGGGTCCGCGACTTGCCGGGCGTGCGCTATCAGGTCGTCCGGGGGTCCCTGGACACCCTGGGGGTGGAGAATCGAAGACAATCGCGCAGTCGCTACGGCGCTAAGAAGAAGTAGGTAAGAGCACAAGTATGGGTCGTATCACCGCCAGCCGGAAGCAGCTCGTCGGCGATCCGAAGTACGGTTCGCTGCTGGCGAGCAAGTTTATCAACTGCATGATGTGGGACGGGAAGAAGAGCACGGCGCAGGCCGTGTTCTACGACGCCCTCGACGAGGTTCATAAGAAGGTGCCCGACGTGGAGCCGATCGAGGTCTTCACGCAGGCCGTCGAAAACGTGAAGCCGAACATCGAGGTCCGTTCGCGGCGGGTCGGTGGGGCGTCGTATCAGGTTCCCATGCAGGTCAACCGCACGCGCCAGCAGTCGCTGGCCATTCGGTGGATCCTCATGGCCGTTCGCGAAAAGAAGGGCCGGCCCGCCAGCCAGAAGCTGGCCGCCGAGCTGCTCGCGGCGTACAACCGCGAGGGGGTCGCCATGACCCGAAGAGAGAACGTGCACCGCATGGCCGACGCGAACAAGGCGTTCGCTCACTTCGCCTGGTAACACGCAGCAATTGACATCCGCCGCGCAGATTGCCTTGCTTTTCAGCGCGGCGTCGTTTTGCGCCCTTCGCGCAGATCTCCCAGATAACCGATCGCCGGGGCTGCTCGAAGCAATCGTAGACCTTTGGGACGGGCCCAAGCAAGATGCCACGCGACCTCGCCAACCTGCGCAACATCGGCATCATCGCCCACATCGACGCCGGGAAGACCACCGTTACCGAGCGGATGCTCTACTACGCGCATTTCGTGCACCGGGTCGGGTACGTCGACAAGGGGACCACGGTGACCGACTACGACCCCGAGGAGCGCGAACGGGGCATCACGATCAACTCGGCATGCGTCAGCTTTCCGTGGAAGGGCACCTCGATCAACCTGATCGACACGCCGGGACACGTCGACTTCACGGCCGAAGTCGAGCGGTGCCTGCGCGTGCTGGACGGAGCGGTCGTCGTCTTCAGTGCCCGCGAGGGCGTCGAGGCCCAAAGCGAGACCGTTTGGCGCCAGGCCGACAAGTACCACGTCCCTCGCCTGGCCTTCATCAACAAGATGGATCGCGAGGGGGCCGATTTCTACGGCACGTTGGAGGAGATCGAAAAGCGGCTCCAGGCCAAACCGCTTCCCGTCATGTTGCCCGTCGGAAGCGGCCCTCCCCATTTCCAGGACGCTTTTCGCGGCGTGGTCGACTTGATCGACATGAAGATGTTGATCTTTGACCCCGAGAGCGAGGGGGGCGTGGTGCGTGAGGGGCCCATTCCCGATTCCGTGCGCGACGACGCTCAGATGTATCGGAGCCACCTGCTCGACCAGCTCTCCATGTTCAGCGACGAGTTGACCGAGTCGATCCTGGCCGAGCAGCCGATTTCGGAAACGCTGATTCGCCGCGTGCTTCGCACCGCCGCGTTGCACGACATGATCGTGCCCGTGCTGTGCGGCTCGGCGTTGGACGGGATCGGCATTCAACCCCTGCTCGACGCGGTGGCATGGTATCTTCCCAGCCCACTCGATGTCCCGCCGGTCGAGGGGGTCGACCCTTCCAAGAAGAACGTCAAGGCGATCCGAAAGGCCGATCCCTCCGAGCCCTTTTGCGGCCTGCTGTTCAAGATCCAGGCCGACAAGTTCGGCGACCTCCATTACGTTCGCGTCTATTCCGGGCAATTGAAGGCGAACAGCCGCGTGTACAACCCGGGCAAAGACAAGAAGGAAAACGTCCCCCAGTTGTGGCGCGTTCAGGCCGACCACCGCGAGCAGGTCGCTTCGGTCGAGGCGGGCGATATCATTGGGATCATCGGTCTGCGGCACTCGATCACCGGCGACACGCTCTGTCATCCCCAGCACCCGATCCTGCTCGAGTCGATCATCTTTCCCGAGACGGTCATCTCGATGGCGATCGAGCCCGAGAGCACGGCCGAGCGCAAGAAGCTGGCCTCGGTGCTCGACATGATGAGGCGGCAGGATCCGACGTTTCGGGCCCAGGAAAGCGAAGAGACCGGGCAAACGCTCATCAGCGGGATGGGGGAGCTGCATCTGGAGGTCATCAAGCATCGTCTGCTTCGAGAGCACCATCTCGACATCCGCGTGCACAAGCCGCGGGTCAGCTACCGCGAAACGATCGACAAGCCGGTCGAGGTGACCGGGCGTTGCCATCGCAACGTGGGCGGCCAGACCATCTTCGGCGAGGTCGCCATCCGCATGGAGCCCTTCGACCAGGGGGCCTCGCCGGTGGTCGTCGTGTCGGCGTGCGGCGATGAGTTGCCCGATCCTTTTCTGACGGCGGCCACCGAGGTGCTCGAGGAAAAAGGCAAGGGCGGCGGGATGCTCGGGTTTCCGCTGATGCGGGTCAAGGTCACCGTGCTGGGCGGTCAAACCCACGAAACCGAATCCAGCGAGCTGGCGTTCCGCATGGCCGCCGCCGACGCGTTCGAAAAGGGGCTGCGCGAGGCCGGCACCGTGCTTCTGGAGCCGATCATGCGGCTCGAGGTCGTCCTGCCCGAGGAGAACCTCGGCGATTTCGTGAGCGATTTGCAGCAGCGGCGGGCGGCCATCACGCGAACCTTCCGCCGCGGTCGCAACGCTGTGATCGAGGCCCAGGCGCCCCTGGCCAGCCTGTTCGGTTACTCGAATGCGATGCGGGGGATGAGCCAGGGGCGAGCGACCTGTACGATGGAGCCCGCGTCCTATGGACCGGCCCCCCCGGAAGTTCTGGAGAGCTTCCTATGATCGCCCGCCGGAGTGCCGGGCGGCCCCTTTTGCGGGCCTCTTGCCGGGCAAACTCGCGAATTCGAGGTTTTTCATCCCAGGGGCGTTGACGGCGAAACCGATAGGCGATAGGATGTTTGGTTTCCCGCCCTGCGGGAAGCGTCGGCAAGGTGTTTGACAAACTGGAATTGGGTGACCCGAGGGACGTCCGTGGCCGGTCAAACGAGTGAACTCATTCGGATCCGAATGGAAGCGTACGATCACGCGGTCCTGGACCAAAGCGCGGCCGAAATCGTCGATACGGCCAAGCGGACCGGCTCGATTGTCCACGGCCCGATTCCATTGCCGACGCGGATCGAGCGGTACACGGTGCTGTCGAGTCCCCATGTGGACAAGAAGGCCCGCCAGCAGTTCGAGATTCGGACGCACAAGCGGCTGGTCGACATCCTCCAGGCAACCGTGAAGACGATTGAGGCACTGAACAAGTTGAGCCTGCCGGCCGGGGTCGACATAAAGATCAAGGCATCCAGCCGGCACTGATTCGGGTTGGGCGTTCGACCAAGGATTTCGGGAATCTCGCATGTTCGGGAAGCCGCGCGGGTAAACCCGGCCCTCGTGCCGGACGTTCCCGCAGGCGACGTGATCAAAGGCAAGAGCGATGGCGATTGGACTACTCGGTCGAAAGGCCGGGATGACGCAGATATACGACGGGGCGGGCAACGTCATTCCGGTGACCGTGATTCAGGCGGGGCCGTGTCACGTCCTGCAAGTGAAGACGCGGGAACGCGACGGCTACGAGGCGGTCCAGTTGGGCTATCTCGACAAGCCCCGGCCCCGTCCCGGTCAGTCGCGAGCCAGCCGCCGCCTTGCCAGCCGCAGCCAGCGCGGTCACGTCGCCAACCTCGATAGCAAGCGCCAGCGGGCCCGTACCGCCGCGGGTGTCGCTTCCGTTGCCAAGGCCAATTGCGAGCCCAAGCGCCTGGTGCGCGAGTTCCGCGTGGCCCCGGGCGACTACCGGGTCGGCCAGGAGCTGCGCGTCGACGTGTTCTGCGAGGTCGGCGCCGTCGACGTGGTGGGCACCAGCAAGGGGCGCGGCACCGCCGGCGCGATGAAGCGGCACAACTACCGGGGCCAGCGGGCCAGCCACGGCGTCAAGAAGTGCCACCGGCACGTGGGCAGCATCGGCTGCAGCGCCGATCCCAGCCGCGTCGTCAAGGGCCGGCGCATGGCCGGCCACTACGGCGCGGCCCGCTGCACGGTCCGGAACCTCAAGCTGGTGCTGGTCGACGTCGAGAACGACCTGCTGCTGGTTCACGGCGCGATCCCCGGCCCGACCGGCGGGTACGTTCTGGTGCGCCCCACCAACAAGCTGCCCCGACCGAAGCGGAAGCCCGAGGTTCGCGCAAGGGCCGGCGCCCAGGAACAGCAGGAAGAATAACCCGCCCGTGCGGACTTTAGCGGACTGAGGCCATGGTGAGTTTGCCTGTCTACGATCGAAGCGGCGCGGAGGTCGGTACGTACGAGATCGACCCGGCGGAGTTGGCGCCGCGCATCAGCAAGCAATTGCTGCACGACGTGGTGGTCATGTACCAGACGAACCGTCGCCAGGGGTCGGCGAAGACGAAGAACCGCTCCGAGGTGGCCGGCACGACGAAGAAGATGTACCGGCAGAAGGGGACGGGAAACGCCCGCGCCGGCTCGCGCCGCAGCAACATCCGCCGGGGCGGGGGGCGCGCGTTCCCAAAACGCCCCAAGGACTGGTCCTACCGCCTGCCGCGGAAGGCCGTCCGCCTGGCGACGCGCATGGCCCTGGCCGCCCGCATCGCCGACCGCGAAGTCACCCTGATCGACGAGCTGGCCTTCGACAACCCCCGGACCCGCGAAATGGGCCGGATCCTCGAAGCGCTCCACGTCGGCGGGATGCGCCTGCTGGTCGCCGTGGCCGAGTATGACGTCAACGTATACAAGAGCATCCGCAACCTGGCCGACGTGTCGGTCCTCCCCGTGGGGGATCTGAACGCCCTGGAGGTGCTTCGCCCTCGTCGCCTGTTGATGACGAAGGCCGCCCTCGACGCGTTCCGCGCGAAGGCGGCCGGGACCGATCAGGCGTCGTGAGTAGTTAGAAAGCGCGAACATGGCCAACGATCCGACTCCAACGAAACTGAAACTCGAGCCCCATCAGATCGTGCTGCGCCCCCTGGTGACCGAGAAGAGCTTCCACCAGGCGGAGACCGAGCGGTTCAACTCCTACGCCTTCGAGGTGAACCGCCTGGCCGGCAAGGACGACATTCGCCGAGCGGTCGAAGCGCTGTTCGACGTGAGGGTGATTCGGGTGAACACCGCGAACCGTAAAGGCAAGCCGCGACGAACGCGATTCCGCCGGGGCTGGACCAAAGACTGGAAAAAGGCCATCGTGAAGCTGCATTCGGAAGATCGGATCAGCTTCTTCTGAGGAACACGCCATGGGGATACGCCGATACAAGCCCACCTCGCCCGGTCGCCGCGACGCCACCGTGTGCGATTTCGCCGAGTTGACGCCCGGCGCCGAGCCGGTCAAGAAGCTGCTCAAGCCGAAGCGGCGCACGGGTGGGCGGAACAATCAGGGCAAGATCACGGCGCGCCACCGGGGCGGCGGGCACAAGCGCAAGTACCGCTTGATCGACTTCCGCCGCAACAAGGACGGCGTTCCGGCCGTGGTCCATTCGATCCAGTACGACCCCAACCGCAGCGCCCGCATCGCTTTGCTGCACTACGTCGACGGCGAGAAACGCTACATCCTCGCGCCCGAAGGGCTCAAGGCGGGCAGCCGGGTCGAGAGCGGCCCGGGGGCGCCGCCCAACGTGGGCAACTGCCTGCCCCTGTCGGAGATTCCCTTGGGCAGCGACATCCACAACGTCGAGCTGCAGCCGGGACGCGGCGCGGCCATGTGCCGCTCGGCGGGAGCGAAGGCGACCCTGGCCGCCCGCGACGCCGGCTGGGCGCAGATCAACCTCCCCAGCGGCGAGATCCGCCGCGTGCCCGCCGCCTGCCGCGCCACGATCGGCGCGATCGGCAACGCGGAGCACATGGCGGTCCGCCTGGGCAAGGCCGGGCGCAAACGTTGGCTGGGGCGCCGGCCCCACGTCCGCGGCACGGCCATGAACCCGATCGACCATCCCCACGGCGGCGGCGAGGGGCGCACCAAGGGGGGACGCCACCCGGTCAGCCCCACCGGCAAGTCGGCCAAGGGCGGCGCCACCCGAAAGAAACACAAGGCCTCGAGTCGCGCGATCGTGCGTCGTCGCCGGTCGAAACGTTACGGCGCGTTGAAGATCTAGAAGGTACACCATGGGACGATCCCTGAAAAAAGGCCCCTTCGTCGATCCGAAGCTCTTCGTCAAGGTCGAGCGACAGAACGAGGCGGGGACCAAGGAGCCGATCAAGACGTGGGCCCGGGCCTGCACGATCGTGCCGGAATTCGTGGGCCACACGTTCATGGTCCACAACGGCAAGGTGCACATGAAGGTGTTCGTGACCGAGGAAATGGTCGGGCACAAGCTGGGGGAGTTCGCCCCGACGCGGACCTTCCGTGGCCACGGCGGCAAGGGCAAGCGCTGATTCAGGAACCGCTTGAGGAAACTTAGTGATGGCCGACGAAGTCGTCTACGAGGCGCTGCACCGCTTTGCCCGGATCAGTCCGCGCAAGGTCCGGCCCCTGGCCGACCTGGTGCGAGGCAGGCGAGCCGACGACGCCTTGAAAGTGCTCCGTTATCAACCGCACCGCGGGGCCCGCCTGTTGGAAAAGGTGATCCGCAGCGCCATGGCCAACGCGGAGGACCGACGCGCGCCCCACTTGTCGCGCCTCCGGTTGGTCGACGTGCGGGTCGACGCGGGGCCCATGTTCCGGCGCCTGCGGCCGCGGGCGCGGGGGATGGCCGCCGTCCTCAAGAAGCGCATGTCCCACATCCGAGTCGCCTTGCAGTAACGACGAGAGAGACCAGGCATGGGTCAGAAAGTCAATCCGACCGGGTATCGCACGGGCGTCATGACCGGGTGGAAGAGTCGGTGGTACGCCTCGAAGCAGGAGTTCGCCGACCTCTTAATCGAGGACAAGAAGATCCGCGATTTCATCAAGCGGCGCAAAGACCGCGGCGGCAAGCCGATGTATCCGATGATCGCCAGGATCGAAATCGAGCGGACCCGCGACGAAGTGAAGGTCGTGCTGTACTCCGCCCGCCCCGGCGTGCTCATCGGCCGCAAGGGCGAGCGCGTCGAGGAGCTGCAGAACGAGCTGCAGAACCTGACGGGCCGGCGGATCAACATCAAGATCGAGGAAGTCAATCGCCCGGAGATCGTGGCCCAGTTGGTCGCGGAAGACATCGCCGAGCAGCTCGCCCGGCGCGCCAGTTTCCGCCGCACCATGAAGCGGGCCATGGAGCAGACCATGGAGGCCGGTGCCCAGGGGATCAAGATCCAGTTGGCCGGGCGCCTGGGGGGCGCCGAAATGGCGCGACGGGAAAAGCAGATCGCCGGGTCGATCCCCCTGTCGACCCTGCGGGCCAAAATCGACTACGGGTTTTCGGAAGCAAAAATCGCCCAGGGACACATCGGCGTCCAGGTTTGGATCAACCAGGGCATGCGCAGCGAGGAAGAGATCGATGGCTCTAATGCCCAAACGGGTCAAGCATCGAAAAAGCCAAAGAGGTCGTATAAGAGGTGAGGCCACCCGCGGCAATCGCGTGGTCTTTGGCGATTTCGGACTCCAGGCCGTCCAGGGCGGCTGGATCAGCGCGGCGACGATCGAAGCGGGCCGTATCGCGGCGCAGCAGTACCTGCGCAGCGAGGGGCGGCTGTACATCCGCGTGTTTCCGCACAAGCCGATTACCTCCATCCCGCTCGAGACCCGCATGGGTAAGGGCAAGGGAGAGCCGGATTACTGGGCGGCCGTGGTGCGGCCGGGCACGGTGTTGTACGAGATCGGCGGCGTCTCGGAAGAGGCCGCCCGCCTGTGCTTCACCCGCCTGGCCCACAAGATGCCGGTGCGCGTTCGTTTTTTGAGAAGGCGGCCCGTCTAGGCCGAGGGAGACACCGGGGCCGTCCGGCCGCCACCCACGAGAACCTATCCGCAGGGCACGATGACCAAGGCAAGCGAACTGCGAGAAATGAGCGACGAGCAGTTGGCCGTCACGCTCAAGGAGACGACCGAGAGCCTGTTTCGCCTGCGCCTTCAGTCGCAGACCGAACGGCTCGACGCACCCAGCGAGCTCCGCAAGCACCGCCAGTTGATCGCCCGCATCAAGACGATCCAGGGCGAGCGGGCACGGGCCGCGGCGGCCTTGGCGTCGGCCGACCGTCCGCCGGAGGTCGGTGCGCAAAACCTGGCCGCCGGTGAGGGGCGGTAATCGAGAACCACGCAGGCCGAACGGGAAAGAAACAAGCCATGCCGAAGCGAGTAATGGTCGGCGTCGTGACCGGCGACCGGATGAACAAGACGCGGCGCGTCGAGATCCCGCGCGTGGTCCGGCACCCGAAGTACGGGAAGTTCGTGCGGCGCAGAACGGTCTGCTACGTGCACGACGAACAGGGGCAGTCGCAACGGGGCGACACGGTCGAGATCGTCGAGTGCCGCCCCATGTCGAAGACAAAGCGATGGCAATTGGTGCGGGTGGTTGCGAAGAGCCGGCTGGTCGACGTGGCGGCGATGCGCGCGGCGGCCCGGGCCCGCAAACGGGGCGAGGACAACGCATCGTAGGCGGGTGGATGGTGACGGGCCGCGACGGTGCGAGCCGACGAGAGAACAACGTATTGCGACGTGGGTGTGAACCATGATCCAGATGCAGACCCGATTGGCCGTGGCCGACAACACGGGTGCCAAGGAGTTGATGTGCATCAAGGTGTTGGGCGGGGCGCACCGGCGATTCGCCGGGCTGGGGGACATCATCGTGTGCAGCATCAAAAGCGTGATTCCCGGAAGCGATTTCAAGAAGGGCTCGGTGGTTCGGGCCGTGATCGTCCGCTGCCGGCAGCCCAGCCGCCGCGCCGACGGGAGCTACGTGCGCTTCGACAGCAACGCGGCGGTGATCATCGACAACGACAAGAATCCCCGCGGGACCCGCATTTTCGGCGCGGTGGCCCGCGAGTTGCGCGAGCGGAGCTTCATGAAGATCGTCAGCCTCGCCAGTGAGGTGGTTTGATGCGTATCCGAGTCGACGATATCGTGGTGGTGATCCGGGGCGACGACCGCGGCACGCGCGGCAAGGTGCTCTCGGTCGACCGTAAGGCGAACAAGGTCGTGGTCGAGGGCGTGAACCTCGTGTGGAAGCACGTCCGGCGCAGCCAGCGCAACCCCCAGGGGGGCCGGCTGCGGCGCGAGATGCCCATCGACGCCTCGAACGTGGCCCTGGTCTGCCCGACGACCGACAAGCCCACGCGCGTGGGGGTTCGCTACCTCGCGGACGGCAGCAAGGAACGTTACAGCAAGAAGTCGGGCGCCAGCCTCGGCCAGATCGCACCCCCGAAAGCTCGTTACGCGAAGAAATCCTAGTCGGTGAATTCCATGTCTGCTCGACTTCAGCAACGATACCACGACGAGATCCTGCCGGCGCTGGCCGACCGCCTGGGGCGGAGCAATCGGCTCTCGCTGCCGCGCCTGGTGAAGATCGTCGTGAACATGGGCGTGGGAGCGGCCCTGGCCGAGAAGAAGTACCTCGAGGAGGCCGTCGACGCGCTGACCTTGATCACCGGCCAGAAGCCCGTCGTGGCCCTGGCCCGCAAGTCGATCGCCGGCTTCCGCCTTCGCGAGGGAATGGCGGTGGGTTGCCGGGTGACGCTGCGAGGCACGCGGATGTACGAGTTTCTCGACCGCCTGATCTCCCTGGCGCTTCCGCGCGTGCGCGACTTTCGCGGGTTGAATCCCCAGGCGTTCGACGGCCGCGGCAACTACACGCTGGGGCTGTCGGAGCAATTCGTATTCCCCGAGCTGAACCCCGACCGCTACTCCCGGCCGCAGGGAATGAACATCACCCTGGTCACCAGCACCGACAGCAACGACGAGGCGCGGGAGCTGTTGCGGGGATTCGGGATGCCGCTGCGGTCGGAATGACCGTTCGGCCCAATCGGAGACCAAAGGATCGAACTCGATGGCAAGCAAGGCAAAAATCGCGAAGGCGCTTCGCAGGCCGAAGTTTACGACCCGCCGCGAAAACCGGTGCCGGCTCTGCGGTCGTCCGCGGGCCGTCTATCGCAAATTCGGGATCTGCCGGATCTGCTTTCGGAAACTTGCGGACGAAGGAATGATCCCCGGCGTGAAGAAGGCGAGTTGGTAAAGGGACCCCACCGACCATGATGACCGACCCGATTGCCGACATGTTGACTCGCATCCGCAACGCGGTGCGCGTCGAACGGCCCCACGTGGACATGCCCATGTCCAAGGTCAAACGCGGCCTGGCAGAGGTGCTCAAGCGCGAGGGATACATCTGGGACTGGGAGGAAGTCGAGACCCGGCCGGCCAACCATATCCGGATCCACTTGAAGTATGGCCCGAACGGCGAGCGGGTGATTCGACACATCCGCCGCATCAGCAAGCCGGGGCGCCGCGTCTTCAGCGGGGCCGCGAAGCTCCGCCCCGTCCTGGGTGGGCTCGGGATCTCGGTGATCAGCACGAGCCGCGGCGTGATCAGCGATCGCGAGGCGCGGCAGCGCAACCTGGGCGGCGAGGTGCTCTGCGAGGTCTGGTGACGCCCGGCCGCGCCCCGATCCATGGTGCCCCGAAAGAGATAGAAACATGTCGCGAATTGGAAAGAAACCGATCGTCGTGCCCGACGGCGTGCGCGTGCGCGTCGACGGCCAGGCGATTACCGTGGAAGGCCCCAAGGGAAAGCTTGACGGCTCGCTCCGCCCCGAAGTCGCCGTGCGCTACGACGAGGCCGGCCGGTCGATCGTCGTCGAGCGGCACAACGACGACCGCCAGTCGCGGGCGATGCACGGGCTGACGCGGGCGCTCGTCCAGAACATGGTGACGGGGGTGACCCAAGGCTACCAGAAACGCCTGGAGATCCACGGCGTGGGGTACATCGCCGCGGTGGCGGGCGATACGCTCGAGCTGCGCGTGGGGTACGCCAACGAGCTGAAAAAGAAGATTCCCCCGGAGCTGCAGGTCACCTGTCCCGACCAGCAGCACATCGTCGTCCAAGGCATCGACAAGCAAAAGGTGGGCGAGTTCGCCGCCGAGGTGAGGGCGCTGCGCAAGCCGGAGCCCTACAAGGGGAAGGGAATTCGCTACGAGGGCGAAGCGATCCGCCGCAAGCAGGGCAAGGTGATGGCCAAGTAGGCGGCGCGGGCCCTGCCCGACCGCAGGCGTTCTCGGCGTCCGATCAGCCGACGAGGCAATTGAAGTGAGATACCAGAAGCGAATCAACAAACAACGGGAGCGGCGCCGCTACCGCGTGCGGAACGCCGTGAAGCGGCACTCCACGCGGCCGCGCCTCGCGGTCTTCCGCAGCCTGAAGCATATCTACGCCCAGATCATCGACGACGCCGAGGCGAAAACCTTGGTCGCGGCCAGCACGGCCGACAAAGAGCTGCGCGCCCAGATCGCCTACGGCGGCAACTGCGAGGCGGCCCGGCTCGTCGGCAAGACGCTTGCCGAGCGGGCCCTCCAAGCCGAGATCAAGCAGGTGGCCTTCGACCGGCGCGAGTACCGGTACCACGGGCGCGTGGCCGCCCTGGCCGACGCCGCGCGCGACGCGGGGCTCGATCTGGGCCCCAAGAAGGTCGAGCCCGCGCCCGAGCCCAAGGCTCCCGAAAAGAAAAAGAAGCCGAAAAAGGCCAGTTGACGTCGACCCGATCCCGATCATCCAACCCAATCGCATGACCGATGGCTGAAGAATCCCCTCGCACGGAACTGATGGAAAAGGTGGTGAAGATCCGGCGGTGCGCCGCCGTGGTCAAGGGCGGTCGGCGCTTCAGCTTTACGGCCCTCGTGGTCGTGGGAGACGGTCGCGGAAAGGTCGGTTGGGGGTACGGCAAGGCGAACGAGGTCCCCCCCGCCGTCGAAAAGGCCGTCAAGGACGGGGCGGGAAGCATGGTCGAGATCTCCCTGGACGGCACGACGATCGCCCACGAGGTCCACGGGCGCTTCGGTGCGGCCCGGGTCATCCTCGTCCCCGCCGGGCCCGGAACCGGCGTGATCGCCGGCGCCGCCGTTCGCGCCGTGTGCGAAGCCTGCGGCATCCACGACATCCTCACCAAGAGTTTCGGCACCAGCAACCCGATCAACCTGGTCAAGGCCACGATCGACGGCCTCCTGCAACTCCGCTCCCGCCATGAGGTCGAGCGGCTCCGTGGAGTCTCCCTGTCATGAATCTCAACGACGTTCATCGCGGAATCCGCAAGCACAAGAAGCCCAAGCGCCTCGGGCGCGGAATCGGCTCGGGCCACGGCAAGACCTGCGGTCGCGGGCACAAAGGGCAGCGGTCGCGCGCCGGCTGGTCGCAGCACCCGACCTTCGAGGGCGGGCAGATGCCCCTGGTCCGGCGCGTCCCCAAGCGGGGCTTCCACAACCGGTTCGCCCCGGCGGTCGCCATCGTCAACGTCGCCGAACTCGAGGCGCGCTTCGAGGCCGGCGACGAAGTCAACGCCGAAACCCTCAAGGCGAGACACCTCGCCAAGGGGCGCTACGACGTGCTCAAAATCCTCGGCGACGGCGAGCTGACCAAGAAGCTCAAAGTGGCCGCCCATCGCTTCAGCAAGTCGGCGCGGGAAAAAATCGAGCGGGCCGGCGGCGAAGTCGTCGTGTTGCCGGGCAAGGCCCCCGTCGTCAAGGACAAGCAGAAGAAGAGCGACTGACCGCTCTCGCGAGCCAAGGAAGCCTCCGAGACGCCAGGAAAGGACGGAACGCACGATGTGGGAAAAAATCCGAATCGTCTTTTCCATTCCCGAGCTGCGTCAGAAGATCTTCCTGACGCTCTTTCTGCTGGCCATCTATCGCATCGGCTGGCAGATCCCCTTGCCCGTGTGCGACCCGGTCAAGATGACCCGCTTCGCCGAGGGCCAACGGGGCACCTTCGGGGCCATGATGGAGCAGGTCGCCATCTTCAGCGCGAGCAATCTCAGCGAGGCGACGATCTTCGGGCTGGGAATCATGCCCTACATCTCCGCGTCGATTATCTTCCAGCTCCTGGCGACCGTGTGGGGGCCCCTCGAACGGCTCCAGAAGGAAGGGGAGAGCGGCCGCAAGAAGATCAACGAATACACCCGATACGCCACCGTGGGGCTCTGCCTGTTCCAGAGCTACTTCTACATGTCGGTGCTGATTCGCTACGACCTGATTCGCGACAGCTTCCTCAACGCCGACGGAAACCTCGGCTTCGGCTGGCAGCTCACCGCCGTGCTGACCATGACGGCGGGCACCACGTTTCTCATGTGGCTGGGCGAGCAGATCGACGAGTACGGCATCGGCAACGGGATCAGCCTGCTCATCATGGCCGGCATTCTCGCACGCATGCCCGCCGCGGGCTGGGAGCTGATTCGGCCCATGGCGATGGAAGGGTTCGAGCTCGGGTCGACCGGCGGGGGCATCGGCGTCGATAAGTTGCTCGTCTTGGCCGCCATGTTCGTGGGCGTGGTGTTGGGCGTCGTGTTTATTACCCAGGGACAACGCCGTATTCCCACCCAAAGCGCCAAGCACGTGCGCGGGCGCCGCGTCTACGGCGGCACGCGGCAGTACCTGCCCTTGCGGGTCAATCAGGCCGGCGTCATGCCGATCATCTTCGCCAGCAGCCTCCTGCTGTTCCCCTCGGTGATCTTCGCGCAGATGGCCCAGTGGTGGCCCAACGTCGAGCTGGGGGGGGTGCGGTTGTTCAATTGGCTCAACAACGTGTTTTCCCGGGGCGAGTCGTACACCTACAACGTGCTCTACATCGCGCTGATCTACTTCTTCTGCTACTTCTGGACGGCCATCACCTTCAACCCGAAGGATATGGCCGACAACCTCAAGAACTACGGCACGTTCATCCCGGGCCACCGCCCGGGCCGCCGCACGGCCGACTACCTCGAAAAGGTGATGGTGCGCATCACCTACGTGGGCGCCGGCTTCCTGGCCGTCGTCGCCATCATCCCGACGCTCATCGCGAACTGGATGGGCGTTCCCTGGGGCGTGGCCAGCTTCTACGGCGGGACCGGCCTTTTGATCGCCGTGAGCGTCGCCTTCGACCTGGTGCAGAAGATCGACAGCCACCTGGTCATGCGAAACTACAAGGGCCTCCTCGAACGGTCGTGATTCGACCCGGCCTCCGCCTGTTTCCCGCCGCCGATCGGCGGATCGACATCCGAGGATCAACGCCATGAGAATCGTTTTTATCGGACCGCCGGGCGCCGGCAAAGGCACGCAGGCCGAACGGCTCGTCGCCGCCTACGGGATGGCGCACCTTTCGACCGGCGACATGCTCCGCGCCGCGCGCGACGCCCAAACCGAGGTGGGACGCAAGGCCGACGCGTACATGGCGAAGGGGGAACTCGTTCCCGACGAAATCATCGTCGCCATCATCGGCGAGCGCCTGCAGCAACCCGACTGCCGGGGCGGCTACCTGCTCGATGGGTTTCCTCGCACGATCGCCCAGGCCGAAGCGCTCGACCGGATGCTGGCCGAGAAGAACACCCCGCTGGACGCCGTGCTCGAGCTCCAGGTCCCCGAGGAAGAACTCTTCCGCCGGCTGGCCGGGCGCGGACGAGCCGACGACACGCCCGAGGTCATCCGCCAAAGGCTGGTGGCCTACCGCAAGCAGACCGAGCCGCTCCTCGAGTACTACGGCAAGTCCGGCTTGCTCAAGAGCATCGACGGCCTCGGCTCGGTCGACGAGATCTTCCAACGCGCCAAGACCGCGTTGGACGCCCTGCCCGGTTGACGGCCCGTGCGAGGCCCTTCGAAAATCAGACGACGAATATCCGGCCCTACGGAAATTCTCGCGGTTCGCGGATCTCCTGCCCGCCGAGTCGCAGGAGTATGACGGATGCAGATACTACGGTCACCTCGGGAAATCGCCATGATGCGGAGAGCCGGCCTCCTGGTCTGGCGTGCCCATCAACTGGCCGAGTCGCTGGTGCGGCCCGGCGCGACGACGGGCGAGATCGACGCGGCGGTCGAGCGGTTTTTCGCGGAACGGCAGGCGACCCCCCTTTTCAAGGGGGTTCCGGGGCCGGTCCCCTTCCCCGCCGTCACCTGCATGTCGGTCAACGAGGAGGTGGTCCACGGGATTCCCGGGCCGCGCCGACTGGCCGAAGGCGACATCGTGAGCATCGACACGGGCTGCAAGCTGAACGGCTGGTGCGGCGATGCGGCCGCGACCTATCCGGTCGGCGCCGTCCACCCCGAGATCCAGCGGCTGCTGGACGTCACCCGGGGAGCCCTCGACCTGGCGATCGAGTTGATGGGCAAGCGGACCTTCTGGAGCGATGTCGCCGCCGAAATGGAAGCTTACGTCAAGAGCCATCGCTTCAGCGTGGTCGAGACGTTTGTGGGACACGGCATCGGCCGCGAGATGCACGAAGACCCCCAGGTGCCGAATTTTGTGAGCGACCAGCTCCGCCGGGGGGGCGACTTCCGCCTGCAACCTGGCCTGGTGATCGCCGTCGAGCCGATGGTCAACATGGGGACGAAGCGGGTCCGCGTGCGATCCGACCACTGGACCCAGGTGACCGCCGATGGACGCCCCAGTGCCCATTTCGAGCACACCATCGCCGTCACCGAGAACGGCCCCCTCGTTCTGACGGCCGCGCCGACGCCGGAGGAGGAGGCGGAGTTCCAGTCGCAATAATCTGGAGAAACAGAGGGAAATAGAGAGATTGTTGGCCTTCGCGAACGCGGCGGCCGTCGTGCGATACGTACGAGCGGCTGGGCGAAGAGATTCTTGTGCCGACCCCCTTGGTGGCGTTGGCTGTTAGCCTTATACTAGGATGCTTTGTCCTATTTCGATGTGAAGGACGTAGGTCGTCATGAAAGTGCGTGCCAGCGTGAAGCGAATCTGCGAGAACTGCAAGATCGTGCGTCGCCGGGGCGTCGTGTTCGTGGTTTGCAGCAATCCCCGGCACAAACAGCGCCAGGGTTGACGGTGGTTCCGCTCCGCGGCGGCGCGGTTCTCGCAACAGGTGGTTTCGTCGCGTCCTTGCCGGTTTTCCTGCCCGTCGGGCAGGTTTGATCCTCCCCCTCCAAAAAGGTAGCCCTCGATGCCACGTCTACTCGGAGTCGACATCCCCAACGAGCGCCCCACGGTGATCTCGCTGACGTATTTGTACGGGGTGGGCCCCAAGACGGCGCGGGATCTGTGTCATAAGGCGGGCATTGATCCGCAAGTCCGGGCCCGGGAACTCCGCGAGGACGAGCTGGCGCGCCTGGCGACGCTGCTCGACAAGGACTATGCGGTCGAAGGCCAGTTGCGTCGCCAGGTGAACCAGAACATCTCCCGGCTTCGCGACATTGGGTGTTATCGCGGGCTGCGGCACCGCCGGGGCCTGCCCGTTCGGGGACAGCGAACCCGCACGAACGCACGCACCCGCAAGGGGCCCAAGAAGACGGTGGCCGGCAAGAAGGGTGTGAAGGATTTGCGTTAGCGGCGTGCGATCCTCGAGCGCGGTCTCGAGGGCGCAGAGAATGAACCAGCACGTGAAGGAGTGATTCCGACGGTGGCCAAGGCGAAACGGCGCAAGGCGCGACGCAACGTGACGGTGGGGGTCGCCCACATCAAGGCGACTTTCAATAACACCACCGTGACCATCACCGACACCAAGGGCGACACGCTCTGCTGGTCGAGCGCCGGCACGAGCGGGTTCAAGGGGAGCCGCAAGAGCACCCCCTTTGCCGGCCAGATGGCGGCCCAGCAAGTGGCCGAAAAGGCCATCAAATTCGGGATGAAAGAGGTCGACGTCAAGGTGAAGGGGCCGGGGAGCGGCCGCGAGAGCGCCATCACGGCGCTGCAGGCCGCCGGGCTGACCATCAAGTCGATCGAGGACGTGACGCCGCTGCCCCACAACGGCTGTCGTCCGAAGAAGCGCCGGCGCGTCTGAGCGAAGCCAGGCCCGGCCAGGATCCGGTACATTCAAGCGGTTTGGAGTTGACTCACCTATGGCCCGTTATACTGGACCCGTCTGCCGCAAGTGTCGCCGCGAAGGGGCGAAGCTGTTCCTCAAGGGAACGCGCTGCGAGACGGACAAGTGCGCGTTCGAGCGCCGGCAGAACCCGCCGGGAATGAACACGTTCCGCCGAGGCAAGCAGACCGACTACGCCATCCATTTGCGCGAGAAGCAGAAGGTCAAGCAGTTCTACGGCGTGCTGGAGAGCCAGTTCCGCAGGTACTATGCCCGCGCCGAGCGGACCAAGGGCAACACGGGCAAGGTGTTGATGAGCCTTCTGGAGCGGCGGCTCGACAACATTGTGCACCGGTTGGGGTTCGCCCTCTCGACGGCCCAGGCCCGCCAGATGGTCACCCACGGGCACATTCTCGTCAACGGCCGGCGGGTCGACGTGCCGAGCTACCTGGTCCGCGCCGGCGACGTGATCGGCGTCAAGAACCGCCCCAAGAGCCTGCAGTGGGTGCAGGCTTGCCTCGCCGAAGTCAGCCGCGAGGTCCCCGATTTCCTCAGCCGCGTCGACGGGCCCCCGCCCGAAGGGCATGTCCTGCGGTTGCCGGAAGCCGAAGACGTATCCATTCCCGTCCAGCCCCAGTTGATCGTGGAGCTCTGCTCGAAGTAGCGGGTCGCGAGCCGTTTGTTTTTATCGGAGGCCTCTCATGCGAATTCGATGGCGCGGGCTTGAGCTTCCCAGTCAAGTGACGTGCGACAAGGATTCCCTGACCGAAACCTATGGCAAGTTTGTCGCCGAGCCCTTCGAACGCGGTTTCGGTTCGACCATCGGCAACAGTCTGCGCCGCATCCTCCTGTCCAGCCTGGAAGGCAGCGCGGTCACCCAGATCAAACTCCACGGCGCCCAGCACGAGTTCACCACCCTGCCGGGCGTCGTCGAGGACGTCACCGATATCGTCCTGAACGTGAAGGCCCTGGTCGTTAAGAACCACAGCGACCAGATGCGGGTTCTTCGCATCGAGAAGAACGGGCGCGGCGTCGTCACGGGCGCCGACGTTCTCGCCGACGAAAGCGTGCGCGTCATCAACCCCGACCACGTGCTGGCCACGCTCACCGACGACGTGCCTTTCGTCATGGAACTCGTGGTCCAGAATGGCCGGGGTTACGTGCCGGCCGCCGAGCACTCGCCCCAGACCCAGGAGATCGGAACCATCCCCCTCGACGCGGCCTTCAGCCCCGTCGTTCGAGTGCGCTACGAGGTCGAAGAGACCCGCGTGGGCCAGAAAACCAACTACGATAAGCTCACCATGGAGATCTGGACGAACGGCTCGACCGGGCCCGAGATGGCCCTGGTCGAGTCGGCCAAGATCCTCCGGAAGCATCTGAACCCCTTCGTGCAGTACAGCGAGCTGGGGGGCAAGGTGCATTCCGAGGCGCGTGCGGCGGGCTCGGGACATCTTGACCCCGCCACCGAGGCCAAGCTCTCGATGAGTCTCGCCGAGCTCGACCTCTCGGTGCGAGCCAGTAACTGCCTGGAATCGGAAAACATCAACTCGGTTCGCGACCTGGTGGTTCACACCGAGGACCAACTGCTCGAAGTCCGCAACTTCGGCGAGACCACCCTGAACGAGGTCCGCGAAAAGCTGCAGGCCATCGGGCTTCGCCTCGGCATGCGTTTGCCGCCGGCGCCGAGCGGGCTTTTCTGAGCCGTCGGGCGCGCGACCGTCCGATCCGCCTACCGAACTCTCTCGAAAACGAAATACGACGATGCGACACAAACGACGAGGCCGCAAGCTCGGGCGCAATCCGAACCATCAACGCGCCCTGTTGAAGAACCTGGCCAGCGCGCTGATCCTCACGGAGCGCGACGCCGAGGGCGACGACAACGCGCCCAAGGTCCGGGGGCGGATCGTGACGACCCTCGAAAAGGCCAAAGAGGTGCGCCCCCTCGTCGAGCGTTGCATCACCATAGCCCGGCGAGCCCTGCCCCACCAGGAAACGGCCGACGGCCTCGAGGTCGACGCCGATCGCAACACCGACAAGTGGCGGGCCTGGCGCCACAGCGCCGAGTGGCAGGCGTGGAATCGGGCCGTGGCCCCCGTGGTCGCCGCCCGGCGACGCGCCCTGCGCCTGTTGGGCGACAAGGAAGCCGTCCGCGTCCTCTTCGACGAATTGGGGCCCCGCTTCGCCGAACGGCCCGGCGGTTATACCCGCATCCTGAGGCTCGCCACGCCTCGTCTGGGCGACGCGGGCAAGCGAGCCATCCTCGAGTTCGTCGGCACCCACGACCGGGTCAGTAAGAAGGCCGAGCGCCCCGCGTTCGAGTCCGACGAGGAGGAAGCCCCCGCCGACCGGCCCGAGGTTGCCGAAACCGAGGCGCCGGAGCAGGCCGACGCGTCGCCTCCGGACTCAGCCGACGAGGAGGCGGGCGAGAAGTAGCCCCTTCGTTTTACGCGGATCGCCGGAGGGCTTCACGGATGACCGCGCCACGGCGTCGCAGAATCCGGCGCGACGGGGCCGACGCCGGAGGATTCGACTTCACGGGCCACGCCCGCCGCCTGTGCGCCGACCTCGTGGCGCGCCTGCCCGAGCTGGGGCACATCGAACTCGACCGCGTGGCGATCGGGTTCTGCCAGACCCGCAAGCCCGTCGCCCACGGCCTGTACGCCTCGCTCACGCCGCTGCGGTTTGCCGGGGGCCGGGAGCACACGGTCCGCCGCGGACGGAAATGGGCCATCCAGCGCCTGGTCGACGAGTCGGGCACCGACATGCTCTACCTGCTGAGCTTCTACCTGCCCCGCTTCCTCGACCAGAGTCTCCGTCACAAGCTGGTGACCGTGGTCCACGAACTCTGGCACATCAGCCCCCAATTCGACGGCGATCTCCGCCGTTTTGCGGGACGCTGCTATGCCCACGGAAGCTCGCAAAAGCGATACGACACCGACGTGGAACGCCTGGTCGACCGCTGGCTCGCGGTGGATCCCCCCGCCTCGATCTATGCGTTTCTGCGATACGATTTCCGCGGGCTGGTCGCGCGGTACGGCAAGGTCTACGGGGCCAAGATCCCCGGGCCCAGGCTCATTCCCATCGAGTGACTAGGTCTGCGCCATCAGCTTGTCGAATTCGGCGACCGTCACCGCCGGCGCCGTGCTGAAGGCGATGCCCGTGGCCTTGCTCAGGGCGACCGAGGCTTTCATCGCCTCGTCCGTGCCGGGGAAGGACAGCACGAACACCAGATCATTGGGCCCCAGGGTGGCGTACATCGACTCGACCTGCCCGCCGAACTTCCCGATCATTTCGACCGCCGACTTGGTGCGAGCGGCGCTCATCGCTTCGAGCGCCTGGGGCGAGTACTTGCCAAACATCAGAAACGTGGCCATGGGACGATCTCCTGACCAGCTTGCGTAACGGCGTACTCGGTTTCGAGAACTACGGGCCATTCTCCGAACTGCGGCGGCTGATTGTCAAGTGCCGCGCCGAACACCTCGCGGCGGATCGACGCGGCCTACGGCCCGTCGATCCGGTAGATGTGCACGGCCAGCGGGTCGAACGCGTCGGTGAACGACCCCGCGGCAGCGGCGATCGTGCGCCCCTCGTCGACCGCCACGACTTCGGTGCCGGCCGAAAGCCCGGGCAGGGAGATCGTAACCTCCGACGTCACCTGACGCTCGTCGTAGTTGACCGCGAACAGGTAGAGGCTGCCTTCGTGCTCCCGGGCCATGACGTCAATCTTGGCGCCGCCCGTGGCCTCGATGGCCACCTCGCGCCGGGCCGGATCGGCGAGCAGCGCCGGGGCAAGGCGCGTGATCTGATCGTTGATGCGGCGCAGGGCCCGGCGATTTTCCTCCGGCACGCCGAATTGGCGATACGACGGTTTCCACACGTGCGTGAAGTAGCCGATGGCCGTCGCCCCGCGGCAAATGGCCATCCAGACCTCGGCCCGGATGTGGGTCGGCGTGACGTCCTTCTGCCGCTCCAGCGCCCCGGTCCATTGGCTCCCCTTGCTCGTCTCGATCCAGGCGTAGACGGGGCGCCCGCCCGCCAGCTCGACGAGCAGGCCGGTCGCTTCGTGCACCAGATGGATCCACTCGGGCTTGTTCCAGCCGTAGATGGGGTAGATGTCGTAGCCGACCACGTCGGTGGCCTCGATGTAGGCCGGGTACAAGGTGGAGCGCTGCGCGTCCGTCCATTTCTGGAAATGGGGATGAAAGTGGCCCGTCAACGTCATGAACACGGGGCGCGAAGCATCGGCGGCTCGGATCGAACGGTACTCCTCGAGCGTCGCCGCAGGCCAGGCCCGCGGCTCGTGGCGCGGCGGCGAAACCAGCACGTTCTCCCCCGCCGCGTCGAAGCCCTCGATTTCGCCGATCGAGCCCCAGACTTGCTCGCCCGCGTGGGTCGAGCGAACCGTCATCTTCAGCTCCCGCAACGTGGCCGGTTGGGCGAGCGGGAACCGCTGCGCCCCCTTCTTCGGTTCGAGGGTCGCCTCAAGAATCGGCTTGCCGTCGCCCTCGAACGAGACCTCCCTGGCCACGGCCAGCCCCGCCGAGATGGTCGGCCACACGGCCAGGCTTTCGACCGTGACCGACCGATCGAGCTTGATCGTGACGGCCGCTCCCTCGAGCGGATCGAGCACCGACCAACTGTGCGTCACGCCGTCGACGATCTTCCACAGCGGCGCGCTGGTGTTCGGCCGCAGGTGCGGCGCGCCCGCGACCTCGGCGTCGCTGACCTGGTGGGGCAGGTCGGGCTCGTCGCCGTGGATGTAGGCCAGAAGGTTCGGGCGCCCTTGGAGCCTCGGGTCGAAGGGCATCACCCCGTAAAGCCCCGCCTTCTCGACCAGCGTCAGGTACTCGGTCACGTCGCTGGTCCCGCTCGACCGGGGCCAGTATCCGGCCGTCGTGTTCATGCCGCACTCTTTGAGGGCGGGAAAATTCTCCGCGTCCTGCAGCCAGGCCATGAGCGGGAAGAAGGGGCGCCCGTTGACGCGGAAAACCCGGTTCGCTCCGATCTCGACCCGCTCGATGGGCGGCAACTCTCCGCCGAGCGCCGGACCGACCCGGAACACGGCGAATCCCCAAGCGAGCGTGCAGAAGCCGATCGACGATTTCATGGCACACCTCCCCGTGAACGCAAGACCTTCTGGCGGTGACGGACTTCGAGCCGGGCATCGGCCACGAATCCCTTCGTAGTGTAGCAAAACGGCTCTTGGCACGCGAGAAAACCTCCGCGCACGCGTGACCTCGCCGCCGGGAGCTTGCCGGTTGCCGAATGGCCCCCGCGCTTCGCGCGCACCCGACGTAGGGCGCGTGCATGGCATCCGCAGTCGGTCCGCCTCCCGTGCCGGGTTGACCCGCGATGCCCGGCCCTTGATACTGAGGCCTGGGTTTTGGCGGTGTCCGTCCATTCTCCGGGAAGGCCGAAGGCCGGCGGAGGTGATCCCATGCGATGTGCGTCCCGTGGCGGGGAGCATGGCTCCCCGGGTTCACCCGTTTCACCGCGCGATCGAATCGCGACGCTGATCGTTGCCTCCCTTGCCGTGGCCGTGTCGCTCGATGCCGCACGATGCGAGGTCGTCGCAGGATCGGGCCGTGCGCCAAACATCGCGGTGATCGTCGCCGACGACATGGGGTACTCCGACGCCGGGTGCTACGGCGGCGAGATCGCCACGCCGAATCTCGACCGGCTGGCCGAGGGCGGGCTGCGGTTCACCCAATTCTACTCGACCGCGCGATGCTGGCCCTCGCGGGCGTGCATCCTGACCGGATACTATGCCCAGCAAGTGCGCATGGATCCGCCCAAGGGCCGGTTGCCCGCCTGGGCCCGGGTCTTGCCCCACTACTTCGAGCCCCTCGGGTACCGCTGTTACCACGCGGGCAAATGGCATTTGCACGGGGCGCGGCGAACCGTGGCCGACGGCGGGTTCCTCCGCTCGTACCGGGTCGACGACCAGGATCGCTTCTTCTCGCCCCAGCGCACTTGGCTCGACGACGAGAAGCTGGCGCCCGTCGAGCAGGGATCGGGCTATTACGCCACCACGGCCATTGCCGACCACGCGGTCGCGTTTCTCGCCGACCACGCCCGCGAGCACAAGGGCCGGCCCTTTCTGCTTTACCTGGCCTTCACGGCACCCCACTTCCCGTTGCACGCGCTCGAGGACGACATCGACCGCTACCGCGGCCGCTATCGCGCAGGGTGGGACGCGGTGCGCCGGCAGCGATGGCAACGGATGCGCGACCTGGGGCTCGTGGCGTGCGCGCTGTCGCCGCCCGACGCCGAGATCATTCCCGCCTGGAACTTCCCGGCCGAGAAGCTGCGCGACGAGATCGGCCCCGGCGAGGTGCCCCGGGCGGTTCCCTGGGACAGCCTGTCGGACCAGCAGCAGGCATTCCAGGCCACGAAGATGGCGATCCACGCGGCCATGATCGACCGCATGGACCGCGAGATCGGGCGCGTGCTCGATCAGATCCGCGCGATGGGCGCCTTCGAGAACACCGTGATCGCCTTCGTGTCGGACAACGGCGCCAGCGCCGAGCAGATCATCCGCGGCGACATGCACGATCGGGCCGCCGCGCCGGGCTCGGCCCGCAGCTACCTGTGCCTGGGCCCCGGCTGGTCGACCGCCTCGAACACGCCCTTCCGGCTGCACAAGTCGTGGGTGCACGAAGGGGGCATCGCGTCGCCGCTCGTCGTGCACTGGCCGGCGGGCATGGCGGCCCGGGGCGAGCTGCGCCACACGCCGGGTCATTTCATCGATCTGCTGCCCACCATGCTCGACCTGGTCGGCGCCGAGCCCTCGCCCGAGTGGAACGGCCAGGCCCCGCCGCCCTTGCCGGGTCGCAGCCTTGCGCCCGTCTTGGCGGGCGACGCGCCGGTCGAGCGCGATTTCCTCTATTTCCACCACGGAGGCAATCGGGCCCTGCGCGTGGGC